>OJRQ01000082.1_pt1 | contig 95064 bp, 90 predicted proteins | sample 1599271 | NCBI WGS metagenome assembly OJRQ01 (sample SAMN03922533, study PRJEB24848) | human gut metagenome | isolation source: stool sample | host: Homo sapiens | place: Germany | collected 2010-05 | reverse complement strand
CGGCAGCGTCAGATGTGTATAAGAGACAGACATCACAGTAATCGGTTTTAAAGAAGCTATGAATGAGTTTTACAAAGAGTGTATTGAGTCGACTTTAAGTCAGATGGCAGAAAATATTCGCAGACAAGCAGATAAGAATGAGCAGACCATTGTACAGGTTGGTAGTCGTACCATTACAGATGCTGTTGTGACACAGCAAAAAGCAAATGGTTTCAACTTTGTAACACCGTAAAGGAGGTGTAGCAATGTCTTATTTGGCTATTAATGGTTATGAATTACCTCCTCCGAAACGAGGGGTACACCCTATTGTAACAACGATAGTGGATTCCGGCAGAAATGCTAATGGTGCAGTAGTCGGTCAGCGCGTGGGGCGGGACCAATATAAGATTGATGGTCTTGAATGGCCTTTGCTTACAGCCGCACAATGGAGTAGGATATTAAGTATTTTGAGTAATTTTTTTGTATATGTAACATTTATCGACCCTGTATCGAACGCTCCTAAGACTATAAAAATGTATTGCGGTGACAGAACTGGTGAACCGTACTGGGTAGACGAAAACGAACATCCGATATATTACAGGAATTGCAAAGTAAATCTTATTGATGTAGGAGAGTGACTTAATGCAAAAAGTATCAAAAGCCTATAAAGAAAGCATGAAATCCTCTCTCCGAGAGAGAGCGTATATTATGCTTTCTTTCGGACTTATCAATCAGGAAGCACAGGCAAAAGCAAAAATCGAAGACGGAGATTTCGCTTATTTTTCCAATGTGAACAATCTTTTTTCTGAGCATAGCAACATTATGATCTATGCAACTCTTGAGGAGAATTTTACAAAAGTAGACGGTTCTATGTTCTTCTTGCCAAGACAAAACCATTCCGGAGCATATCTTAATACAGGATTGGTTGGAAATAAGCTTGTTTCTGTGGCGCAATACGTACTTACGATTAACCTTAATATGGTGGCTACTGATCTTAAGGGTATCACTATTGATTTTGGAGAAAATTACCCAATTAATTTTGACATGATAAGTAGTGGTGGTCAGACAATAGAGTTTCGCGGCAATACAAAAGCAGTATTTAGTACAGAAGAAGTTCTCGAGAATACAACTTATGTGAAACTGGTATTCTATACAATGAAGAATCCGCAGAGTAGACTGCGTATTTACTCCATTCGTTTTGGCTATGGTCTTGTTTATTACAATGACTCTGTTATTTCCTCCGCTCTTGACAGCTATATTTCCCCTGTTGGAGCAGATGTACCGCAGATTGATTTCTCGGTACAGCTTAAAAATTATAACCACTATTTTAATGTAGATAATCCCAAATCTGTCATTAATTTTTTCGAAACAGGACAGGAAATGGAGATTTATTATGGGTATCAGCTCCCTAATTCAGAAGAAATTGAATGGATAAAAGGAAACCATCTTTTTTGTTCGGAATGGGAATCGGACGATTATACGGCTACAATACGATGTCAAGATATTTTTCGTAATATGGATTCTGAGTATTATAAGGGACTATATATGAGTGGAGGAAAAAGTTATTACGCCATGGCGCAGGAGGTGTTAGCGGATGCCGGCATCACGGATTACTATATTGACCCACACTTAAAAACCTTGTTTACGAAAAATCCTTTGCCAAGAGTACAACATAAAGAAGCGTTACAAATTATCTCCAATGCGTGTCGATGTGTGTTGTCTCAGACGAGAGATGGTATCATTCAGATAAAATCCTCTTTTAGTCCCGAACTTACAATATCCTCTAATGGAGAATCAGAGTATTCGTCAATAGAAAATATTTTAAAAGATACTGTAAAATCCGAGTACGCTTCTCTTTCTATAAATCATGCTGTGGTAGACGGAGGTATGTATTTTCTTCCTCGGAACAAAAAAGGAATACTCAATACCGGGTTTATATCAAATGCTATTTCCGATGGGGATGGTAATTTTGCAATTAATCCTGTTATTACTATTGTGCAGGAAGCTGCATGTATGTATTACGGTGTAAAAATGGTCTTCGGACACGCTTTGCCGGGTGCTATCACAATTCGTACTTACAGAGAAAATGTGCTGGTTACAGAATATGAGGTTGAAGAAATTACAAAAACATTGGTTGTTCATCACGATTTTGATGATTTTGATACAATGAAGATTGAGTTTATAAAGACGGCTGAACCATATAACCGAATTGTACTTAATTACTTTTCCTTTGGAGATATTACCGATTTTACCATGACCCGCACCGATATAACCTCCTCCCCTAAAGCTATTAAGCAAGAACTTATTAAAGAGATCGTTGTCCCTTATTACAGTTATCTGTACGGTACACAGGAAGAAAACCTTGTGAGTGAAGAAATCACTGTTACCAGAGGTACAACTGAAACTTATTATATCGGTGAACCGTCTTACGGCTTCCGCGCTGTCTTAAATGGATTGACAAGTAATGTTTCAATTGTAGCTTGGGGTAATTATTATGTTACAGTCATGTTTGAGGTATCCGGCACTTATAAGCTGGAAGTTTTCGGGTGCAGGTATAAAATTGTAGAGCGATATGCCGTAAAATCGCTTAATGACAGAGGAAAAACAATCAAATGGGAAAACCCGCTTATGAGCGATATAGAGATGGCACAAGACCTTGCAAATTGGCTTGGTGAGTATTATTCTGCTGGTATCGAATATGAGTACAGTACAAGAGGAAACCCGGAAATTGACGCAAATGATGTTATATATCAAGAAAATGAGTTCCATAAAGGAATGAAAGTAAACATTTACCGGGAAACCATTAATTTTAATCAGAGTTTTTCTGGCAAAGTAACAGCCCGGAGGATAGGAGGGTAAAATGGCTTGGATAACACCAAAAACAAATTGGTATGGTAAAACAGACCCCGAGGGTATTTATACCGGGGATAGATTTAATGCAATGGATTTTAATCGTATAAAAAATAACCTTGAATATCTTTGGGAACTGGCAATCAAATTGTATAAGTCATTTACAATTAACCTGCTTGGTATTGATCGCACTCCGGCTGATTATTTCTATGCAGATGAAATCAATAAACTTGAGGAGAACCTCAATGTCATAAATGATAATACTCTAAAAAGGTCTTATGGCTTCTCGCCTGTTTACGCCGACAATGAAAGCACTATGGATTTTAATGAGTTGAACCGATTGGAAGGAGCAATACTTGACCTTCACGACAGACTTACTAATGAATTTGAGGGGAGGAGAATGTTTACATGGAATTTCGGAACGAAAGGAGGCGATCTGTAAATGTCTTGGCAATTACTACCGACTGATTATAAGGATGCAGTTTGGAGCGGTCTTAAAAAGTACAATCAAATTGATAATAGCGACGGTACTATTTCTCTTCAAGATGTAACCGTATATAACAACAAAGAAAAATCGTTTTTTGGCGCGTTGGAGGCTAATCGCATGAACGAAGCGTTAAATACGATTATGTCCATGCTAGAAAACGGAACAGATTTATACGGAGCATTTCAAAAGTATTTTGCCTTGCAAAAGGAACTGTTTGAGGAAACAGCAGATAATACACAAACTGATTTTACGTCGTATGTGCAGAATTTGAAAGACGAGGGAGATAATGCAATCTCCGCTATCAAAACGGATTACAGGTCTGAAATGAATACATTCGAGAGTCAACAGCAAGACTTATTTACAAGTTGGTTTGAATCTATAAAAGGTCAGTTGTCTTCAGACGTAGCCGGAAATTTGCAAAATCAGATTGTAAAATTAGACGAAAAGCTGTTAAATCTCGAATATATGACACTACAAAATGACTTTACCGTACCAATAGCTGTGGATGATACTGGTACTGTCTTGCTTGTTGATGATATAGGTATTGCTATTGTAGTGGATTGGAAATATAAGGAGGTATAAAATTATGAGTTCTATTTCTATCGAAACTAAAAAAGTAACGGACTTGACTGCGATTACAACACCGGAAGAAAGCGACCTGCTTCTTATTCACGATGGAACAGGGCTAAAAAATATTACATTTCAAAATTTTGTCAATCAGGTAAATTCCCCTGTTGAGGAAAAAATTGCTCCCTTGTTATTTAATAATGCAGGGGCGCATAACTGCATTTATCGTGGTAAAAACCTTGGCACATCTGTCACTTTTGAGCAATGGGAAGCAATTGCGGCGGGTACATTCGATAATATGTACATCGGTGACTATTGGGTTATCAACGATGTAACATACCGTATTGCAGCTTTTGATTATTATTACAAAACAGGAAATGTCTCCTGTGAAACACATCATGTCACTCTTGTTCCAGATAGGGTTATGTATAATTACTGTATGAATAGCAGTAACGTTACAACAGGTGGGTATTATGGATCAAAGATGTATTCTGAAGGATTAGTACAGGCAAAAACTACCATTAATTCCGCTTTTGGTGAGTCACATATCCTAAATCATAGACAATTCTTATCCAATGCGGTTACGGATGGTATCCCTTCCGCCTGCTCTTGGTATGATAGCACTGTGGAGCTTATGACTGAGCAAAATGTTTATGGCAGTAAGGTATTTACACCCACTTCTGATGGTTTGAATGTTCCTTCAATTCCAACTATAGACAAGAGTCAATACCCTCTGTTTGCTTTTAATCCTTATATGCAAAGCAATAAACAAACTTTTTGGTTAAGGGATGTTGTATCTAACGTTCACTTTGCATATGTTAGCGTTAGCGGTCATGCGTATTACAGACATGCGACTTATACATTTGGTGTACGCCCTGCATTTTCGGTTGTTGGAAGTATAAATGAAAGTTGAAAGTATGAATAAGGAGGTATGCGGAAATGTATACTATTACATTAAGTGATGGTACAAAACTGACAAATCTTAACCTCAATGGAAATAATTATATTTCTAATGAGCCTATTGAGGACTCAATTTTCGAAGGGAACCTTGACACTGTCACTATTACTGATGGTAAAATTACTGATACTTATAAAGATATGGTGCTCTTGAGCAATCGTATTGAAAGTGATGGTAAAGGGTGGTTTGTCCTTGGTGTTAAGAGCGAACGAAAAAAGAGGGATGAAAACATACTTGCCGAGTTACAGGAAATGAAACAGGCAATATCTATGTTTTTGAAGGGGGAGGCGAATTAGTATGAATATAACACAAGCTGCTGTGGAAATGAGGAAGGTTATACAATATTTTGCGCAAACTTTTGATATAGACACCCAACTTGATATGATATTGGAAGTTCCTTCTGTGTTTCCGGCCTATGCCGTGAATGTTGCTTATAAGACTAAAGAGGTGATATCTTATGGAAAAAATTCTGTGGGTGATCCTCAACTGTATCAAATACTCCAAGACCATACCAGTTCTGCCGAGTGGACCCCTGATACTGCAACAAGTCTATATAAGAAAATTGGCATTTCTGAGGAAGGTTACCCCGAATGGGTACAGCCCCTAGGTGCAACAGATGCTTACAATATGGACGATGTTGTAAGTTACAAAGGAACAGTTTATCGCTCTACCATTGACGCCAATGTATGGAGTCCAGAATTGTATCCGACTGGTTGGGAAAAATATGTTAAGTCAAATGATTGAAGGAGGTGTGTGTCGTGGCAACACAAAGAGAGACCGTAATTGCCCTTGCTAAGGCGGAACTCGGATACAAAGAAGGATCCAACGGTTGGACAAAGTTCGGACAGTGGTATGCAGAATATATGCATTGTGAAAACCAGGGCTTTGAAAACGCCGACTGGTGCGCCATGTTCTGCGCATGGTGCATGCAGAAGGCCGGACTTACTTCCAGCCAGACGGTCTTTACGGCAAGCGCGGGCCCTACAGGTGAGGATCTATGGCGCAAAAAAGGATTGTGGGAATCTGCGACCTACAAGCCAAAAATAGGTGATCTGATCCATTTCACTTGGGGACATGTGGGGCTGGTGGAAAAGGTGAGCGGCAATACCGTGTATACGATTGAAGGCAATTACAGCAACACGGTTGCACAGCGCAGTTACAGCTTAAGCTACAGCGGGATACGCGGCTATGCCGTACCAAAATACAAGGAGGAAAGCGGGGAAAATTACATGGAAGTAAAAAATGGCGATATTAACAATTTTGCTTATAGCGTGAAGTCAGACCTGAAATATTTAAAACTACTGGGATACATAAGTACATCGGTGGATGATAAAACAGGCTATGGAGATGGTTCTGAAAAGGCCGTAAGGGAATTTCAGAAAAAGACCGGGCTTACAATTGACGGAATCGTCGGAGAGAAAACAATATGTAAAATGCGCGAGATTATTACAAAGCAGCTTAATACCGCAAAATCCGCGCTTGGTGCGTAAGGCGGTGAAAAAATGCCAACGGATTTCTGGATTGCCGTACTCGCCTTATTGGGGACACTCATTGGCAGCGGCGGCGGGATTTTGGCAGCAAATCGCCTGACAAATTACCGGATTAAAGAGCTGGAAAAACACGTAGAAAAACATAATAACGTTGTGGAGCGTATGTACAAGCTGGAAAAAATTGTACAAGCGCATATCGAGTTAAGCTGCGAACAGATCAAAGTAGCAAATCACAGGATAGCAGATTTAGAGGAGGATGCAAAAAATGAGCGATAAAGTTAAAAAGTGGTTAAAGGCCGCAAGTGTCAGAGCGATAAAAACTGTAGCACAAACAGCAGTTGCAACAATTGGTGTAGCAGCTACGATGGGCGAGGTTAATTGGATTGCCGTAGGTTCGGCGGGGTTGTTAGCCGGTATTTTGTCGTTGTTAACATCCGTCGCGGGTTTACCTGAGACTAAAATTGATCGTGTAAAAGAGGGCGGTAGATGAATCTACCGCCCTCTTTTTGCTGTTACAGTGCATCTAAGTAATTGGATAAAATGATGTTACTAATTTGTTACTAACTGACCTGTTTTATATAGGTTTTGAGAGAACTTATATATTGAACAGCCTTGAAAACATCGGTGCATTACCAACTTGAAAAAAATATAATTTATGGTATAATAACTACAATATGCAATTATATGAAAGGACGGAAAAAAACATGCTGCATATTGGTTCACATTTGTCGGCTGCCAAGGGGTTTACCCATATGGCGCAAGAGGCGGTGTCCATAGGCGCCAACACGTTCCAATTTTTTACGCGCAATCCCAGAGGGTTTGCGGCAAAGGATATAGACCCGGAGGATATTGCGCAGTTTCATGCATATATAGCGGATAAGGGATTTGCTCCCATTTTGGCGCATGCGCCGTATACGCTGAATGCCTGCTCTGCGGACGCTCACACCAGGGAGCTGGCGCAGATGATTATGGAGGATGACTTAAAGCGGATGGAGCATGTGCCGCATAATTATTATAATTTTCATCCGGGCAGTCATGTAAAGCAGGGGGCAGAGGCGGGAATAGAGATGATTGCAGCGCTTCTTAACACGATTTTAAAGCCGGAGCAGACCACGACCGTGCTGTTGGAAACGATGGCGGGAAAGGGCAGCGAGGTAGGCCGCAGCTTTGAAGAGCTGCGCGCAATTTTAGACCGTGTGCAGCTAAATGAAAAAATGGGCGTGTGCCTGGACACCTGCCATGTGAGCGACGCGGGGTATGACATTGTGCATGACTTAGACGGCGTTTTGGAGGAATTTGACCGGGTGATTGGCCTTGAGCGGCTGTATGCGATCCATTTGAACGATAGCAAAAACCCGGGCGGCAGCCATAAGGACAGGCACGAAACGATTGGCAACGGCCATTTGGGGCTGGAGGCAATTGTCAGGGTGATCAATCACCCAAAGCTTCGGCATTTGCCGTTTTATTTGGAAACGCCAAACGACCTTGCAGGCTATGCGCAGGAGATTAAGCTTTTGCGGGGCCTGTACAAGGAAGATGGACAATTGGCATAGCCGGGCGCGCTTCTTTTTGTTTTTTAAACTTTCTGCGGGGCGCTTTCTGCGGGTTTTTATCTTACCTGCATAAAGTACAAACAAAAGCAAGTTTTGGAACAAATAAAAAAGGAACTTTGCAAGTCCCCTCTTTTTTGGTCTTTTGTTCGTTTCTTCCACAAGAAATGAAGAAAGTCTTTTTAGAAGTAATCTATATAAACGCAGAAACTCGGTGGATAAGATAAAAGCCTCTATAAAACACCCCCATGGAGAAGGTCTGGATAAACAGAAAAGACAGCATTGCCTATTGAATTTAAATATAATAGCCATCCTCCGGTTTAATCCCGCACAGCAAAAGCGTTCCGCACACGGCAAGCAGCGGGTAAACATCTGTCTTTTGGGAAAGATGCGCAATAAAGTCGTGCGGTTCGTATGCGTCGCCGTTTATAGAGGTCAGCTCACGCTGCAGGCTGATGGTGGCGCGCATATCGTCCAGGCTTGCAATGCTTAAGGTGTCGCGCAGGCCGGTGCCGCAGGTAATGGCAATGTGGCTTGTGTCTTTTAAGCGGGAAACCGCCTTTTTGTTATTGCTTTCCAAAACGGGGATCAGGCCCTGGGAAAGCGGAAAGCTGCCCGCGTTTTTAAAATTTTCGTCAAATACCAAAACGCCCTTTGTGTTGTCGGCACGTGGTGCGCTGTGCGTACAGAAAAGCGTAAAATGGGGGTCCTGACAGCTTGTATACAGAGTATTGCCAAGCATAGCCTGTACGCCGCCATAATTGGAAAGCGCGCGCAGAAGGATATGGTACAGGCTTTGGTCCCTGCGGCAGGAGCATAACACGACGACGGGCATAAGAATCATCCATTCCTACTGTATTATGTAGAATTTAATTTATTATTTGCCTTTGCCGCCGTTGTATACGTCCGTTAGGTATTTATCAGGGAGTTAAGCGCCGATTCATCTATAAAGCCGTTTGCCGCGCCCGCTTCGCCAATTTTATAAGAGGCAAAATACACGGCGCGTTGTAAAGAGAAAAGCGCGTCGTTTGTTTTTGTATAAAAATGCATAAAGGAGGAAAAAAGCGCGTCGCCCGCGCCGACCGTATTGACAACCGGACGGGTGTAAACGGCGGGAATATGGATGCATTGTCCGTTTTCCCTTGTATAAAGCAAAGCGCCTTTATGGCCAAGACCCACGGCAATGACCTTACAGCAGTAAATGCCGGCAAGCGCTTTTACAAAGGCCGAAGGCTCGCCGGGGATTGCCTCGTCGCTTAAAAAAAGCACGTCGGCATGGTGCATAAAGTCTGCGTTAAAGGCATCGTGCAGATCCGACAGGACATGAACGTCTGTAGCGATCAAAACGCCGGCCTTTTTTGCAACCGATAAAAGCGGGCGGTTAAAATTGATATTACATAATATGGCTGCTTTGCAGTCTGTAAGCGCCTGTGCAAAAAGCGCAGGGTCGCATACGGCCTGTTGAATATCCTTCAGGTCACAATAGATCTGGCGCTTTCCGCTTTTGTCATATAAAACGACCGACTGGGGAGACTGCGCCAGGGCAGGGAGGATATATGCGGCGTCCAGCCCTTCTTCTTGCACAGCCTGCAAAATGGTCTGCCCGGTTTGGTCGTTGCCTGTCAGGGAAAACAGTGTTACGCTGTCGCCCAGCGTGCGCAACGCTTTTGCAACGTTGAAGCCCACCCCCGATACAGACGTACTTATACCAAAAAACGGAAAATGAATGGGGCAGTATTCTATGGGAAAGTGGTCGATTTGTACGGTTGCTTCTGTATTTAAAAGGCCCGATACCAAAATTTGTTCCACGACGAAATTCTCCTGTTCTGTTGAAAGTGTTTGTGCTATACTAATATAAATACACAATATCCAGGTTTTTGTCAATACAGACCAGGATGCTTGGAAAAGGGGAAAAAATATGTTGGATATTTTGATTATCGGCGCAGGCCCCGCCGGCATGAGTGCCGCTATCTATGCACTGCGTGCAGGAAAACGCGTTGCCGTGTTTGACAAGGCTATGTACGGAGGGCAAACCGTCAACACCTATGAAATTGAAAATTATCCGGGGATCCGCAGGATCAGCGGGACGGATTTTGCAATGCAGTTGTATGAGCAGGCCTCTGCACTGGGCACACAGTTTGTATTTGCAGACGTTACGCCGCTTTGTCTGGAGGGAAAGGAAAAGAAGCTTATGGCAGGCGGACAGGAATATACCGCCAAAGCGGTAATTATTGCAAACGGTGCGGTGCGCAGAAAGCTTGAATGCAATGGCGAGCAGCGGCTTACAGGGCGCGGTGTGTCTTACTGTGCCACATGCGATGGCGCGTTTTTCAAGGGCAAGCAGGCAATTGTGGCCGGAAGCGGCAATACGGCCCTGGAGGACGCGCTGTACCTTGCAAATATTTGCGCAGAGGTTAAACTGCTGATCCGCGGGGACCGGATCAAGGGGGAAGAAACAGCGGCGCAGCGGCTGAAGAAAAAGAAGAATGTAACCATTATTTTTAACGAAAGCATTGCAGAGATTTTGGGCGAGAACCAGGTGGAAGCGGTCCGGACCGTCAACAGGGAAACGGGGAAGGAACAGCTTTACCGCACGGACGCTGTGTTTGTGGCGGTTGGACAGATGCCAAGCAATGAGCCGTTTCGGGACTTTTTAGAGCTTGACAAGGACGGATATATTGTAGCGGGGGAAGATTGCAAAACCAACATGGAGGGCGTGTATGCGGCAGGCGATACGCGTACCAAACGACTGCGGCAGATTGTAACGGCGGCTTCAGATGGAGCAATTGCGGCCGTGTATGCAGCAGAATATATAGAAAAATTAGATTTTTGAGATAAATATGTTGCTTATTTTTTAAATTTGGATTATCATAAAAGAAAAAGGGGCGCGGCCTCTGAAAGAAACGGACGGAGGAAAAGATGGGAATAAACCGTATAGACAAAAAAAATTATTATTTGGATATAGCAGAAACGGTTTTAGAGAGAGGTACGTGCCTGAGGCGAAATTTTGGGGCGATTATAGTAAAAAACGACCAGATTGTTTCGACCGGCTATGTGGGGGCGCCAAGAGGCAGGCATAACTGCATTGACCTGGGGGTATGCATCCGCGAAAGCATGCAGGTACCAAGAGGTGAGCGCTATGAGCTTTGCAGAAGCGTGCATGCAGAGGCAAACGCGATTATTCATGCTTCCAGAAACGACATGATTGGCGCGACGATGTACCTGGTTGGAAAGGACGCCAAGACCGGCGAATATGTAAAGGATGCAAATTCGTGCGCAATGTGTAAGCGAATGATCATCAACGCAGGAATCAAGCGTGTGATCATACGCAATTCCAAGGATACATTTACGGCCATTTATGTGGACGACTGGGTTGCAAACGACGAATCGCTTCACGGAGAGATGGGATATTGACAGGAAGCAGAACCTTTATGACAGAAAAAACCCAGCACGGAAGTGCCGGGTTTTTTCATGAAAATTTTTTTGGGCGCATATATTTACTATGTGCCTTTTTTTATTCTGCGGATTCCTCCTCATTTTTTACAGAAAGCTTACCTTCCAGTTCTTTAATGCAGTCTTTGCAAATCAGCTTTCCTTCGTAATTGATAAGGTTTGTAATACTGTTGCAAAAGGTGCATCCGGGCGTGTATTTTCTGATGACAATGGTGTCGTCTGTGGGGAAAAGCTCGATAGAAGTACCGCTTTCCAGTTCGTAAGACTTTCTTAATGGCTTTGGAATAACGATACGTCCCAGATTGTCAACCGTGGCAAAAAAGTTTGTGGCATTTTTCATCGTAAGACTCCCTTCTACGCTTTCTTGTAAAAAATAAAGTGGTTTAGCAGAATTTTTTTTATTTTACCAAAAAATGCCATAATTGTCAATAAATATAACATCTTTGTTATTTTTCCGTGGCGAGGTGACAAATAGTGCTAAACTATATATGGGGCGCAATTTTGCTGATTAGCATAATATGTGGTGTTTTTACAGGAAAAACGGCGCAATTAAGCCAAGGAGCACTCAACGGTGCGCAAGAGGCAATAGAGCTTTTGCTTACCATGTGCGGCATGATGTGCCTTTGGTCGGGATTGATGGCAATTGCTGAGCGTGGAGGGATTACCTCGCTGCTGGCAAAAGCCTTTTCCCCTGTGCTTAAGGGGCTGTTTCCCCAATATAAAGATGACAAAAAAGCCTGCAGCGCAATTTGCTCCAATGTGACGGCAAACCTGCTGGGGCTTGGCAATGCCGCCACGCCGCTTGGAATAGAGGCTATGCACAGAATGCAGCTGAAAAACCCGGAACAGGAGCGGGCAAACGACAGTATGGTCATGTTTGTTGTGCTCAATACGGCGTCGATCCAACTGATCCCCACAACGATTGCCGTTTTGCGGCAGAGCCATGGCGCAAGCGCACCGTTTGATATTTTACCGTGCGTATGGGTAAGCTCCGTTTTTGCGCTTGCAATCGGCATTACGATGGCAAAGCTGTTACAAAAATGCGGGACAAAGAAGGTGGGTTAGATCGAACAGCTTGGAAATTATGTAATCCCGCTTGTAATCTTTTTGATTATTCTATTTGCTTTTATCAAAAAAGTTCCCTGCTTTGATACCTTTTTGGAAGGGGCAAAGCAGGGACTGATTTCTACTTATAAAATTGCGCCGTCGCTGATTGGGCTGATTGTTGCGGTCAATATGCTCAAGGCTTCAGGCGCGCTGGAAATGCTGATCGATTTTATAAGGCCGGCGGCGGAATTTTTGGGTTTTCCGGCGGAGGTGGTCCCGTTGGCGCTGCTGCGCCCGGTATCCGGCAGCGGCTCAACGGCAATTTTAAACAGCATTTTGCAGGATTACGGCCCGGACAGCTTTATTGGACGCGCAGCCAGCGTGATGGCGGGTTCTACAGAAACGACGTTCTATGCAATTGCCGTATATTATGGGGCGGTGGGGATCAAAAAAATCCGCCATACCGTCCCTGCTGCGCTGTGCGCGGATTTTGCAGGGATGGTGATGGCGGTTTTAAGCGTGCGTTTTTTTTATCCGTAGACGTTTATTTTGTCAGCGGCGTGCGGATCAGTTTGCGTGCAATCGCTTTGCCGTTAAACGGGATAAGGGGATACAAATAGCTTTTGCCCGATACCGTTTTGTTTGTCAGCAGCAGGATAAAGGTCAGGGCAATACCCGCGCAGAAGCCCCATATATTAAACAGCTGGGTCAAAATCAGCAAAAGCATGCGCAGAAATTTAAGCGAATAGCCCAGTTCATAGCTTGGCTGCGTATAGTTGGCGATGGCGACAAAGGCCATATAAAGAATTGCTTCTGTAGAAAACCAGCCTACCGTGACGGCAAAATCGCTTAGGGCGATCGCGCCGATAATACTTAAAGAGGTGCTTAGGCTGTTTGGTGTGTTGACAGAGGCAAGGCGTAGGCCGTCTATGCCCAGTTCCAGAATCATTAGCTGCCAGAAAACAGGGATATTGACAGGCTCTGTGATCAATATAAACTCAAAAGGTTTGGGGACAAGATCCGGGTTTTTCAGGGCGAGCAGCCACAGCGGTGTAATGACCAGCGTGGCAAGTGTGACAATATAACGGGCAAAGCGAATGTAGGTGCCGGTAAGCGGTGGAAAGTAATAGTCGTCGGCTTCCTCGATAATATCAAAGATTGAAGTAGGCAGGATTAAAACGGAGGGGGAATTATCAACAAGAATGACGATGTTGCCTTCCAGCAGCGAAGAAGCAGCGGTGTCCGGACGCTCGGTGTATTTGATTTTGGGAAAGGGGTTGTACCATTTGTGTTTATAAATCGCCTCGATCAGGCTTTGCTGGTTCATTGTAAGCGAATGGACGTTGATTGCTTCAATCTGCTTTGTGATTTTTGCAAGGAGCTGCTTGTCTACTTTATTGTCCATATAGCAGACAGCGACGTCCGTTTTAGATTCTCTGCCTACGACAAAGGCGTTTATGCGCAGGTTGGTATCGCGTATGCGCCGCCGAAGCAGGGCGGTGTTGCTGATCAGGGTTTCTACAAAGCCGTCTTTGGAGCCGCGCAGGGATTTGTCTTTTTCCGGTTCGCTGGTCTGTCGCTGTGGATAGGTGCGGCTGTCAATCATAATGGCCTGATCAAAGCCGTCTATAAATAATGCAGAAACGCCGGAAAGAATATTCATGCAGATTTGCTGTGAGTTATCTGTGACGGTTACCTCTACATATGGAACGCAGTTTTTAACAAAGGTGTTTGCGTCGCGCATATCCTCTTCTTTGTCAAGCGAATAAAAAAATTCCAGCACCTTTTCCATGACCTCATCCTTGATCAGCCCGTCTATAAAAAACAGGCAGCAGCGGCGGCGGTTGATCTGCACAGGCCTGCTGATCAGATCAAAGCTTTCGTCTGCATGCAGCGTTTTTTTGAATAAAGCTATATTGTCGTCAATGTGCGTAGAAAGCGGCATGTCATCACTCATTTCCATTGATAGCGTTCTTTTTTTATAGTCTGTGCTGTTTTTTTTTCTGTCATACAGGAAAACACAAATTATAAAGAGGATTCCATACAGCTGTCGGCACCTTTTTACCGATATAATCGTAAAATAAAAAATACAGGTTGACAAAACAGAATCAGTGGGCTATAATGCAAATAAATAGTTAAACCGATGATTAAGAGGAGTACCTGTAAGGAGAGGATTTTTTAAGAGAGCTGCAGATGGTGGAAGTGCGGCAGTCCTTTTACAGGGAATGGGCTTATGAGGGCCGGGTGAAATAGCAGTAGCCAGGACGGGAACTCCGCCCGTTACCAAGGGAGCATGCGTAACAGCGTATGGAGTGAGAGGGCCTTGCGGCCAATTTGGGTGGTACCACGGAAGTTTGCTTTCGTCCCTTTGGGACGGGAGCTTTTTTTATTTTACAGACAAAAGAGAGGAGTTTTTACCATGGCAAAAGTACCCTATAGATTTTATCTTCCTGAGGATCAGATTCCGAAGCAATGGTATAATATGCGCGCGGATATGAAAGAGCAGCCGGATCCGATGATTAATCCTGCCACGATGCAGCCCGCGACGGAGGCGGATTTATACCCGGTATTCTGTAAGGAGCTTGCACACCAAGAGATGGACGCACAGACGCGCTATGTGGATATTCCCGAGGAAATACGGGAAATGTACAAAATATACCGTCCGGCTCCGCTGATTCGCGCTTATAATTTGGAAAAAGAACTGAAAACGCCGGCGAAGATTTACTATAAGTTTGAAGGAAACAATACCTCTGGCAGCCATAAGCTGAATTCTGCCATTGCCCAGGCGTATTATGCCAAGGAACAGGGGCTGACCTCCCTTACAACAGAAACGGGAGCCGGACAATGGGGGACGGCTTTAAGCGAGGCATGCGCATATTTTAAGCTGCCTTTGACGGTATATATGGTCAAGGTGTCTTATGAGCAAAAGCCGTTTCGCAAGGCGGTTATGCAGACGTTTGATGCCAATGTGATCCCAAGCCCCAGTGACACAACGGAAGTGGGACGGGCGATCCTTAAGGAAAACCCGGGAACGGGCGGCAGCCTTGGCTGCGCCATTTCTGAGGCTGTAGAAAAGGCAGTGACGACAGAGGGTTGCCGTTATGTGCTGGGTTCTGTGCTCAACCAGGTTTTACTACACCAGTCTGTGATTGGGCTGGAAGCAAAAAAAGCGATGGAAATTTTGGATGAATACCCGGATGTGGTCGTTGGCTGTGCAGGCGGCGGTTCCAATTTGGGGGGATTGATTGCACCGTTTATGCAGGATAAGCTTACCGGTATGGCTAACCCACGCATTGTTGCGGTGGAGCCTGCGTCCTGCCCCTCGTTTACCAGAGGAAAATACGCGTATGATTTTTGCGATACGGGAAAAATTACACCGCTTGCCAAGATGTATACGCTGGGCAGCAGCTTTATGCCGAGTGCAAACCATGCAGGTGGGTTGCGTTACCATGGTATGTCGCCGATTTTGTCAAAGCTGTATCACGATGGGTATATGGAAGCAGTAGCGGTTGAGCAGACCAAAGTATTTGAAGCGGCCACGCTTTTTGCAAAGGTGGAAACAATTTTGCCGGCGCCTGAATCTGCGCATGCGATTCGTGTGGCAATGGACGAAGCGATCCGCTGCAGAGAAACAGGGGAGAAGAAGACGATCCTGTTTGGGTTGACAGGGACGGGCTATTTTGACATGACTGCATATGCTGCGTTCCATGACGGAAAAATGGGCGACTATATTCCTACAGATGAGGATTTGCAAAAAGGGTTTGATCAGCTCCCGAAAATTCCGGGAATACAGGAATAATTAAAGCAAAAATAGGAAAGACGGTATGCACAGAGGTGTTGTGCATACCGTCTTTTTTGCTTTTTTATCGATTAAGGCTGCTTTCTTTGACAGCCAGTTCCGGTTTTTAAATTCTATTTTGCGCTTTTTGACAATATCCGTAGATGCTGTCAAGCAGTATCTGCACAGCGCCGGTTATATACAAAGCTTTCTGCTATAGGTCAGCACCATTCTGTTTTTTTATGGCTTAACACGCATTGTTTTTATGATAAAAGTGATGCTTTTGCTTAAGCGTTTAATCCTACCCGCAAGGGGAAAATTTTAATAAAGCGGCTATTTTTGTTTAAGCAGCAGTCAAAAGTTGACCGATCCAGGTCAACTTTTTCTTTTTTTAAACCGTTTTATGTAAGAGGGGCAAAAAACAGCGGCGCCTCCTTTTACATAAATAGCAAAAGGGGGATGAGGCGTGGAAAAAAATACGGTACAAAGGTTGACAAAGCAGCAACGTCTTTTTTGCCGGTGCTATGTAAATACCGGCAATGCCAGGGAAGCCGCCGTACAGGCCGGCTTTATCCCTGACGCACAGAAAAACGGGGAAGCGCTTTTGTGTAAAAGTGCAATTACAAAAGAGATTGCACGATTGCTTAAGCAACGCAGGGAAATGCTTTCCTTAAAAGCGCTCAGCGGTTATGAACGGCTGGCCTTTGGCAGCATTGCGGATGGTATTCGCCTGCTATATATAGAAGATCCGCTGCAGACTGACCTGGAAAGTATGGATCTTTTTAATATTGCAGAAATTAAAAAACCAAAGGACGGGGCAATGGAAATTAAATTCTTTGACCGTCTGAAGGCTCTTGAAAAGCTTATGGAGGCAAAGACGGAAGAGGATACCCCCTGCATTCCGTTTTATACGGCTTTACAGCAGGGGGCGCAGGCGCTTGAAAGGCATGGCAATGAGAGGCTGGAGGAATAGCGATTGGAGTTTAAAGCTTTTTCTGAAAAACAGCTTCGCGTTCTGACATGGTGGTGTGAAAAAAGCAGGTATGCAAAAAAAGATGCCATTATCTGTGATGGCGCGGTAAGAAGCGGAAAGACCGTTTGTATGGGCATCTCTTTTATTGCGTGGGCTTTTTACCGGTTTGACGGCGCAAATTTTGCAATGTGCGGCAAGACAATACGTTCCCTGAAAAGAAATGTGGTCACGGCAATTTTACCCGTTTTACAGCAGTTGGGGTTTACCTGCACGGAAAAGCTGTCGCAAAATCTTTTAGAGGTCAGCATAGGCGGCCGTACAAACTGCTTTTATCTGTTTGGCGGGCGGGATGAATCTTCGGCTTCGCTGATACAGGGAATGACGCTTTCGGGCGTGCTGTTTGATGAAGTGGCGCTGATGCCCAAATCGTTTGTAGAGCAGGCGCTGGCGAGATGTTCTGTAGAAGGGTCAAAATTTTGGTTTAATTGCAACCCGCAGTATCCGCAGCACTGGTTCAGGCAGGAGTGGATTTTAAACAAAGCAGGAAAAAATGCGCTTTATATCCATTTTAAAATGGAGGATAACCCATCCCTTTCGCCTAAGATGCTTGCACGCTATAAAAATCTGTATACGGGGACCTTCTACCAACGGTTTATCGAAGGGAAATGGGTATCGGCACAGGGACTGGTATACCCGTTTATGACCGCTGACAATATGTATTGGGATACACCAAAGGCAGACACGGAAGAGTTTGTGATTTCCTGCGATTATGGAACCGTGAACCCGGCTTCGTTTGGACTGTGGGGCCATTACACAGACGGATGGTATAGGGTGGACGAGTATTATTATGACTCCAGAAAAGAGGGCGTGCAAAAAACAGATGAGGAGCATTACCAGGGCTTATGCAGACTTGCGCAGGAAAGGGCTATTCGCTGTGTAATTGTCGATCCGTCTGCGGCAAGCTTTATGGAGGTTATACGCAGACACGGGCGTTTTAAGGTGCTGCCTGCAAGCAATAGCGTGCTGGACGGCATACGCAGCGTTGCAAGCGCGCTAAAGCAGGGGGAAATCAAAATTTGCAAAAACTGTACCGACACTCTGCGGGAGTTTGGGCTTTACCGTTGGAAAGAGGACGGGCTGCACGATACACCCGTTAAAGAAAACGACCATGCCATGGACGATATACGCTATTTTGTTTCAACCTATTTAAACCGGGGCGACGATGGTATATTTGCCATTGCCGCACAACGCACAGGAGGTAAAGCGTGGGATTTATAGATAGAAGAAAAAAGAAGAAACAAACCTTTTCCGCCGTGCAGACGGCCTGCACGGAGCGCCGCAGCGTACATCCGTTTACAGAGCTCAACGGATATGTACCGCTGAAGACAGCGCAGCATGGGCTGTATGCCGCTATGCGGGAGGCAATCCCTATTATTGACGCTGCAATTTTAAAAACGGTGCGGCTTGTGGGCGATTTTACGGTGAAATGCCAAAGCGTGCAGGTGCAACGGCAGCTGGGGAATTTTTTAAAAAATGTACAGGTAGGCGGATGCGCCTGCGGCATTATGCCGTTTTTATCCTCCTATCTGGAGCAGATGTTGACCTACGGTACGGCAGTAGGGGAAATTGTGTTATCGGCAGACGGGCGGTCGATCGGCGCGCTGTACAATGCAGATCTGGACAATATTGTGCTGCGGGCGGAGCAAAATCCGTTGGAGGCAACCGTTTATTGCCGGGATGATGCAGGTCGCTGCATCCCGGCTCCGTACCAGGCGCTGCTTTGTGTAACGCCGCTAAACCCCAAGCCGGGGTCTCTTGCAGGAACATCTGTACTCAGCGGGCTTCCGTTTGTAAGCGGGATTCTTTTAAAAATTCTGCATACGATCGGCGTGAATTGGGAGCGTGTGGGAAACGTGCGCTTTGCGGTAACATATAAACCCTCCGGGGATGTATCGGAACGTGCTTTTACAAGAGAGCGTGCACAGCAAATTGCCGACCAGTGGGGGAAGGCTATGCGCAACACAGGGCAGATCAGCGATTTTGTTTCGGTCGGCGATGTAAATATCCGGGTTATTGGTGCAGACAACCAGGTGCTGGACAGCGAAGTACCTGTCAGGCAGATATTGGAACAAATTGTTGCAAAGCTTTCCATCCCTCCGTTTTTACTGGGGCTTTCCTGGTCAAGTACGGAGCGGATGTCCAGCCAGCAGGCGGATATCCTGACAAGCGAGCTGGAGTATTACAGAAACCTTTTAAACCCTGTTATACAAAAAATATGCAGCTTGTGGCTGCGTCTGCACGGCTTTGAAGAAACGTTTGAAGTGTGCTGGAGCAATATCAATCTGCAGGATGAAGTAGAGCTTGCAAACGCAAGACTTTTGCGCGCGCAGGCAGAAAAAACAGAACGAGAAACACAAGGGGGGACACAAAATGAAGCAGGGGCAAATTATTAAGAGTACAGCACAGGCGCTTAGGCCAGAGGAGTTGGCGCAGATTCATACCTATACCCGCCGGGAAATGACGCAGGAAGAAATTTACACCTTTTCGGTTGTTTTATGTGACAATGACATTGACCGGGATTTTGAATGCTTTGACGAGGAAGCGCTTTATACGCTTAAAAGCCTTTTTGTGGGGAAAACAGGCATTTTTAACCACGACTTAAAGGCGGAAAACCAAACGGCGCGTATTTACGACTGCTATGTGGAGCGGCTACAGGACAGAAAAACGCAGACAGGAAGGCCCTATATGCGTCTGGTGGGCAAGGCATACCTGCCGCGTTGTGCAAAAAATGAGGATCTGATCCTGGCGCTGGACAGCGGCATCCAAAAAGAGGTCAGCGTAGGCTGTGCAATAAGCAGGCGCATATGCTCTATCTGTGGGGAGGATATAGGCACCTGTGCGCATCAGAAGGGAAAAAAATACCGCGGACAGCTATGTTACGCTACATTAAGCGGTATAACGGACGCTTATGAATGGAGCTTTGTCGCGGTGCCCGCGCAAAGGCAGGCCGGTGTGTTGAAAGCGTTAAAAAAAGAGGATATGGGAGGAAACACCTTGCAAAACATTATAAAAAGTCTTTGTGCACAGCAGCCGGTCACGCTGTCTGCGCAGGATGCCCAGGCATTGTATGCGCACATTCACAGGCTGGAATGCGATGCGGACTACGGAAGAGCTTACAGGCAGGAGTTAAAAGAAGAGGTTGTTCGGCTGAGCATGCTGGTGCAGCCGGAAATTGCAAAGGAAACCATGCAAAGCCTAACCGAGAAAATGGACATACAAGAGCTCAAGGCCTTTAAAAAAGGGTATATGGAAAAAAGCGCAAAAGCTTTGCCGTTACGGCCGCAGCTTTTTGGGGCCAGAGAAAGCGGAAAAAAGACAGAAGAAAACACAGATTACAAAATTTAACAGATAAAACAGATCCGGCAGCAGGAAACGCGGCCCGTAAGGCGAAAAAGATTGCCTGAACCAGGCCGGTTTTGGTTTTATCATGTGAAGGAACAACAGAAAGGAAGCTAAAAAATGAATGTAAGTTTTAACGGATATGATGAAAAAGTATTGACTTTTGCATGCACGGACAAGCTGGAAAAGGGCACGCCGGTAAAGCTTTCGGGCAATGGTACGGTTGCGGCCTGCGCAGACGACGATGTGTTTATCGGCGTTGTGCTCTCTGTGCGCGACGGATTTGCCGCTGTGCAAACGGGCGGCTATGTACAGCTGGTGCCTTCCGGCAGCGTTGCGATTGGGTATCAGAAAATTTCGGCTGCAACAGACGGTAAGGTCAAAGCGGACACAGACAATGGGCGTGAATATTTGGTGCTGCATACAGCGGCAGACAATGTAGGCATCATTCTTTAACCATTACAAGGAGGCAACAAATTATGGCATTATATGAAACGATAACGCTGGAAAAGGGTATGTACGGTGCAAGAGGAAAAAGCATGACGCAGATATTGGAGGAACTGGATCCTTCAGAAAACTACCGCGACACAGCCTTGGAAGGCCTGGACGCTTTTCAGCGGCAGCTTAAGCGGTTTGATATTAAGGTAAGCGGCGCGCATTCGGACAGCGTGGAAAAATTTTTTCAGAGCAGTTCATCCGCGGCCCTTTTTCCGGAATATATAGGCCGCGCCGTCAAGCAGGGGATGGAGGCGGCGGACATTCTTCCCAATATCATTGCCGCGGTAACAAAAATTGACGGAATGGATTACCGCAGCATCGTGTCTACACCCACGCAGGACGATAAGGAATTAAAACCGGTGGCAGAGGGTGCAACGATTCCGCAAACTGTGGTAAAAACGCAGGAAAATCTTGTAAAGCTGCATAAAAGAGGCAGAATGCTGGTCTCTTCCTATGAAGCGCTGCGCTTTCAGCGGTTGGATCTTTTTACCGTAACGCTGCGGCAGATCGGCGCGTATATTGCAAGGGCGCAGTTAAAAGATGCGGTAGACGTGCTGCTCAATGGCGATGGAAACAGCAACCCGGCCGGTGCAGTTGCGGCTGAGGGCCAAACACTTGCATACAGCGACCTGCTGAAGCTTTGGGGAGCGCTTTCCCCATATGAGCTTAATACGATTTTGGCTCCTACGGCGGTTGTCCAGAAAATTTTGGCTATGACAGAAATGCAGGACGCGCAGGCGGGGCTGACATTCCAGGGGACAGGTAAAATGGTAACGCCTATGGGCGCGACACTGTTGCATGTACCGTCCATGGAAGGAAATACGATCATTGGACTTGATAAAAACTGCGCACTGGAAATGGTACAGGCAGGGGAAGTCATCACCGACTATGATAAGCTGATTGACCGGCAGCTGGAGCGCGCGACGATCAGCTGTATTGCCGGATTTGCAAAAATCTTTACCGACTCTGCCAAAAAGCTGACATTTTAACACATGGGGGCGGCGGTATGAACTTTAAAGAGGTATACGAACGTTTTTTACTGATTGCAGACATGGATCAGGAAGAGGGTTCCAAGTGGGCCGTGCTGTGTAACGAGGCAATAGAGGATATACAGAATATGTGCAAAAGCAGTACGGATATACAGTCAAACGGCAGGCGGCTTTCAGCCGCTGCCGCTGCCCTGGCATTTTACAAAATGGCGCTTATGCAAAGCGCCGCGGAGGATGTTTCTTCTTTTAAGGCGGGCGACGTAAGCATTCAAATGGGAAGTCGCTGCGCAAAGGCACAGCAGGCCTGGCTTTGTGCAAAAGCGCATATCAGCGACCTGATATGCGACGGAGACTTCTTTTTTGAACAGGTGAAGATATGAACACGTATACGATGAAAACCATACAAAGGTTGATTAAAACCTTTGGAAATACAATTGAGGTGCTGTTGGACGGACAGCTGCAAGAAACAGGAAGAGCGTTTATACAGCCTTTGCGCTATAAGAATAAGATGTATCTTGACGGCTATTATCTGCCGCCGGGCTATTGTGACGGAGGGCATTTTCTTTATATAGGCCCGCCGGATATTCATTTTGTGCGCCCGTATGAAAAGCTTGTGATCCGCTGCGAAGACCTGGATGAAAGCTATACGGTTAAGCGTGCGGAAACCTATAAATTTGCGGGCAAGCCCGTTTATGTATGGGCTGTGCTTACGCCCTGTACTGCTGATTTGGAAGAAAACGTGTAGAGGCAAACAGGAGGGAACGGTATGAAAACGGCGCAGGAAACCGTGCAATCTGTTTTAGAATGGTTGATGGCCGGGGAAGAGCTGCAGGAGGTTGATTTTGTTCCGTCTTACCAAAGCAAAAGCTTTGCGGTCCCGGTTAAAAAACCGGTGGCTGCGGTAGGAGGACATAGTATTTTTGTCCGTGCAGAGGGCAAAAGCAGCGAGATACAGGCGATACAGGAGAAAGGCGTTGAGATAGCGGTAGATGTATATGTTCCTGTTCTGGAAGGCGGGGCGGCCTGTGTGCAGCTGCTGGATAAAATAAGCGCCAGGCTTTTGGAGGATGTACAGGAAGGCCGGTATGAGATTAAAACGGGTACAGTGCAGTATCAGAGCAACACAGGCGCGTTTACAGCGCAGCTTTTACTTACCATAACGCAGATACAGGCATCCCAGCAGGAAGCGGACAAAAGAAATGTGATTATGCATGTAAACGGCGTCCGGTTTTATGCACAAAATGTGACAGTAACGGAAATAGACGACCTGTACCCGATAGAGTGTTATGGGGAAAGGACGCCGTATGCTTCAATCAACCGTGGGCAGCGCTTTGAAGTCGTTATTCAAAAGCCTGTGGCAAAGGACAATCTGTCGGAAGCGTTTACACAGGCAAATGCAACGGTATCTGTACGCAATGCAGGCGGCAGCATCTATCTGTACGGCTGTAATGTAAAGCGCATAGAAAGCCATGTGGAAAATGGACTTTATTATATGGATACCATTTTATTGACGGCAGAAAGAAAGGTAACCGTATAGAAAGGAGCGTAAAATGGAAATGCAGACAAAATATACAGCCCTGCAGCAGGAGCTGGCCCAACGTTATATGGAGGAGGCAGAAAACGCAAGGCTGCTGTCGGATGTTTTTGAACGTGACAGCCGCCGTTACCAAAATGCGCTCAAAGAAGAAGAGGAGGTGCAGGTTCTGTGAACCACCCACCTATACGGTACAGAGGCGTAGAACTGCACCACAATCCCAAGAGCATACAAATAGAAGAGAACAAAAGCTACAGTGAATATTTTTTTGCCAACGCGCCGGGAGCTGTGCAGGAATCCGGAAAAAGGGCGCGGGTTGTATCAGGAGAAGGGGAATTTTTTGGTGAAAATTGCCTTGCGCAATATCATGCGGTGTTGGAGTTGTTTACAAGCAGAGAGGGCGGGCTTTTGTCTGTAAGCGGATATGCGCCGTTTTATGCGCGTTTTGTGTCGTTTACGCTGACACAGCCGCCCCTGGAAAATTTTTTGAGCTATCGCTTTGTTTTTGTCGAGGACATGTCGCAGATGCCGCAGGGAACAAAAGTCAACCAGCAAACGCATACGGTAACAGAAAATCAAACGCTTTGGGATATTGCCTACCAGTATGGCATACCGATAGAATCGCTTTTGACAAACAATCCCTGGATAAGCAGGCCAGATGCGCTGACAGCCGGGCAAGAGGTGAGGCTTTTATGACGTTTACGGCAATTACCGCCGACGGAAAAATGTTTACGCTTGGCAGCCCGCTGTCCTGCCGTATAGAGTATGAGCAGGGAGTGCCGGCAGATGCTTTAACAGCCGTTTTTCCTTATATGTTTGATATACCACAGCTTGCGTATATGATGGTGCAGAAGGACAAAAAGCCCGTTTTTACAGGAGTGGTTGACGAGCAGCGCTTTTTGTCTGTAGAAGGAGAAGGCACGGTTATGCTTTCTGCAAGAAGTCTGGCGGCACTGCTGCTTGACAACGAAGCAATGCCGCAAAGCTATAACAGCCCGGATGCGCAGACGATTTTTATGCGGCATATCCAACCGCTTGGCATTATGCAATACAGCTGCGAAAAAAAGCCGAAAGCGGCAAGCTTTACGGTGGATAAAGGGTCGACGCATTGGCAGGTTCTTGAAAGCTTTTGCAAAACCTGCCTGGACAGCTACCCTGCGGTAGATGAAGCCGGACGGGTATGTATGTGCGGACGGCCAGGCGGAGAAGATACGCTTTTGTTTGCAAACACAGGCGACGGAATCCGCTTCACCAGGTTTGAAAAAACAGTGAAACGGTGTAAACGGCTGTCGGAGGTGCTTGTAAAAACATCTGTAGACGGCTCTTATTCAATGCCGGTGCAAAACGATACCGCCCTTTTGGATGGAGTTATAAGGCGGCGGTATTTAAATGCATCGGAACTGTCTGGAAACAGTGTATTGGATGCGGATAAGATGATCCGGGAAGGGGAATATGCATCGTTTGAAATTACACTTAGCTGCCCCTGCTCCCTTTTAGGCTGTATGGGGCGTAACGCACAGATTTTGTATGGAGAAGAAACATACAGCGGATTGTATATCAGCGGGCTGCAGTATACCTGTGCGCAGGAAGAGGAAAAAACGGTGCTGATATTTTCAAAATGCAGGAAGGAATAAAATTATGTGGCTTTTAAAAAATATGGCGCAAAATGGAAAGGCAGAGAAAAAAGCAGACAAAGGAAAAATATCGTCTGTATCCCAATCTTTTGTTACAGTACAGGCTGCGCTTGAACACCGGAAAATTCCGGTAGTCTGTCCATATGGGCTTGCATATGTACCGGCCCCGGGGGAAGAATGCGTGATGCTCCCTCTGCAAAACGGGCAGATCTGCATTGGTGCTCCCGTAAAAGATAAGGAGTTGCAGCCGGGGGAAATTATGCTGTACTCTGCCGGCGGCGCAACGTTGGTTTTAAAAAATGACGGGACAATTCTGGCAAACGGAAAAGTTTTGGAAGGCGGGGGTGGATAAATGGATACAGCATTAAACGATGCAGGGGATTTCGCCCTGGACGACAGAGGAATGCCTTATCTTTTAAGCGGCCTTGCAGAGCTGATGCAACGGGTAAAGCTGTGTTTACAGATAAAAAAGGGAAGCTTTCTTTATGACCGCAGTCTGGGATCGGAGCTCCATATGCTGGAACGCGGCACGGAGCTTTTGCAGCAGAGAGCGCAGATGCTTGTATATGAAGCGGTTGCCGCAGTGCCACAGGTCAGGCTTTACAATATTCAGGCCGAATTTCCCCAGGACGGCCCTTTGAAACTATCTCTTGATATCGATTTTGCCGGGGAAAAGGGAAAACTGGAGGTGACGCTTTGATGGACAGCTATCAGGAAATTTTGGACAGAATGAAAGCAAAGTATAAGGAGCTCAGCGGGTATGAGGCCGACGGGGCCTCAGATATTGGTATACGGATGCAGGTGCTTGCAGGCGAAGTTTTTTCGCTTAGCTGCTATGCGCAGTGGATCATCAGACAGATGTTTCCGCAAACGGCGCAGGGAGAGCAGCTGGACTACCATGCGCTTGAGCAGGGACTGACCAGAAAACCGGCAATTGCGGCAAAAGGGACATTGTCTTTTTATTTGGAAGAGGCGGCCAGTGAGGATATACAGATCCCTGCCGGTACGGTGTGCGCAACGGCGGGCGAAGATGCAATGCGTTTTGTAACAACACAGGACGCGACGCTTTCTCAGGGAAGCATTGTGGCAGCCGTTCCGGCTGTAGCACAGGAAGAAGGAGCAAGAGGTAATGTGGCGCCCCAGAGTATAAGCGTCATGGTCACACCGCCGGCGGGGATTGCTTATGTAAAAAATACCGTTCCTTTTACAGGCGGAGAAGACGAAGAGACAGACGAACATCTGCGGCGGCGTATATTGGAAAATTTGCAAAATCCGCCGCGCGGGACAAACAGTGCTTTTTATAAACAGGCAGCTGAAAGCGTAGACGGCGTATATTCTGCCGGCGTAGCGCCGAAGGCGCGCGGGACGGGAACCGTCAATGTGTACATTGCAAAGCAGGGAACGACAGCGCCGCAATCGCTTGTAGAACAGGTACAGGAAAAATTGGAAGCGGAAAGAGAAATTAACGTGGACGTCCTTGTGGCGTCTGCGCAGGCAGTCGCGTATGATGTGCATGCTGAAATAGAGATTGCAGACGGATATACATGGAGCGAAGTAAAAAGCCAATGTGAGCAGGCAATCGGCGCGTATTTTGATACAATCGGTGTTGGACAGGCTGTACGGACTTCCGGTATAGGGGAGGCAATTTTTCATGTGCCGGGAGTAAAAAGCTATATTTTTGACGATTATTATACAAACGATGTACAGGCGCTTGCATCTCAGCTTTATGTAGTCAGAAATATTGTATTGACAGAAAGAGGGAGTACATAATGGGCGCAGTGGCATCTATGATCCAAAAACTTGCGCCGCTTGGTGTTTATGCACTGCAACAGAACAGCGCGGTTTATAAAGAACTGTGCGCGTATGCGGCAGCGCTGGATACCCTTGAAGCGACGCTTTTGCAGGCACAGCAGGAATGCTTTATTTGTACGGCGCAATCATACGGGTTGTCGCATAGAGAGATTAATATAGGGCCGGTCAGGGAAGAACTTACCCTGGAAAAACGCAGAGAAATGTTGTTGTCCAGGGCGGCCTTAAAGCAGGACGATTTTAATATAAGTGGCGTTGAACAGATGTTGAACGCGCTGGGATTGGAATTTGCGCTTTTTGAGCTTCCACATCAGCAAACGCTCCATATTGATTGTAAAGGCAGCTATACGCAGGCACAGCGCAAATGGATTTCTTCGCAGGCAATTGCACAGCTTCCTGCGCATCTGGATGTGCTTTTGGACTTTAGAAACCTGCAATGGAGCACAATTGATGCAAAAAACCTGACGTTTGCTTCTATGGACGCCAAAGCAATGACATGGAAACAGATTGAGAGCTACGGAGTATGATGAAAGGAAGGATAAAAAATGGCATCTTCAGAAAAAACAGCAAATTTAGGGCTGAACCTGTGGGAACCGGAAGATAAACCGATCAGGGCCGATTTTGTGGCGGACAACCAGATAATTGACCAGGTGGTTGGCACACACACCAAAAATAGCACCGTTCACGTAACGGCGTCGGAAAAAGCAAAATTAAACGAGCCTTATCAGGTAAAAATGTTTGCCGGAACAGGAAGCGCCAGTTTTACCTATACGTTCAATTTTTCCCCCAAATTTGTCGTGGTTTATAAAAAAGACGCCCCCATGTTTGTGTATAGTGGCGGCGCAAGTGTTATAAACGGGGCGCTTGCAGCCTCTGTTTATGGCGCGACGCAGGGCGCGCAGCTAAATGCGAACAAGCTGACGCTGACGCAACAATCTGCGTCGGTCAACGGCGTGCGCTGCAATTTAAATGAAGAAGACGGGCAATATGTAATTGTGGCGTACCGGTGACATTAAAAGACCGTACAAAAAGGCGGAAGCTTCTTAAGAAGCTTCCGCCTTTTACGTTTTAAATATCAGCGGTCTTTTCGACCTGCGCCCAGGTCAATATCAATCTCCGCCGTATCATATTTTTGCAGTTTGTTCTTTTTAGGCTGATAAATCGTTTTAGAAGGGGCTTTTCCCTGTAAACGGCCACGTCTGCCGCCAGAGGCTGCGGCAAGCATTTTTCTGCGTTTGTTTATACAGGTAAATACTACGCAGATGACGCCGATTACTGCGCCCACAATCATGGCAACGCCTAAATACAGCATCCACTGAAAGGTGGTCTCGTCATCTGCCGATTTGTTGTTTTTTATAAAGTTAAAATCGTTTGTACCATCCATACTTCCGGAAAAATCAAGCGCCATTTCCCAGTCGGAAGCATCCAGCTCATTGGTATCGACCGATTTGCTTACGTCATATAGTTCGTTGGGCGTACTGGAAACAGAGCCGTCATCGTTGTAATCTGCATAGCCATCGTCCGATGATGTGGAATAATCATCCGGCGACGGTTCCACAAAAGAAAAATTATTCTGATAGGGATCGTCGTAATAGTCGTTGTAATCATTGTAGTCATTGTAGTCATTATAGTCATTATAATCGTTATATGAGGACGTCTGGTCACTATAATCCGGTTGAGAATAATCGTCATCCCCAGCAGTGCTGGAATCCGGCAATGGTTCCGGCTGTAGCGGCTCTGTCTGCGATTCGACGCTGCTGTCAGAATATGTGGGTTCTTGATAAATATCTTCCGGTTCCCCAACCGTGTTGCTGCTTTCTGTCACGGCAGCCGCATAGTAGCTGCAAAGACAGGCCAAAAAAACGGAAAGAAGCAATTGCACAGATATACGCAGGCGTTGTTTCATTTGCCATGCCTCCAAAAAAGATTAATACAACTTATAATACCACATAGAGAACAAATTTTTCAATACAAAAGCAGTTTTTCAATTGTTTTTCTGCAGACCGTGCAGAAAAGGCCGGCTTGCACATAAAAAGGCAAGTGGCTTGGCCGCCTGCCTAAAACAAAAACGGCATATTACAGCACATCTTTAAACATGGACGGCTGGTATCTGTTGATAGCAGCATCATTTTTTTCACATTCGTACGCTTTGGCCTGTGCATCCATATCCTCTTGGTATTCTTCAAATTTCATGGAATACAGCACCGAGCTGCGCTGGGATTCTTCAAAAACATTTTCTGCTTCTTCATGGATGTCGCCCTTATAGACAAGGTATAAAACAGCAGTGGAATCTTCCCCTACCTGAATTACGGTTGCCTGATTGGCATCAAGCCCTTCCAGCGCTTCTTTCAGTTCGTCACCCAGGGAAGAATCTTCTAAAATTTCCGTATTTGTAACGGAAGGGTTTTCTTCCAGCCCGGCGTCTGTGGTATAAGCCTGCGCAATTTCGTCATAGGTTTTGCTGCCGTCGTTGATCTGCTGTGCATAGGCGTTGAACTCCTCTGTAGCCTGCTGGACTTCCTCCTCACTGAAAGCTACAGCGGTTGAGGTAGTGGAAGAAGCGTCGTCGCTTTCACTGTCGGCGGTTGTGTACAAATTCATAGGCAAATATGCGTAATTGGTATAGTTTTCTGTAAAATAGGCTTTAATTTCGTCGTCAGAAACAGCCTTTTCGCCGCCTATGCCGTAAATCGCTTCAAAAAGCGCGTTGTATTTAGCGGCAAACAGATACTCTGCACGATAAAAAGAGTCCTTGGAAACACCCAGGCTTTCATATGTTTGCCCATAATAGCTCCATGCCTGGTCGGCATTGCTTTCTGCGGCGGTAAGCTCCGTTTCTGAAAGGGTCAGGCCCTTTTGTGCAAAAAGCTTTTCGGTATTTAAAAGGTTTTTGCAGGCGTTTTCAGCCTCCTGCAAAATGTAATCCTGCGCGTTTACCTTGTCACCGTCTGGATTTTCAATTTCCTGCGTAAGAACGTCCACCGCTTCTGTTGCGGCTTCTGTTCCCGACTGCGTTGCGCTTTCTGTTTGGGCGGAGGAAACCTGGTTGGAGGCGTATCCGTAAGCGCCCGACATATAGTAGATATATGTGCCGATAGAAAGCGTGTTCATGTCGTCCTTATATGACCATGACTGGTCGGCGCAGCCGGCGCTGACCGTAAGCATACCCATTGCAAGGGCCAAAGCAAGCAGCTTTTTTGTTGTTTTCATAATGGTATGATCGTTCCTTTCGTTTAATACAAATCGTAAGTAATTATACACGTTTGGGACAAATTTGTCTATAATAATTCCATGATTTTAAAAGGAGTTCACAATTTATTTGAAACAAACGTCATCCGCGCAGGTCAAAAATCGTATGCAATGCCGCTTGTACAGAAAGATTTTTCCCCATTTTTACCGCAATATAAGGCTTGCTTCCGGCGTTTAAAAGCGCCATGCCCTTCAGGCGCGCTATAATATCCGCTACGGCCGGGGATTTGATTTGCTTGACATAGAGCAGAAAGGTATGCCCCTGCTGTTTGATTTCATAAATGCCCATAGCTGCAGCGGCGCTTCGTACCAGCGCTATATCGATCAGTCCGAGCACGGCCTGCGGGGGATCGCCAAAACGATCAATCAGCTCGTCTGTAACGTCGCGCGCGTCCTCTTTGTTGCGAATGTCTGAAATATGACGGTAGATATCAAGCCGCTGGCTTAAGCTTTGAATATAATCCTCCGGAATATGCGCCTGAATCTGAACATCGACCAGGCATTCCAGCTCTGTGCTGCTGTTGGGCTGGCCCTTTTCCTCGTTGACAGCCTCGCCAAGAAGCTTTAAATACATATCATAGCCAACGTCTTCCATATGCCCGTGCTGCTGCGCGCCAAGAATATTTCCCGCGCCGCGCAGCTCCAGGTCGCGCATGGCAATTTTAAAGCCGGAGCCAAACTGTGTAAATTCACGTATGGCGGTCAGGCGCTTTTGCGATATTTCGCTGAGCACTTTATTTTGCACAAACGTAAAATAGGCATAGGCCCGCCTGGAGGAGCGCCCTACGCGCCCACGCAGCTGGTGCAGCTGGGAAAGCCCCATACAGTCTGCATTTTCTATAATAAGCGTGTTGGCGTTTGGAAGATCGATCCCCGTTTCAATAATAGTGGTACACACAAGCACGTTGACTTCCTGCTCAAGCATTTTGCGCCAAACGCCCGAAAGTTCCTGCTCGTTCATTTTTCCATGTCCAACGGCAATTTTTGCTTCCGGGATCATCGCCCGCAGCTTTTGGGCCTTTTGTTCTATGCTTTCAACCTTATTGTGCAGATAAAACACCTGGCCGCCGCGGCGGAGCTCACGGCGGATTGCTTCACAGATCACAGCGTCATCATGCTCCAGCACATAGGTTTGTACGGGGTATCTGTCCTGCGGCGCTTCTTCTAAAATCGACATATCGCGTATTCCGCTCATTGCCATATTCAGCGTTCTTGGAATGGGTGTGGCAGAAAGCGTGAGAACGTCTACGTTTTTGCAAAGCGCTTTGAACCGTTCCTTTTGCGCCACGCCAAAGCGCTGTTCTTCGTCAATAATACATAATCCCAGATCGTGGAACTGCACGTCCTTTTGCACCAGCCGGTGGGTCCCCACGACCATATCTATGTCGCCGCGCCGTAAACGCCGGATAATGTCGGCCTGCTGCTTGGGCGAACGAAAACGGGACAAAAGCTCGATCCTTATAGGGTAGCCCTCAAAACGGCGCAGGACTGTTTGATAGTGCTGCCAGGCAAGGATGGTTGTCGGGCAAAGCAGCGCGCACTGTTTGGAGTCGGTTACGCATTTGAATGCCGCGCGCAGCGCAACTTCTGTTTTCCCAAAGCCCACGTCGCCGCATAAAAGCCGGTCCATGGGGGCTGTATGTTCCATGTCGTTTTTAATTTCGTCTATACAGCGGATCTGGTCTTCCGTTTCTTCATATTCAAAACGCGCCTCAAAATCGCGCTGCCAGTCGGAATCCGGCGGAAAGGCGTGGCCCTGCGCCTGCATGCGCTGGGCGTACAGGGCGATCAGCTCCTTTGCCATATCCTTGACGGCACTTCTGACGCGGGCTTTTGCCTTTTGCCAATCCGTACCGCCCAGCCGGCTTAAGCGCACGGCGGAGTTTTCACGCGGGCCAATGTATTTGGAAATTAAATCCAATTGGGTAACGGGAACATAGAGCGCATCTTTCTTTGCATATTCTACCTTAATATAATCCTTTACAATCCCTTGTGTTTCTATTTTGTGGATGCCGCTGAAAATGCCGATGCCATGGGTGGAATGGACAACATAGTCCCCAACGCTCAGCTCCGCCAGGCTGTAAATTTGCCGGGCGTTTTTGTTTTTGGACTTCTTTTTTCTGGAGGCATGGACAACCTGCCCGTGGGTAATCAGGATAAAATGTAAAGCCGGGTATTCAAACCCGGACGACAGGCAGCCTTCCATTACATAAATTTTGCCGGGGACAGGCTGCGTAAGCTCCTTTGTTAACTGTGCGGGAAACCCTTTTTCGGAAAGAGCTTGCGCAACAGACTGCGCGCTGCGTGCGGTACCGGCCAGAATGACAACGCTGCTGTTTTTGTGAAAGGCGGCCTGCAGGTCTTCGCAAAGCACCTGGATTGAGCCGCTCCAGGATGAAAGCTGCTTGGCGGTGAAAGAAATAAGCTCATGCAGCGGCAGGTCGTAGCTGCCATGCGTAAAATTGTCCAGATAGATCAGCCTTGCCTGCCTGAAAATATCAAGCAGGGCCACCTGGTCAAGAGAATAGGTGTCAAACCCTCTGCACAGTGCGCCGCTGGAAAAGCAGTCTTTCAGCTCTTCCTCAAACAGACGCGTATATGCGCGCATGCGGTCGTTTGTCTTGACAGGCTCAGAGATAAAGAGAAAATCCTCCCTGCCCATATAATCAAAAAGCGTAGCCGGTTTTTCATAAACCAGACCGATAAATTTATCTTTAGAAGCGATTGTAAGGCCGTTTTTCAGGGCGTCTGCTTCGTTTTGCAAAACCTGGCGCGCAAGCGGCGCCGCCTTGCCGCGCAGTAAGGCAGCATGGCGCTCAATCTGCAGGGCAAGCGCGTTTTTATCCTGGATCAGAACTTCTGTGGAGGGGGTAAGCGTTAGTTCTTCAATATATTCGGTTCTGCGTTGGGTTTCCGGGTCAAAATAATTGAGCGTGTCGATCTGGTCGCCCCAGAATTCTGCACGCACAGGAGCCGGGGCATCCGGCATGTAAAAATCCAGAATGCCACCTCTCACAGCAAACTGGCCGGCGCCTTCGACCTGTTCACAGCGTTCATAACCAATGCGTGTCAGCACTTGCACGGCCGTTTCCATGGACAGGTTGCCGCCGGAGCAGAGCGTGAGCGTGGCTTCTTGCAGGGCTTTAGGGGGAATGGTGTATTGGCTTGCAGCGTCTATACAGGCGATGACCACGGAATAATCGCCGCGCAGCATTTTGGAAAGCACATGTAAGCGTTTATGCTCATACGCATGCGACTGCCCCTGAATATCCCGGAACGTAAAGTCGCGCAGCGGGTATACAAGCGCCCGGGAGCCCATAGAGGACAGGTCGTTTGCAAGCGTTTGCGCTTCGGCTTCGTTCGATACGGCAACCAACGCCCGGTTGCCGGTTTCGTTGCAGAGCGTATGGATAATATGCGCCTTATGGATTGCAGTTAAGCCGGCGGCAGCCGACGTAGAGCAGGGTAACGCCGCGCAGTCGCGCAGCCGCCGGTATTCCGGCAATTGTTGCAGAATGCTTGTCAAAAATTTCATGGCTTTCCCAACCGTACCTTCGTAAAATAAAATGTGTAAACAGCATAGAAAGAACCCGGCGGCGTCATGCCGGGCAAAAGTCAGCTGTTATAAAGGTTCATGGCTTTGTCAATTTCCCCGTTGATGATAAGCTCCACAGCCGCACACGCGCTGCAGGCGGCTGTGTCCAAACGCTCCAGTTCGTCTGGCGTAAAGCGGGATAATACCCAGTCTGCAAGCTCCCATTCGGGGTTTGGTTTAGCGCCGATCCCCAGCTTTATGCGGGGGAAATCGTCCTTACCGGAAAGGTAAATAATGCTGCGCATGCCCTTTTGTCCGCCATCGCTGCCTTTTCTGCGGATGCGCAGGCGGCCGACATCCAGGGAAACATCATCAAACAGTATAATGACATGCGCAGGCGGAATTTTGTAGAAAGACATCGCCTGTGTCACAGATTGCCCGCTGTTATTCATAAAGGTCTGCGGCTTTAAAAGCAAGGTGCGCCGTCCGCTGATGGTGCATTCCCCATACAGTGCCTGAAACTTTAAGCGGTTGATTTGTACCCCGTGTTTTTCGGCCAGCTTTTCTATCGCGATGAAGCCTGCATTATGCCGCGTATTTTCATATTCGCGCCCGGGGTTTCCAAGACCGACAACAATGTATTCCACCGGCCCGGTCAAAGGTTTACTTTTTTTAAAAAAATGAATCATGGATTTATCTCCGTTCCGGCGGTAAGCCATACAGCGCCGGGGCCCGCCTGTTTTTCCCAGCGCTATTTTATTTTTATACGGCTAAAAGGCGGCATAAACTGTATGCCGCCTGGAGATTTTATCTATATGGATGGAAAAGATTAGCCAAACATGGGGGAAACAGGTTTATCGGCATAAATTCTTTCGATTGCTTCGGCAAATACGGGCGCCACGGGAAGAATGGTGAATTTATCCAGCATTTTATCATCTGGGATCGGAACGGTGTCAAGCAGGATTAGTTCCTTAATGGGGCTTTTTTCAATTCTTTCGATTGCCGGGCCGGAAAGGACGGAATGCGTAGCGCAGGCATAAACGCCTGTAGCGCCGCCCTTTTCTATAATGGCGGTCGCAGCGTTGCAAAGCGTGCCGGCGGTGTCGATCATATCGTCCACAAGAATAACCTTTTTGCCCTCTACGTCGCCGATAATGTTCATAACTTCAGAAACGTTGGCCTTTTGACGGCGCTTGTCAATAATAGCAAGCGGGCAGCCAATTTTTGCAGCAAAATTTCTGGCTCTTGTAACAGAACCCAGGTCAGGCGAAACAACAACGTATTCGTCTGTTTTGGTAGCAATCTGCTCCCTTAAATGCGCAGCAAGCATAGGCGCGCCCAGCAGATGGTCAACAGGGATATTGAAAAAGCCCTGGATCTGTGCTGCGTGCAGGTCCATAGTAAGCACGCGGTCCGCCCCGGCGACTGTAATCAGGTCGGCAACCAGCTTTGCAGAGATCGGATCCCTGGCCTTGGCTTTTCTGTCCTGCCTTGCATAGCCAAAGTACGGCATAACGGCCGTAATGCGCGCAGCAGAAGCGCGCTTCATAGCGTCGATCATGATTAAGAGCTCCATAATGTTGTTGTTTACAGGCGCGCAGGTCGACTGCACAATAAAGCACTCGGAGCCTCTGACAGATTCATGCAGCGAAACGGAAATTTCCCCGTCGCTGAAGGTAGAGCAGTCGGACTTTCCAAGCGGAAGGCCAAGGCAGCCTGCAATGCCCTGTGCCACGTCTTTGTTGGAGCTTCCTGTAAAAATTTTAATGTCCTTACCGTGAAAATTCATGATTGATCCCCCTGATATAAATTGAAATGTGCAGCCGTAAAAGGCCAGGCACATTTATACATGCAAGCTTCCGTATTTTTTTTCTGCAAGCCTGTTTAATTCTGCAAGCTGCTGCGGGTCGTTTGCGCCCAAAACCGCGTCTGCGCACGGCGCAGTAAACGCCTGCACGGTTTTTCCCTGCTGCAAAAGCAGCTTTAGTGCATCGGGCAGATAATATTCCCGGGCGTTGTTGTTTGTGGTAATGTTGTCAAGCACGCCTAAAAGCGCGTCTATATTAAACCAATAGGCGCCGGAGTTGACTTCCCGGATCGGCGCGGTTTGCCCGTCTGTGTCCTTTTGTTCTACAATGGCGCAAAGCGCGCCTGTGCTTTTGTCCCTGACAATTCTGCCGTAACCGGAAGGGTCGTCCACATTTGCAGAAATAACGGTTGCGCTGCTTTGCTTTTCCTTATGCAGCGCATATGCGCCCCGGATTGTTTCTCCGTCCATAAACGGTGCGTCACCGTTTAAAACAACAACGTCGCCCCCTGTGTTTTTCTGTAAAAAATCCTTTGCCGTCATGACGGCGTGCCCCGTTCCAAGGCGTTCGGACTGAAATACGGTTTCAAGCGGGTAGGGCAGCGTTTTTATATATGCGTCTATACATTCGCGCTTGTACCCGGTAACAATGCATATACGGTCGATGCCGCTTTCTTTTAAAGCGTCCAGCACCCATTGCAGCATGGGTTTTTCAAGCACCATGGAAAGTGTTTTGGGCTTTTGCGAACGCATGCGTGTTCCTTCGCCGCCTGCTAAAATTACGGCGCACTGCTGTGACATAAGAGCACTCCTTTTTACATGCTGTTTTTTTGCAGCCTGCAGGGACCCGTTTTCCAGCTATACAGTGCAAAGCGGGTGCAAATGCACGATATTCTTTGTCCTACAGATATTCATATTATCGCACAGATATCATATTTTTCAAGTTTTAAATTACACTTTCTGACAATTTTAACGTTTTCAACAGTATTATGTTTTATAATAATCATTAAATTAGTCTGTTTTTATTGGAAAAAAGTATAGCCTTTTCAGGAAATCTTTGCTATAATACAACGTGGACTTGTAAAGTCAGCTTATCTTGTAAATGGTGCAAATACATTTTGCACGTAAAAAATTTTTAGGAGGTTATTCCAATGAGCCATAAGTATGTTTATCTTTTCTCTGAGGGCGACGAAACCATGAGAGAGCTTCTTGGCGGAAAAGGCGCAAACCTTGCTGGTATGGTCAAGCTTGGTATGCCGGTTCCCCAGGGCTTTACGGTTTCTACAGAAGCCTGCACCCGTTATTATGAAGACGGAAGAAAAATCGGCGCAGATATTGAAGAGCAGATCTATCAGGCGCTGGCAAAGGTTGAAGAGATCAACGGCAAAAAATTTGGGGACACAAAAAACCCGCTGCTGGTATCTGTCCGCAGCGGCGCAAGAGCGTCCATGCCCGGTATGATGGATACCATTTTGAACCTGGGCCTGAACGACGACGTTGTCGCCGGCTTGATTGCTGGCAATCCGGACCCGAAATTTGAACGGTTTGTGTATGACTCCTACCGCCGTTTTATCCAGATGTTCTCTGACGTTGTTATGGAGATTTCCAAAAAGCGTTTTGAGGTCATTATTGACGAAGTAAAAGAAAAGAAGGGCATTAAGGACGATATTGATCTGGATGCCGACGATATGAAGCAGCTGGTGGTTCTGTTTAAAGAGTTTTACAAGCAGGAAAAGGGCGAGGATTTCCCGACAGATCCAAAGGTACAGATGATGGAGGCCGTAAAGGCTGTTTTCCGTTCCTGGGACAACCCCCGCGCAAACGTATACCGCCGTATGAACGACATCCCCTATTCCTGGGGCACCGCTGTCAACGTGCAGCCCATGGTGTTTGGTAACCTGAATGAAAATTCCGGTACGGGCGTTGCCTTTACGCGCGACCCTGCAACGGGCGAAAAGGCGCTGTTTGGCGAATACCTGATCAACGCACAGGGCGAAGACGTTGTTGCCGGCGTGCGCACACCCAGCCATATTACAAAGCTTGCAGAAGACATGCCCGAGGTGTACAAGCAGTTTGTAGACATTGCAAACCGTTTGGAAAAGCATTACAGGGACATGCAGGATATGGAATTTACCATTGAAAACGGAAAGCTTTATATGCTGCAGACGAGAAACGGCAAAAGAACTGCCGCGGCTGCGTTGAAAATAGCGGTTGACCTTGTAAAAGAAGGCATGATCACAGAAGAAGAAGCTGTTTTGCGTGTTGACCCCAAGCAGCTTGACGCTTTGCTCCACCCGCAGTTTGACGCAAACGCATTGAAGGCTGCAACGCCGATCGGCAAGGGACTTGCTGCGTCTCCCGGCGCTGCATGCGGTAAGGTTGTGTTTACTGCGGAAGACGCCAAAACATGGGTTGAAAAGGGCGAAAAGGTTGTTTTGGTCCGTTTGGAAACTTCCCCGGAAGACATTGAAGGCATGAACGCCGCCGAAGGCATTTTGACCGTTAGAGGCGGTATGACCTCCCACGCGGCTGTTGTTGCGCGCGGCATGGGTACCTGCTGTGTTTCCGGCTGCGGTGACATCAACATTGACGAAGAGGCAAAAATGTTTACCCTTGGCGGTAAAACGATCAAAGAGGGCGACTATATATCCCTTAACGGGTCAACCGGCGACATTTACGGCGAAGCCATCCCCACGGTAGATGCTGCGATTGTAGGCGACTTTGACGTATTTATGAAGTGGGCAGACGCAGCCAGAACGCTGCAGGTAAGGACCAATGCAGACAACCCCCGCGACACGGCGCAGGCTGTAAAATTTGGCGCAGAGGGTATTGGCCTTTGCCGCACCGAGCATATGTTCTTTGAAGGCGATAGGATTAAGGCGATCCGTGAAATGATCGTTTCCGACACGGTTGAGGAAAGAAAGAACGCGCTTGCAAAGATCATGCCGTACCAGCAGGGCGACTTTGAAGCCATGTACAGGGTTCTGGAAGGACGTCCCATGACGATCCGCTTCCTTGACCCCCCGCTGCATGAATTTGTTCCTACAAAGGAAGAAGATATTGTAGAGCTTGCAAAAGAAATGAACATTACGGTTGAGCACCTGAAAAGCGTGATCAGCGGCCTGCACGAGTTTAACCCGATGATGGGCCACCGCGGCTGCCGTCTGGCGGTAACGTACCCGGAAATTGCAGAAATGCAGACGACTGCCGTAATCAACGCGGCGATCACGGTTAATAAAGAACATCCGGAATACAACATTGTACCGGAAATCATGATCCCGCTGGTAGGCGAGCTCAAAGAGCTCAAGTATGTAAAGGATGTTGTAACGGCAACGGCCGACAAGCTGATTGCAGAAGCGGGCGTGAACATGCAGTACCATGTGGGTACGATGATCGAAATCCCAAGGGCTGCGCTTACCGCGGACGAAATTGCAAAAGAAGCAGAATTCTTCAGCTTTGGTACAAACGACCTGACGCAGATGACCTTTGGCTTCAGCCGTGACGACGCCGGCAAGTTCTTGGATGCATACTATGAAAAGAAAATCTATGAATTTGACCCGTTTGCAAAGCTTGACCAGACAGGCGTTGGCAAACTGGTAAAGATGGCGGCCGAGCTTGGCAGAGCAACACGCCCGGATATCAAGCTGGGTATTTGCGGCGAGCACGGCGGTGATCCTTCTTCTGTTGAGTTCTGCCATAATGTTGGCCTCAACTATGTATCCTGCTCCCCGTTCCGCGTGCCGATCGCACGTCTGGCTGCAGCACAGGCTGCTATTAAAAGCAAATAAGCATGGCGCATGGCTGTTAAAGTGCAAATCAATTTTTACAAAAAATTTGTGCTAAACTAAAGAATAGACCTTGTGAGTCATTTCGGCTCACAGGGTCTTATTTTTTTGCGACATGGCAAAAAACCTTAAAAATACGGTATTTTTGATAATAAAATAAAGTTTTGTTGTGATTTGGATTTTGCAAACCCTCGCAGTAGAGGCGTTTGCTGGGGCAAGAATTTTTTACAAAACCATTTTTTGCCGTGATAATGGCCGGGGAGCTGGCGATGTCTAGATAAAATGCGCATACCGCTTAAAACAGCGGTATGCGCATTTTTATGGAAAAACAAAAAAATAAAAACAATATTCGATAAAAAAATAGCAAATTATGCAGTAAATATATAAAAATACAAAAAAATAAAAAGAAAAATATAGAATATTTCTTTACTTTTTGTTTACAAAACGGTATTATTATAATATATTAAATACAGAACTGTTGCCGGCAGAGAAAGGAGATATTATGAAAAAATATATAAAAACTGCGATAATAGTGGCGTGTATTGTAACAGCAGCTGCAACGTGCAAGGCTTCTGCTATGGATTTGAACTATAATCTGAATCAAGAGTATGATGTATACAACACCAACGGCGTTGTCAACAGCGTATATGATATTGGTTCGATTATGCCGTATGATGACGTGCGGGCACGCACCAGAGCAGATTCCACAGGTGGAATGAGTGTAACAGCACGCGCCATTATAACTGCGACAGACGGACAGACTAAGCGGATAGAAAGCAATCAAAAGAATGTATCTGGCTGGGTGGACAGCGGCTGGGTACAGATAGATGGGCAAGACTATGCAAAAGTAGTACAACACCAGGCTTACCGCAAGTTTATTGCTACCAATGCATTAGACAAAGCATACGAATACTATATTACATAGTCTATAAAAATAAAATGTAATTAAATACCGGCACAGTTCGTTTACATTTGAGTAAGAGCAAAAGAGGATTGGTATGAAGACATTACGCCTTGTGGCATCGAGGTTTTTTCTTTATTTTACGAATAATAAAATTATTTTTGTCTTGTTTCTTTTGGGTGGGATTGCCTGCTCTATTGCGTTTATCCATTTTTATGGAAACGGAACCAGCTATAAAAAAGTACAGGCAGAGGACAACGCTTCGTTGCGATATTACGCCCTGGAGTTTCAGCAGCCTGTTCCGCAGCCGGAAGTTGATCAAGAAGTTCTGCATAATGAAAATATTTGCGACATAGAACTTGCACATGCGCTTGTACAGGAGGAAATGCCCATTTCCATAGAAGGCAACAGACGCTTTTTTATAAAAACAAAAATGCAAAATGGCGCACCGCTGTATGCGGAAAAGGGACGAGTCGCCTTTACACAGCAAGAGCTTGCGCAGGCGCAGCGGGTGGTTATCCTGCCGGGAATGGTGGAGGCGTTGTATGAGGTGGAAATTGGCAGTACCATGCGCATTCTTGGAGAAGCGTTTACAGTAATTGGGATGTCTACAGATATGGAGGGATTTTATATCCCTTTCTCTGTTTTTGAGCAATGGGGTCTTTCTGTGTCTGAATTTTCGGTAACGCTTGACCAAAAGCTCAGTGTTGCAGACAACAATGCGTTTATTGCACAGCTGCATAATGCTTATCCTACGGCCGTTTTGACACAGTCTCCCTCCAATTATTATAGTTTGGCAAGCGAAAGATTTTCTTTGCAGCTCTTTTCCATATCGGTAGCGTATATTGTAGCTTCGCTCTCCTTTATGTTTTTAATGAAATTTATGCTCGACCGCAATAGCAGGGAAAACATTATTTTTTCAATCGTTGGCGCCTCCAGAGCCGCAGTGCTGCGGGTTTTGGTTTTGGAAACGGCCTTTTTATCGTCCTGTGCGGCGGTGCTTGCCATTTTACTGCACGCGGCGCTGTACAAGCCCTTTTTCAGCCGGCTGAACGTTTTTGAAAATCTGACGTATACCGTTTGGGATTATGTCGTAATATGGCTTTGTGTAACCTTGCTTTCTTGTCTGGCGGCTGTCCCATTTGCATACCGGTACATAAAAAGCTCCCTTGTGGAGAATAAAAACAGGTTCAGCATATGACAAAATTGTAAAACAGAGGTATCGTATGAAAAATATCCGTCTTATTTTGAATTTTTACAGCCAAAATAAGCTGCCGGCGGTAATAATGTTTGTAACATATACGCTCGCGCTGATGATTGTCGTGCTGTCAGTGGGGGAATACAGGTACATAACATACAGTCGCGACCAGTTTATAAACCTTGCAAACAAAGAGTTGCTGTACTGCATGCCCCAGATGAACTACGGGAAAATGATGGAGTTGGAGGGGGATTCGCAGCGTGTGTTTATTCAGCAAATGGAAGATGAAGCGGCAAAGTACAAAGCCTATCAGCCGTTTTCCACAATTTCACATATTAATCTAGTGTACAATGGCCAGTTCGAAAAGGGTTATTTATATAGTGAACAGCTGCTTGCAACCCAGCGGGTCAATCTGGCCGAGGGAAATTGGTTTGCGCAGTACGACGCAAACGCAGACTATTTTGACGTGATTTTGTCGGGCCAGCGCTATGCCGATAAACAGTTGGGCGAAGTTTTTGAAGTGAGCATATTAACCGATTCCTTGCAGGAATACCCAATTCGGGTGCGCGCAGTTGGTCGCCTGAGTCCGCCCAACATGTTGCCAAGCTTTTCGATGAGCGGTTCCAATATAACTGCGAATAATTTATATGAGAGCTTTTATGGCCTTGTGTTTATGGAAAACGACAGGTTGCTCAAAACACTTGATCAAAGCAAAACGCATACCTCCACCTACAGCAGTTTTATGGCCACGATGGATCCGTCTGCCACCGCAGCGGAAAAAGAAGCATATTTGGAATTTTTAAAGGCGCAGGGGATTGTTACCACCTATGACGAAATTTTAGAGAATACGGTGCCTGTTGTGGAAGAAAAGTTACGCCGAACGCTGCCAACACCTATTTTCTTTTTAGTAATTGTTACCATTGCATGCGTTAGTGTAGCCGTGCTGTTTGTCCATAAAAAGCTCGGCGAATACGCGATCTATTATTTATGTGGGTGCAGCCGCGGAAAAACGTACATGTATATGCTGTTGGGTATTGGACTTATCAGCGCTGTGGGCGCAGGATTGAATATGCTGCTTTGCATATCGTACCCAATGCTTGCTTCCCTGGGAATTTTAAGTTTAGGAAACGTTTTGCTGGACAACTGGTCGCTAACTTTTATTGCTTTATATGCCGCTTTTACGATTTTGCTGTCTGTAAGCATACCGTTTATTACATTTAGGAAAAATACGCCGATTGAAGTGTATAGGAGATTTGAGTCATGATCAAGCTGGAACATATCAATAAATTTTATAAGCTGGGAAGCCTGCGCTTTCAGGCGCTCAAAGATGTCAATTTAACAATTAAAAAGGGTGAGTTTATAGCGGTACAGGGAAAATCCGGCGCAGGGAAATCTACGCTTTTGCATATCCTGGGGTGTTTGGATCGTTATGATTCCGGCACATATATGTTTGATGGAATCGATATAGCATCGCTTAATGACCGTAAGAATGCTAAGCTCAGAAACGAAAAAATTGGCTTTGTTATGCAGGATTTTTCGCTAATCAATCATAAAAAAGTCAGCTTTAATGTTATGCTTCCGCTGTTTTTTAATCGTACTCCAAACAAAAAAATGAGGGAAATGGCCTTTACAGCGCTGCAGGCTGTAGATATAGTAGACCAGGCGGACAAAAAAGCAAACCAGCTTTCCGGTGGGCAGCGCCAGAGGGCAGCTATTGCGCGAGCCATTGTCAATAATCCATCTGTCGTGCTGGCAGACGAGCCGACAGGCGCGCTGGATGCGAAAACATCTAAAGACATTATGGAACTGTTGAAAAAATTAAATCAAAACGGTATGACCATTATAGTTGTAACGCATGACGAAGCGGTTGCATCGTATTGCGACAGAAAAATTGTAATAAGCGACGGAATAATTCAAAACCAGGGTATACAATCCCAATAGCATATGCAGAAATATCGGCAGGACAAGTACATATTACTGCACGTGTAGCCACGCAAGGAATGGTGTTAGAAAACAGGACAAAGAATGTATATAAAAATGTAGTTATAGATTGAAAAAGCTGTTTTTGCTACAGCTTATCAAGATGCGCGCAAGGCATAAATTCAGCCGGCCCCGTATTGATACGGGGCCGGCTTTTAAATGAAAGCGGAAAAATCCGTTTTAACGTTAAACGCCCGTTTGGCGCGTTATTTTTTGCTGTGAGCGCTAAACACAATGCCGCGGTTTCCGTCGAGCTTAACGGTGGTTCCGCTTTTTAACAGCTTGGTTGCATTTTTTGCTCCTACAATCACAGGCTTATCCAAAGCGAGGCAGACGACAGCCGCATGGGAATTAATCCCGCCTGTTTCAGTGATGATGCCGCTTGCTTTACGCATAAGCGGTAAAATCTCGTTGGTTGTTTTGGGGATGACAAGAATGTCCCCGTCCTTAAAGTTTTCCCAAGCGTCCTCTTCAGAGCGGCATACGCACAGCCTGCCATATACGCTGTTGTGATTGACGGCCATGCCGGAAACCAGCACGTCCCCAACCAAATGGACCTTAAGCATGTTGGTTGTGCCGGAAACACCCAGTGGGATCCCGGCGGTAATAACGGCAAGATCGCCGTTGTGCACATATCCTTCCTTCTGGGCGACCGATACCACATGCTCAAACAGCTCGTCTGTGTTGTCCTTTTCATCTACCAAAATGGGAATGACACCCCAGGATAAGTTCATTTGCCTTAAAACCTTTGGCTCTGTGGTACCGCTGATGATAGGGCATGCAGGGCGGAATTTAGAGATCATTCTTGCGGTTTGCCCCGTTTTTGATACGGTAAGAATTGCAACAGCGCCCAGATCATGCGCGGTCGTACAGGTAGCATGCGAAATAGCAGAGGTCACGTCGGGACGCTCGGGAATATCTCTTTTTCGAAATTTTTCGATATAGTCAATGTCGCGCTCCGTGCGCTCTGCGATAATTGCCATGGTTTTTACAGCCTCAACCGGGAAAAGCCCGGCTGCGGTTTCACCACTGAGCATGATCGCGCTTGTGCCGTCATAGATTGCATTTGCAACGTCTGTCGCTTCCGCACGGGTAGGGCGCGGATTTTTCATCATAGAATCCAGCATCTGCGTAGCGGTGATCACCTGCTTACCGGCCGAATACGCTTTGGCAATCAGCTTCTTTTGAATAATCGGGATTTCTTCCATGGGAATTTCTACGCCCAGGTCGCCCCTTGCAATCATGATTCCGTCGGATACGCGGATAATTTCATCAATATTTTCCACACCTTCGGAATTTTCAATTTTTGCGACAATTCGAATATTGTTACAGTTGTTTTTTTCAAGCTCACCGCGCAATTGTATAATATCCTCGGCAGAGCGCGTAAAAGAAGCGGCGACAAAATCAAAATCCTGCGCTACGCCAAACGCAATATCGGCTTTATCCTGTTCGCTGATAAACGGCAGGGAAAGAGCCACGCCGGGAACATTAATCCCCTTATGCGTTGCAACGGTCCCTCCGTTGACAACATGGCAGACAATATCTGTTTTTGTCACGTCGGTTACCTTCATTTCAATCAGGCCGTCGTCAATTAAAATGCGCGAGCCGCGTTGAACATCCTTTGGAAGGTCTTTAAACGTAATGCTGCACCGGGTTTCATCCCCCTCTACGTCTTCTGTCGTCAGGGTAAATGTCTGGCCGGTTTCCAAATTGACTTTGTTGTTTTTAAAACGGCCGGTGCGGATTTCCGGGCCTTTTGTATCCAGCAAAAGGGCAACCGGTATATTTAGTTCGGCACGCAGCTTTTTTATCATATCTGCCCTGCGCTTATGGTCGCTGTGTTCGCCATGCGACATATTCATACGCGCAACCGCCATACCGTTGAGCATAAGCTGCCGCAGTACCTCTTCATCGTCTGTTGCGGGGCCCAGTGTGCAGATGATTTTTGTTTTCCTCATTTTTGCAGCATCCTTTCATTGAGAAATGGCGTATCTTGTTAAAATTTTAACCACACAGAGGTATTATACAATATTTGGATTCCTATAACAAGCATTTCCCAAAAATCAGAAAAGTTTTACATATCCTTTATATTTTTTGCGGGCAAACAAAATTTTTAAGCGGCAAAAAATAAAAATTGCGGAAAAATTGTTATGGAAGCAAGCTGTGTCCGTAAGCTATAGAACATCATAAAAAAACATCATATAAAGTGGGTGCAAAAAAGCGGTTGCGCTGATTTTTTCAAATACTCTATTTTATTTTTACAATTTCTTTCCGTACAAAATACGTTGACGTATATGAAAAAATATGGTATAAAATAAGTGTAAAAAATAAAAATTTTGTTTATATTCGTTGAATTTTCGTGTTAAAAAGCAATAGGCAAGCATTTTGTGCAGCAGGGAGGTGAAAAATACAAAAGCAGAGGACGGGACAAAAAGCAATAAGCAGAGGCGTTTATCTTATGCATGGGGGTACTTTCACGTAACCAAACCGCATTTTTAAGGAGGAATCGAAACATGAAAAAACAAAAGCTGGTATGTATGATCATAGCCATTCTGCTGCTGTGCAGCGCAATGGTACTGCCCGCAAGCGCGCAGGCGCAGCAGCCCGATGAAGCCGCGCTGCTGCAGGTGTTTAAGGCATATCTGGATGAAAACAAAGTAGCGTATCAAGAATGGGAAGAGCTGGTGTTTGTGGAACCCATTACACAATCAAACGGCTGGACAATCTTTTATGGGACATCTGGCATATCTAACCCGATGGGCGGGCTGGAACGTATTGGTCAATATGTGTTTGCAAGCTCTTCGTGGGAAATACCATATATCATTGCACTGTACGCGGAAAAAGACGGCAATATATTTACTCTGAAAGAAGCTTATGAGGCAGGGGAAATAGATATAGAGGCAATAGCAAACACAACGTCCAGGTATATAAACGTTTATTTTGCCGGAGACACAAATACAGACGGAGCAGTGACCATTGCAGACGTTATAAATGTACAAAATGTAATTGTAAAGAAAACACACATAGAAACGCCCTTTACACAGGATTGTTTTTATGATTACAACGCTGACGGCGAAGTTACGCTCCAAGATGTTTTGGCAATGCAAAAATATATAGCAAAGGTAGCTTAAAGCAAGACAGTAACAAGGTTTTAGATGAATTTGTTTGGGGAGGAAATCATGATGAAGAAACTGGTGTGTTTTCTGTTAACGTGTCTGCTGCTGTGCAGCATGTTTATGCTGCCGGCAAGCGCGCAGGCGCAGCAGCCCGATGAAGCCGCGCTGCTGCAGGCGTTTGGAAATTATCTGAATGCGCAGGGGATAGAATATGGTTCTGAAGAAGGATTGTTATTAGAATATATAACTGATTCAAACGGATGGGCCGTGTTTTGTGGAGCAGTTGTCGGCGAGCCTGCGCCGCAATCTGACCGTATAGGGGATTATGTCTTTTTTTCCACGTCATGGTATATCCCCTATAAGATTGGCCTGTTTGCAGAAAAAGACGGAGTTGTGCTTACACTAAAAGAAGCCTATGAAGCAGGGGAAATTGATATAGATGCCATAGCACAAACGGATTCCCCCTATATACAAACCTATTTGCCCGGCGATACGGACATGGACGGGGAAATAACAGTGGAGGATGTATTAACCGTCCAGAAGATTACAGCTAAAAAAACAGATATGGATCCGTCTTACGCCGGCTTCAACCTTTGTGATTATACGGGGGATCAGGTGATTAATGTGCAGGACGTTCTGGCAATGCAAAAATATGTGGCAAAGGTGGCATGAAGTCAAACGGCAGGCCTTCACAGCGACCGGTTTATCTGGACAATTCTAAACAGCAGTATAGTTATACTTTTTTCAGACAGCTTGCAGTAAGTTGCAGACAATCGATAGAGTCAAAAAAACCGTTGCGTATCAAGAAAATTTTTGAAAATAAAAATTTTTTCTTGCATTTTTGAACCCTTTGTGATAAAATCCAAATGTTACTACGGTTTCAGCGAAAGAGGTGAAAGAAGATGAAAGAGAATATCCATCCCAAGTATGAGCAGACAACCATCACCTGTGCTTGCGGCAATGTGATTGAAACGGGCTCAACGAAAAAGGATATCCGTGTGGAAATTTGTTCCAAGTGCCACCCGTTCTTCACAGGCAAGCAAAAGCTCGTTGATACCGGCGGTCGTGTTGACAGGTTTAAAAAGCGCTACGGTATGGGAAAATAAAATTTGTTTTTTTACAAGGCGGCACAGTAAAAAATGTGCCGCCTTGTTTTTTCTGTAGGAAAGGGGAACGCACCTTGGAAGATTGCTATAAAACAGTGGAAAAGCCTGCGCAGGATGAATTTACACAGCGCCGTTCACGTTTTATTGGGTATTGCCACCCTGTGCAGACACAGCAGCAGGCCCAGCAGTTTATTCAACAAATTAAAAGCCTGCACTGGGACGCCACCCATAACGTATATGCGTATATCCTGCGCAGCGGGGAGCAGCGTTACAGTGACGACGGCGAGCCGCAGGGAACGGCAGGCGTTCCTTGCCTGGAAGTTCTGCGTAAAAGCGGGCTTGTAGACGCAGCAGTTGTTGTTACACGGTATTTTGGCGGAGTTTTGCTTGGTGCAGGAGGCTTGGTGCGTGCGTATTCCCATGGGGCAAAGCTTGCAATAGAGGCCAGCGGCATAGTGGATATGCGCCTTTGCGCGCTCTGTACGGTGCGCTGTAGCTATGACCAGTATGGGAGGATCGCATCCCTGATCCCACAGTGCGGCGGTGCAGTGGAGGATACGTCTTTTACAGATGACGTTTGCATAAAATTTCATGTAGCGCAGGATGGGCTGCCGTTTTTTGAAAAGCAGCTTTCAGAGGTTACCAGCGGGCAAATCCGGACGGAAACGACCGGGAAAGCGTATTTACCGGTAAAAAACAGATAAAAATAAAAAAATTTTTTAAAAGTTTGCAGGAAAGTAAAAACTTTTGTCGTATAGTATATTGAGTAGATTTCGCATATATTGGTGAAAAGGGGGCGTTTAATGTGCAGGTTCGTGCGCGCACGCAGCTTTGGGAAAGTGAAAAGCTCAGCCCGTATGCGTCTTTGTCTGCAAAAAGCAAAGGGCGCGTGCGCTTTCAGGAAGAATGCCCGCTTCGCACAGTCTATCAGCGTGACCGCGACAGAATTACGCACAGTAAGGCCTTCCGCCGGTTAAAGCACAAAACACAGGTGTTTTTATCACCCGAGGGCGACCATTACCGCACACGCCTGACCCACACGCTGGAGGTTTCACAAATTGCACGAACCATAGCCAGGGCGCTTTTGCTTAACGAAGACTTAACAGAAGCCATTGCGCTGGGGCACGACCTGGGGCACACGCCGTTTGGGCATGCGGGCGAGCGGGCGCTTGACGCGCTGAGCCCCGACGGGTTCCGGCATTATGAGCAGAGCGTGCGCGTGGTGGAAAAGCTGGAGGATTTAAACCTTACATATGAAGTGAAAAACGGCATTTTATGCCATACAAAAGGGAAACAGGCGGATACGCTGGAAGGACAGGTTGTGCGTATTGCAGACCGCATTGGCTATATCAACCATGATATTGACGATGCGATCCGCGCCGGCGTCATTACGGAAAGCGACATACCAAAGGAGCTTACACAAGTACTGGGCAATACCACAAGCAAACGGATCAACACGCTGGTTTTATCTTTGGTGGAAAACAGCGCGCAGGGTGTTTTGCAGATGGACGCGACCACGCAAAGCGCGTTTGACCGGCTGCACAGCTATATGTATCAAGCCGTTTATAAAAGCCCGTATGCCAAAAAGGAAGAAAAAAAGGTGCCGGACCTGGTGGAGCGTCTGTACTGCTATTTTTTACGTCATACGGAAAAGCTGGACAGCCATTTAAGGCAGATTGCCCGCGAAGAGGGCGCGCACCGCGCGGTATGCGACTATATTGCCGCAATGACCGACCATTATGCCGTTTCCCTGTATCAGGAAATTTTTATTCCGAAAAGCTGGCATGTCTAAGCAGTTTTGCATAAAGAAAAGAGGTGATGCGTTTTGGCCTTGCCGGACGATTTTTTGCAGGAGTTAAAACTGCGCTGCGACATAACCGACGTGGTGTCGTCCTATGTGAATTTAAAGCGAAGCGGGCGCAATATGGTTGGGCTTTGCCCGTTCCATGGGGAAAAAACGCCATCGTTTCATGTGGTTTCTGAAAATGGGTATTTTCACTGCTTTGGCTGCGGTGCAGGCGGGGACGTTATCACTTTTATTATGAAAATAGAAAATCTGGATTACATAGAAGCCGTGCGCCTGCTGGCGCAGCGCGCCGGACTGGATATGCCGGAAAACACAAATGACCAGGGCCTTTCCAATTTGCGCCGCCGCATTTACGAGGCAAACCGTGAAGCGGGGCGCTTTTATTACCGGCAGCTTTATACACAGGCCGGGCAAAATGCCTTACAGTACCTGCGCGGGCGCGCATTGAGCGAACGAACCATCCGGCATTTTGGGCTGGGGTACAGCCCGCCGTCGCGCTTTGCACTGGTTCATCATCTGAAAAGCTGTGGGTTTAAGGATGCCGAGCTTGTGCAGGCAAATCTGGCTGTGCAGGGGAGCCGCGGCATTGCAGACCGTTTTTTTGACCGTGTTATTTTCCCTATTATTGATCTGCGCGGGAACGTGATCGCCTTTGGCGGCCGTATTATGGGCGAGCAAAAGCCCAAGTATTTAAATACGTCGGACACGGTTGTTTTTAAAAAAAGCGCAAACCTGTTTGCGTTGAACCTTGCAAAAAACGAAGGCAGCCGCAGGCTGATTCTGGCGGAGGGCTATATGGACGTGATTGCGCTGCACCAGGCGGGGTTTACAAATGCCGTTGCAACGCTTGGCACGTCGCTGACACAGGAGCAGGCCACACTGATGAAGCGCTATGCCGATGAGGTTGTGATCTGTTATGATGCAGACGAGGCAGGCCAGAAAGCGGCGGCAAGGGCAATCGGCCTGTTGCGCGGCGCCGGACTTTTGATCCGCATTTTAACAGTACCGGGCGCTAAGGATCCGGACGAATTTATCCGTGAAAACGGCGACAAGGGCCCCGCAAAGTTTAAACAGCTTTTGCAGGCGTCTGGAAATGATGTGGAATATCGCCTTGCAAGGCTCAAAGAAAAGTATGACCTTGCGCAGACAGAAGGGAAGGTAGCTTACCTGACAGACGCGGCAAAGCTGCTTTCTACACTTGGCAACGAGATTGAGCGTGACGTATACGCCGGCCGTTTGAGCGACGAGCTTGGCGTGCAGAAGGACGCGATCCGCCAGCAGATTGAAAAATACAGCAGGCGGCAGTATGCCGACCGGCAGAAAAAAGAGTTCTATAAGCTGCGTACACAGACGTCTGCGCGGACGGATAAAATTAACCCGCAAAAGGCGGGGCATCTGCGTGCTGCAAAAGCGGAGGAAGCGCTGATCGCGTATATTATGAACAATCCAGACGTGGCAAAGTCGGTAATCCGGCAGCTGCCGCCGGACATGCTGCTGACCGATTTTAATCGCAGAGTCTACCAGGCGCTGGCCGAAAGGATTGAACAGGGACAAAGCGCCATGCTGATGGATATATCCGCAGGCTTTTCCAGTGAGGAAAACGCCGCGATTGCAGAAATACTTTCCAGGTATACCGCGCAGGCGGCAACGCCGCAGGCTGCGCAGGAATACATAAATACGATTTTATCAGAGCATGATAAGGTCAGCGTAAAACAGCTTGAAATGGCAGATCCATCCGATATAAACAGGTATTTGGAAAAGCTGAGAAAAGCAAAACAATAACAGGTAATGCACTTGTGTAAAATGAAAGGAATGGGGTTTATATGTCAGTCATGCCGCCACCGGATAAGAAAACGGTGATGAAGGAGCTTACAGAGCAGGGAAAAGCCAAAGGCCATCTTAGTACAAAGGAAATTTTGGACGCCATTGGAGAAATTGACTTTGACCCGGAGCAGCTCGAAAAGTTTTATGATTCGCTGGAAACCATGGGCGTAGAAATTGTGGAAGATTTTGAAGATATTCCGCTGGATGATATTGAAATTGCCGTTACGGGCAGCGCTTCCGCGCAGGAGGAAGCCGGAGCGGAAAATATTGCGATTGACGACCCCGTTAAGGTGTACCTGAAAGAGATCGGTAGAGTGCCGCTTTTAACGCCGGAAGAAGAAATTGACCTTGCTATTCGCATTTCAGAAGGCGACGCTATGGCGAAAAAACGTCTGTCAGAGGCCAATTTACGTCTGGTTGTCAGTATCGCAAAGCGCTATCTGGGAAGAGGCATGCAGTTTCTTGACCTGATCCAGGAAGGGAATCTGGGCCTGATCAAGGCAGTTGAAAAGTTTGATTACACAAAAGGCTTTAAATTTTCCACTTATGCAACCTGGTGGATCCGCCAGGCTATTACAAGGGCCATTGCCGACCAGGCAAGAACGATCCGAATCCCGGTGCATATGGTGGAAACCATTAATAAAGTCAAAAAAGTTTCCAGCCAGCTTTTGCATACCAACGGGCATGAGCCCACGGCCGATGAAATTGCCAAAGAGCTTGACATGCCGGTAGAAAAGGTCCGGGAGATCATGCGTGTAGCCCAGGAGCCGGTTTCTTTGGAAACGCCGATTGGCGAAGAGGAGGACAGCCATCTGGGTGACTTTATCCCGGACGACGATGCCCCCGCACCGGCGGATGCGGCTTCGCATATGCTTTTGAAGGAGCAGCTTTCTGAAGTGCTTGACACGCTTACACCGCGGGAGGAAAAGGTACTGCGGCTGCGCTTTGGCCTGGAAGACGGGCGTTCCCGCACATTAGAAGAGGTTGGACGGGAGTTCAACGTAACCAGGGAGCGTATCCGCCAGATTGAGGCAAAGGCTTTAAGAAAGCTACGCCATCCCAGCAGGAGCAAAAAGCTCAAGGATTTTCTGGACTGATTTTCTTTGTTTTGCAGACCTGCGTGTTTGTATAAAGGCGGTGATACAAAATGTTTTCTATACAAGAAACAAACGATATACTGGATGAAATAGCAGATTCCATTCCCTATGAGCTTTATCGGGAACTAAACGGCGGCATTGTGCTTTTGCCGGAGGCAAAATTACACCCCAAAGCGGTCGATAACGATTTGTACATAATGGGGGAATACCACAGCTCGCTTGCAATGGGAAGATATATCAAAATTTATTACGGTTCCTTTTGCAAGGTATACGGGCATGTGTCCAAGGAGCAATATACCGAACGTCTGCGCAAGGTGTTGCTGCATGAGCTGCGTCATCACAATGAATCTTTGGCAGGATATGAGGACCTGATTTTGTACGATGAGGATACGATTGCAAATTATTTAAAGCGTAAGGAGGCGCAGAAGCAGGCGCGCCTTGCACGGGAAGAACGGCAGAAAAAGAAAAAAGCATAAAAAGATGGGCCCCGGTACGTTTCACCGGGGCCCATCTTATATCCTATATAGCTGTTTTTCTACGCAAGCCGCTTTAAACGCCATTTTCCTGTTTTCCATCGCCACAGCATCAGTACGCCGCGGAAGCATTCGTCCGCCGCAAAGGCAATCCAAAGCCCGTTTAGGCCCATACCCAATACGACAGCCAGCACATACCCGCACAGTGTGCTTAGGATCCACATTGAAAAAATCGCAACGCCCGTGGGGAAGATGACATCCCCTGCGCCGCGCAAGCTGCTGATGATGATAATGTTGCTGGTACGCCCTGCCTCTACAAAAATGTTCAGGATAATCAAAATGGCGCCTGCAGAGATAACGGTGGGATCCTTTGTAAACAGCGCCATCAGCTGGTAACGCAGCAGAATCCCCAATAAGGACAGCGACATGCTGATGATAAACGCAGTGGAAAACGCCCGCAAGCCCTGTTTGTATGCGCCGTCAAAATCACGCGCACCAACCTTATGGCCAACCAGAATTTGCGCACCCTGCCCGATGGACACGGTAAAAATGTAAAAAAACATGGCAATATTCGACACATAGGTTTTCGTGATCAGCTCTGTCTGTGTTAGAAAATTGAGTACAATGGCTGTGACCACAAGCTGGGACAGATTATAGTTAAAGGATTCAAAGGCGGACGGAATACCGATTTTTAAAAGAGAAAGCATGTCTTTACCGGGGAACGGACGCAAAAGCTTGAATATTTTTGGCCTTTCTATGCGTTTAAACAGAATGATCAAAAGCACAATAACGCCAACAATGCGGCTAAAGCTGGTGGCGATGGCAACGCCCCGAATACCCAGCTTTGGAAATCCAAGCAGCCCTAAAACAAACACCACGTCAAAAAATGTGTTGATTATATTCATTACAACGGTTACGTACATGGTAACGCGCGTAAAACCGTGATTGCGGATGATGACGGAAATCGTCCCCAAAAGCGCCTGTGTAAACAAAAACGCGCCGACAATCAACAGGTATTCTGCACCATAATCGAGAATTTTCCCCTGCGCGCCCATAAACTGAAGCACCGGGCGGCTAAATATAACAAGCAGCACACTGATCAAAATGCCCAAAATCAGGTTAAAAACAATGGAAAGTGCGGCAATGCGCGACGCATGCTCGCGTTTGTTTGCACCCAATGCCTGGGAGATCAGCACTGCGCTGGCGCCGGATATAACGGTAAATACCAGCGTGCAAAGGTTGACCGCCTGGTTTGCCGCGCTTGCAGCGGAAGCGGCAAGGTCGTCGTATTTGCTCAGGACAAATACGTCTATGAATCCCAAAAACATAAACAGAGCCGTTTCTATGAAAATAGGCCAGGATAGATTGAAAAGCGTCATTTTTTTCATACTTGGGCCCCCTTTTTATTGCAATATGACACTCATTTTAGTGACGCGAATAGTAAATGTCAACACACTTTTAAATTTTTTTTTAATTTTTTTTAAAAGTGTGTCATTTATTGTTGTTTTTTTAAAATATATACGCTATAATATTACTGGCTATATAAACCCGTCGTTGATGGTAAAGACTACGGTGCGTTTATGTATGTTGAATCTTGAAAAAGGAGGCTGGGAAAAATGGGTATTTCTGAAAACCTGAAAAAAGGCACGTCCGAGATGTTGATCCTTTTCCTGCTGGAAAAAGAAGACATGTACGGCTATCAGCTTGCTCAGGAATTAAGAGAGCGCAGCGAGGGCTATTTTGTCATGCCCGAAGGTTCCTTGTATCCTACGCTGTACCGCCTGATTGAAAAGGGTGTTATTACAGACAGACAGGAAATCGTTGGGAAAAGGCTGCGCAAGTACTACCATTTGGAGGCGGCTGGCAAGGAGTATTTAAAATCTATTGTTGCCGAATACCGCTCCATTAACCTCGGCATTCAAAAGGTGCTGGGTGAAAATCTGCTGAAAGATATTTCAGGCTGATTTGGGGTAGCACAAAAAAGCCGCTGAACACAAGAAGGAGTTTTCTTGTTGTTCGGCGGCTCTTTTGTATTTAAACTTTAAACAAATTTGTCTTCTGTTCAAATGGGAACGTAAATGGTCATATTTTCATCCTCGTACTGTATCCTGTAAGCATGGGTGCGGACAAATTCTTCAATAATCAGCTGTTTTTCCGATTTTTCAGTAATCACATGCCTTTGATAGCTATAAGTATCTACCTTTGGCAGCAATACAATAGGGAGCTGCGCTTTATCGTGCTGCGCATACAGGTCATTTTGCAGGTGTTCTTTTGGATAAGAATCAAAATTTATGCCGCATCTGTTCAGATACGGTATCTTATCAGTCAGGTAATGGATTCCGTCGGCTCCGTAAATAATCATATATGGGTTGGGAATTTCGGATAGCTCCCGAATTGCGGTGTTGCAGAATTCCGCCCGAAATGAAGAAGTGAAAATACCGCGCATCTTTTCAGACTGTATGGAAGAGGTAATCTGCAAACGGTTAGAAGGTTCCATAAACGCGCCGCTTAAAACCACAAGATTAAACGCAAAAGCTGCAAGCAGCAAGACGGCGCCGCCTTTCAGCATGAGCATTTGTGCTTTATTTTTTAGTTTCAATTGTTTGTATATATAATAAATTATATAAAAGGCAAGCGGAGCAAGCACAAAAAGGCCCAGCTTTGCATGGCTGATTTTTGTGTTGGAGCCGATACACGGCATTGCGGCAACCAGTGTGCCAAAGATAAACAGTAATGCAAACAACGGTTCAAGATTTTTATTTTGTAGAAAATAGACGGACCCTATGTACGTTATGATACCAAAAGACAAAACAACCGCTTGCGTGTCAAAAGATTTAGCCAGATAGAAAGCACAGGCCAAAAACATGCAGATATTTATGCCGTAGGCAATTCTTCTTGCTGCCGCGTTTTCTATTTTAACAGCAAATAAAGTGGACACGGCGCAGGCCAGAACCAACACATATGGAAATGTATTGGCTAAGGCCTGTAAAATGCCGGTAATGTACCCATGCAGCAGTTGTAACAGCTCGTAACTTCCGGTGCTGCCGGACTGTATGCTAAAAAAACTGACCGAAGCAGGTGAAAAAAGGTCTATACACCACACAATGACAACGCTTGCACCGACGGCAAGCGCTATGCCAAGCAGAAACATAAGCGTTTGCTTAAAAAATAAAGAAGCTTTTTGGTGTTTTACAATATTCCAATACAAAATAGCCGCAATAAATAAGAGAAACATGACGTTCGGAAAGCGAAAGAAAATGCTAAAACCGGCTATAAGCCCACCTGGCAGAAAGAATACCAGTTTGTTTTTTGTTAAGCCGTTAAACAGAAAAAATGCACACAGTATAGCCAAAAAGACGGTTTTTGTGTTGTAGTTTGCAATGTGGATAAAATTCATTGCAAATAAAACGGATAACAAAATTCCCAGAAGAGCCACCGTTTTTGGTACAAGCGTTACAACTATTTTATAAGCAAAAAATGCAGAAAAAAGAATGGTACATACGTTTAACAGATATAAAGAGCTCAGGCCCATAAATCCAAAGACCTGATAAAATAGATAATCAAACAGTCTGGAAAAAAACTGAGAGGTAGTTGTTTCAGCAGAATAATCCAGAAAATGTGCTGCGTTTTGCGCATGATAGCCGGTGTCGTTCAGGTCGAACCCCTGCATTGCTATCAAAATAGGTAAAAGGATAATAGCGACAATTAAAAAATGTCCATTTTCTTCCGTTTGGCTTTGGTTATGTTTAATCCCATGGTTCCCCTTGTACCCCCTTAAAATGAAAACGCGCGCCTTATCCGTTGCTTTGCATTTTAAACAGGCGGTCTGCAAGGCGCGTGCGTTCTAAAAGCGCTGTAAGCGGCAGCCCCAGCACAATACAAACGCCCAGTTCCCCCAGCGCTACAAGCCCTGCCTGCAAAAGGAAGCTTGTTATGTGGAATGTGCCCGCTATAAAAAATATCTCGATTTCCAGCCCGATGATCACACCGTTAAACAAAGCGGGCATAAGTGCTGCAAGGATTGGCAACCCCTTTATGCGGATGTGGCGCATTCTGTACATGCAAATCGCACAGAGCAGGGTGGCAAGCGAACCGCAAAAAATATCTATGGGCAGGGCACCCAGGCTTACTAAATTTGCAAGCGCACATCCGACCGTAAGGCCGGGGATTGCAGCGGGTGTAAAAAGAGCAAGCATGGTCAGCGCTTCTGAAAAGCGAAATTGCACAGCCATAGAGGTTGTTCCCGGAAGAAAAAGCTCCTGTGCATAGGTCAGTACGGTGTACAGTGCCGCTATTACCGCGGCTTGCGCCAGATAAAGCGCATTTTTGTTTTTTGACATAAAAATCCCTCCGTAGTTTTGTTTTAAGTCTGGATGTTGCGACAGACCGCGCCAAAGCGCAATAATAAGCATACAACACAACGGCGTATTTTGCAAGTCCACCGTATAAAAAGGCGCACAAACCGAAACCGCCGCCCCATATGGGACGGCGGCTCCGGTTAGGATTTCTTGAAATAATGGTAAAACAAAATGTGAGAATTAATCAATTTCAGCTTCTCCGGTATCCCCGAGAAGGTTGAATCGGAACAGTTTGCGTTCGTCATCCTTGTTTTCGCATACGATATAAGCCTCGGCAATCTTGCCGCCTTCAATAAGCTGTGTTAAACCTACTAACTGGCAAAGCTTGCTTTTGAGATTCAAATGATCTCCCTCGCGTGTTACGAGGTACACATTTCCCTCGCAAGTGTCAAGCACGGCGAGGAATGCGGTTACATCGATGTCGTGTAATTCAAGAATCGGTGACATAAAAATTCCTCCTTCATATACTTATGAATTTTTGCGTGCCTACTTTGATTTTGCTTCTCATTTCGGTTGTGTATAGAAACGGGCACACCGTACCCGTTGTCTATATTATAGCACCGGATTCAGAAATGTCAACAAAAAGAAGGAAAAATTTTTGGTATAAATAACCTGACCGATGGTTAAATTGCATGAATAGTGAAAATATAACTGTGCAATAATAACAAAAATAGAAGAAAATTTCTGGTTTTCTATATTTTTATACTCCCTTTTTTAACCAGTTTGTACGTCTTTCTATTTTGTAAGCAAAAGGATTTGGTAAATCTTACAAATTTTTGCCTGAAATTTTGGCATGCCAAAAATTACAGCGCTTTTCCGTCTATAATGCATATATTTCTTTGCGTTTTTTGCGCCAAATTTATATCATGTGTGATTAGTATAACAGTTTTTCCTCTAGAATGCAAGTTAAAAAGTATATTTATTATATCATTTCCGGAACGTTTATCTAAATTTCCGGTTGGTTCGTCTGCAAGAATGACCGGTGGGCTTGCCGCAATTGCTCTGGCGATCGCTACGCGCTGCTGTTGTCCGCCTGAAAGCTGGGAGGGCCGGTGGTGCATTCTTTTTTCCAGCCCTACGCAGCAAAGTGCGTCATATGCAAGGTTTCTGCGCTCTTTCTTTTTTATGCCGCGGTAAGAAAGCGGCAGCTCCACGTTTTCCAGTGCGGTAAGCGTTGGGATCAGGTTAAAGCTCTGGAACACAAAGCCGATCAGCCTGTTACGCACATAGGACAGCTCGTTTTCCTTCATGCCGGCCACGTTTTTACCATTTAAATAGTATGTGCCCTCCTCCGGCGTGTCAAGGCAGCCAAGAATATTCATCAGGGTCGACTTACCGGAGCCGGATTTCCCCACAATGGCGATCAGCTCCCCTTTGTCTATATGCAGGCTTATATTGTCAAGCGCGCGGATCTGTTCACTTCCTGACCGGTAAATTTTACTGATGTTTTTTAATTCAATTAAATGCTCCACCGGCGGACGCCCCCTTGTTTTTCATGTGGTATTTTTATTGTGCCCCGATACGGAAAATAATATGAAGGGGAATTTGGCAAGCGCGTTGTAATGCGCAAGGGAATTTTTGTTGTACTTTTTTCTTTTTTGCGTGTATAATGACAATAAATAAAAAAAAGGACGGAAAAAGCAATGCTTAATGATTTTTGGAGACAATTAAAAAGCGGGACGGACATCCGTGGTGTGGCAAGCGAGGGCGTACCGGGCCAAAGTGTCAACCTAACGGATGAGGCCGTTGTAAAGATAGCCGGTGCATACGTTTTGTGGCTGATGGAAAAAACGGGAAAAGAAGCGGGAAAGCTAACCGTTGCAGTTGGCAGAGATTCCAGAATATCCGGTCCCCGTATAGCCGAGGCTGTAACCCGGACCCTTGCAGACAGCGGAATTGCCGTGCTTGACTGCGGCCTTGCTTCGACACCGTCTATGTTTATGACAACCGTAGACCTTGCCTGTGACGGTGCGGTGCAGGTTACGGCCAGCCATCATCCGTTCAACCGTAATGGCCTGAAATTTTTTACGCGCCAGGGCGGGTTGGAAGGATGCGATATAGAAACGATTCTGTCCTGTGCGCAGGACGGCAGGGCGCCGCAGAAAACGGACGGAGGCTCGGTTCAAAAGGTGGATTATATGCACAGCTATGCAAAACGTCTGCGCGAAATAATATGCAGCGCGGTTATGGCGCCGGATTACGCACACCCGCTTGCGGGATTTAAAATTGTGGTGGATGCGGGCAACGGCGCAGGAGGCTTTTATGCAACAGAGGTGCTGGAGCCGTTGGGGGCAGATATTTCCGGCAGCCAGTTTTTGGAGCCGGACGGCATGTTCCCAAATCATGTCCCAAACCCGGAGGACGAAACCGCCATGCATGCTGTGTGTCAGGCGGTACAGCATGCAAAGGCCGACCTAGGCGTGATTTTTGACACAGACGTTGACCGGGGCGGGGCCGTAGATGCAAACGGAAAAGAGATCAACCGCAACCGCCTGGTAGCAATGGCCGCCGCAATTGCTCTGGAAGACAACGATGGGGGAACGATCGTTACGGATTCTATTACTTCAAGCGGACTTAAGGATTTTATAGAAAAGGAGCTTGGCGGGAAGCACTGCCGGTTTAAAAGAGGGTATAAAAATGTCATCAATAAAGCGCTGGAGCTCAACGCAGCGGGTATCAACTGCCCCCTTGCAATTGAAACGTCGGGCCATGCGGCTATGCGTGAAAATTATTTTCTTGACGACGGTGCTTATTTATGTACAAAAATCATTATTAAAATGGCGCAGCTGCGGCAGCAGGGAAAAAAGCTGGAGGACATGATTGCCGGTTTACAGGAACCGGCAGAAAGCAGGGAGATCCGCCTGCGGATTACACAAAGTGATTTTAAGGCGTGCGGAAACCATATTTTAGACCGCCTGCTTGCCTATGCAGAAAAGCAAAGCGGCTGGCAGATTGCACCGGACAGCGCAGAGGGTGTGCGCGTATCGTTTGAAAAAGGGGAAGGCGACGGATGGTTTTTGCTGCGCCTGAGCGTGCACGACCCAATTATGCCTTTAAATATAGAAAGCGACATAGAAGGCGGCGTGGATAAGATTTTAAGCAAGGTCGCGGCGTTTTTAAAAACGTGCGACGGGCTTGACACGTCTGCCTTATAAGGGAAGTTACAATGAACATACAAACAATTTTATATGAAATGTGTGCCTTTTTTGGGAAGGATATAAAACGGGTCAACCACTTATTAAAGGTATATGCCTTTGCGCAGATGATTGGCAAAGCGCAGGGGCTTGATGACCGCACGCAACAGATCGTAGAAGTTGCCGCCGCGGTCCATGACATAGGGATCAAAGAAAGCGAGCGCAAATATGGCAGCAGCGCAGGAAAATACCAGGAAAAGGAAGGGCCGCCATTGGCAAAGGAGCTGCTTTCCTCTTTGGGGTGCGATCCGCAGGTAATACAGCGGGTCTGCTACCTGGTGGCGCACCACCATACCTATGATGCGGTAGACGGGATGGATTACCGCATATTGCTGGAAGCGGATTTTCTTGTAAACGCTTTTGAGGATGGTTTATCGGAGTATGCGCTTTATCAGGCAAAGCGGAAAATTTTTCGAACAGATGCGGGAAAAGTACTCCTCAAGGACCTGTACGGCGTATAAGGAGGCAGGAAGATGGATGTTGACAACAAAAAACGCGAACTGAAAAGCCACGGGACATTTTTGCTTCCGCTGGAATTTTACGACTGCAATAACAGGGTATATAAGGATTGTTATATGCACTGGCATAAGGAAATGGAAATTATTTATGTACAGCAGGGTCAAATGCATGTTCGGATTAACGACACCGTTACCGACGGAAAGACAGGGGATTTTATCTGTGTGCCTCCGGAGCAGGTGCACCATATTAAAAGCGGGGAGGAACGACTTTTGTTCCGGTCGCTTGTTTTTGATATAAAGATGCTGGGTGGTGCCTCCGGCGAATTTTGTCAAAAAGAGGTTGCAGAGCCAATTGCAACCCGGCAGATAGAGATTTCCAGTAAAATTTCGCCCGGGCAGAAAAATTATGCGCAAATTAAAAACGCCTTTTTTACGTTGGTGGAATGCAGCAGAGAAAAACCTGCGTTTTATCAGCTGAAAGCAAAATACTTGATTTTACAGATGTTTTATGAAATTTTAGGCGGCGGCCATTACAGCCGCAGTCGGTATAGCTCCAACAAGGCTTCTATAGCGGTAAAGACTGTTTTGGATTATATCGGCAACCATTACAGCGAAGATATTACGGTCAAGGAGCTTGCGCAGCAGGTGCATTATAACGAATCCTATTTTATGCGCACATTTAAAAAATACACAGGCAGAACGCTTGTAGAATATTTGACAGATTTCCGGCTGGATAAATCCAAGGAATTTCTTTTGCAGGATGGCTGTACCATTGAAGAGGCGGCGTTCCGGGCGGGTTTTTCTTCTACCAGCTATTTTACAAGCAAGTTTCGGGAGGCGTTCCGAATTACGCCCAGCGAATTTCGTAAAATTTACAGCAAAAAAGAAATGCAATAAATCAAAAGCCAAAGCGGTGTGCTTATACTGCCTTGGCTTTCATTTTTGCAAAAAATCAGAATTTTAATACTTCATGTCAGTATATTAATACCATTATTTGATCAATATGTTATAATTATTTTGTAAAAAAAGCTTAATATCATTGGAAAGGATGATGTGTATAGCAATTTATTGGGACGGTGTACAAAAGGTGTGAAAATCCAGATGAAAAGGAGAGTTGAAAAATGACAAGAAAGCACAGGAAAATCCTCAGTATTTTTTTAGCTGCCGTTTTGCTGATTACAAGCGGATGCCTTTCGGTGTTCCATGTTTCTGCCGCAGAAGTCCTTTATGGCGACGCAGACGGAAACGGAAAGGTAGAAGTGCAGGATGCATTATGCATGCAAAAATATATTGCCAAGGCAATTTCAGCGGATGAAATAGACCTTGTTGCGGCGAACGTTACTGTGGGGGATCAGGATGTAAACACACAGGACGTACTGTATGTGCAGCAGTTTGTGGCAAAGGTCATTGACCGTTTCCCAATTGAAAATGAGCCTACAGACACAGTAAAGCTTATTTTCAATGTAACAATACCGGAAGCCCTGCCGGAAGATGCGAACGTAAGTATTGGTTCGAACTTAAACAGCTGGAATCCTGGGGATACGGAATGGTTTGCAGAAAAGATAGACGATCTGCATTACAGGCTTGAAAAGGATGTAGACGCAGAGTATGTAGGCACGACGATCGAATACAAGTGGACCGCCCAGATGGAAGGCCAGCAAAACGTATGGTCACAGGTGGAAGGCGGCGCGACAGGCGGAGATATTGACAACAGAACCTACGAGGTGCAGGCCGGCGTCAATGAAATTAACGACACAGTCGCAATGTTCCGTTCTCTTACAGGACAGAACACCGTTGTAGGCGGAACGCTTGAAACCTTTACGATTGTTATGGAACCGTATGAGGATGGCCGCGAAAGGACAATCCGCGTATGGCTGCCGGATGGGTATGATCCGGAAGACACAGAAAAGCGCTACCCTGTTTTGTACATGCACGATGGGCAAAACGTGTTTGACGCGTATACCTCCTTTGCAGGGGAATGGGAAGTAGACGAAGCGATTAGCGACATGATCGCAGGCGGCTATGAAGGCGCGATTGTAGTAGGTATTGACAACGGACCGGAGCGTATGGCGGAATACTGCCCGGATGACTGGCCGGGCTCCGACCAGACGGAATCTGGCAGCACCTATGCACGGTTTATTGTAGAAACGCTCAAGCCGTATATAGATACACATTACAATACAAAGACCGACAAGGAAAGCACAACGGTGGGCGGAAGCTCCATGGGCGGACTGATTTCCTATTATATCGGGACCGAATACCCGGACGTATTTGGCAATGTGCTGGTGTTCTCACCGTCGTTCCAGCTGTTTGGGGAAGAGAATGTGGCGCAGATGATTGCCAGCCAGGATTTCTCTGACCCGGATCTACAGCCGCGTTACTTTATTTATGCAGGCGGCTCTGGCGGGGAAGCGAGCATTACAAAATATGTAGATTTTGTAAAGAATGCGATGGTTGAAAACGGGTATCCGGAAGAAAAGATCAATACGCTGGTAGATGAATCACAGCCGCACAGCGAAAGCGCATGGGCCAAATATTTCCCACAGGCATATAGCTGGCTTGTTGGATTTGAAGGGGCCCCGCCGGTAGAAAAGGATTATTACAGGATTTATCTGGACACATCATACTCTGACTGGACACAGGCGTATATTGCCATGTGGATCGGTGGGGAAAACATTGTACCGATGACGCCGGTGGAAGGACAGGAAGACGTATATTATTACGACCTGCCCAACGGACAGACAGAATTTTTATTCCGTGCAGACGATGATTTGTCGCAGTGGGGCTCGAGAGCCTCAGAAAACGTACAGTTCAGGCCGGCAAATGAAAACATGGTTTATACGTTTACATCGGGCGGCGGGGAAGAAAAATACGCAGGCGAATGGATGACCTATACGCCGCCGCAGAAGGAAACATACCGCGTTTACTTTGACGTATCGGCCTCCGACTGGACAGAAGCATATATATGCATGTGGATCGGCGGGGAAAACTATGTGTCGATGACGCCGGTGGAAGGACAGGAAGGCGTATTTTACTATGACCTTCCCAGCGAGCAGGTGGAATTCCTGCTCAGGGCGGACCTTGACTTCTCCCAGTGGGGAGCAAAGTCGTCTGTCAACATCACGTTTACACCGGAAAATGAAAACATGGTCTATGTGTTTGCCCCGGGCGACGGTGTTTCAAAATACAGCGGCCAGTGGCAGGCATATACGCCGTAAATACAATAATAAGGGCATACCAGCTTTTGTTTATACCTCCAATAAATGATGGCGCAAAATGGCAGGGGAAAACCTCTGCCGTTTTGCGTATGAGGTAGGCAGGTATACATAGTGGTATTCCTGTAATTTTTATGGAATTGCATTGCCGTACATCTGCACACATGGCTCCGCACTTTCTTAATATATTATACGACAATTAAAGAAAAGCAGAGGCCGGCGCCGTGTTGTAAGAGGTGGGGCATATTTCTTTAAAAAAGTGAAGGCTCGGATAAAATAAGATATAAGATATACAAAATAGCAAGCGACGCTTGTATTCATCTCTTTCATACGATATAATCAATAAAAACGCCGAATATACAGGTGGTATAAAATGTAGGAGGGAATATCGTATGAAAATTTTACTTACAGGCGGCGCTGGCTATATAGGCAGCCATACCTGTGTAGAACTGCTCGGCGTGGGACATCAGGTTGTCATTGCAGACAATTTTGTCAACAGCAAACCTGAGGTTTTGCAGCGTATATATGAAATTACCGGAAAAGAGGTGCCCGTATACCAGATTGATATAGCTGATTTTGCGGCAATGGACCGTATGTTTAACGAACATGTTTTTGATGCGGTCATCCATTTTGCAGGGTACAAAGCAGTGGGGGAATCCGTACAGGTGCCTTTGCGCTATTACCGCAATAATCTGGATACCACGCTTACCCTGCTTGAAGTCATGGAAAAGCATCATGTCAGCCGCATTGTGTTTAGCTCTTCTGCGACTGTTTACGGCGTGCCGGTAGAGGTTCCTTTGATAGAGGGGATGCCTACCGGGTGTACAAACCCCTATGGCTGGACCAAATATATGATCGAGCAGATCCTGACAGACGCCGCAAAGGCAAACCCGGAGCTGAGCGTGGTATTACTTCGCTATTTTAACCCGATCGGCGCGCACGAAAGCGGCCGTCTGGGAGAGGACCCAAACGGTATTCCAAACAATTTGCTGCCGTATATTACGCAGGTGGCCGCAGGGCGCCTGAAAGAGCTTGGCGTGTTTGGAAACGATTATCCTACCAAAGACGGGACAGGCGTGCGTGATTACATTCATGTGGTAGACCTTGCAAAAGGGCATGTATGCGCAATTGCATATGCGGCCGCTCATAGCGGCACGGAAATTTTCAACCTGGGAACAGGCACAGGCTACAGCGTGCTGGAGATTGTACAAGCTTTTGAAAAAGTAAACGGCGTACAGATCCCGTATAGGATCAAGCCAAGAAGAAGCGGCGATATTGCGGCCTGTTATGCAGACGCGACAAAAGCGTTAGAAAAAATGGGCTGGAAGACGGAAAAAAGCATAGAAGAGATGTGCCGGGACGCGTGGAATTGGCAGAAAAACAATCCAAATGGCTACAGTAACTAATTTATAAACATAAAATTTGTGCAATATATCCCATAAATCAAGATAAAAAAATTTTTAAGGATTTATATTCCGTAAAATTTAAAAAAATCGTTGCATTTTTGGTAAGGTTGTTATATAATTGTTTTGCTTAGTAAAAGCATAAAAAAAAGGAGGATTTTAAAAATGTTCAAAAAACACAGTAAAGTAATCAGTGTTATCCTTACTTTGACATTGATTGCTAGCATGTGCGTAGTGTCAGCAGTCAGCTTTTCAGCGGCTGAGGGCGACAGCTACTATGTTGTAGGAACACCCCAGGGCTGGGATCCGCTCAACGGCGATCCTATGACAGACAATGGCGACGGCACATGGACAAAGGTTTACACTGGCCTTAGCGCAAGCGGCGGTGTTAAAGTAAGGAACGCACAGAGCGCAGAGTGGAATGCTTGTGACGACTTTACCGATGTTGGTCCGGTTGGCCCTGGCGCAGACGATGCAAAATACACGATTACAGAGCCAAACTCAACGCTCACAGTTCTGTTTGATGAAGCTACTCAGAAAGTTACACTTACCGTAACTGCTGGCAGCGACACACCGACACAGCCGGAGACAGATCCGACGCAGCCGGAAACAACTCCGACACAGCCGGAGACAACTCCCACACAGCCGGAAACAACTCCCACAGATCCGCCTACGGCTGATCTGGACGCCACCTACAATGTATTTGGCGTTGAAGAGCTGACAGGCTTTGAATGGGTTGCAGCTGAAAACCCGATGACCTATAACGAAGAAACAGGCTATTGGGAGATTACGTTTGAGGCTATTCCGGCCGGCAACTATGCTTACAAGGTTTGCAAGAACGGCATGGATGAAGAGACCTACAATGAAGAAGGCCCCGTTACAGGCCCCGGAAACAATGCGATTATCTATACCGGCAAAGAGGCCGATATTACAATTCTTTTTGACCCGGTTGCACAGAAGGTTTCTTCTGTTACAGATCCAGAAGATGCAAAGCTGACAGACATTGAGCATGTTTACAGAGTGGCCGGCTCCTCTGACCTTTGCGGTTCTAACTGGGAGCCTGACGATGATGCAAACCTGATGACAGAAACAGCAGAAGGTTCCGGCATCTATACAAAGACTTACACAGGCGTGGCTTTTGGCACTTATATTTATAAGATTACAGAAGACGGCGGCACAGTCTGGTATGGTGCTGGTGAAGACGGGGACGACAACGTTACGCTTGATGTAGAAGAGGATAACGCTACCGTTGTAATCACCTTCAATAAGAACGAAACAGACATTTCTAAAATGGTTTCTCATACGGTCACATATGAAGCAGGAACAGATCCGTCTGAAGGCTCAACTGCTCCTACAGAGGCCGAAAAGACAACCGTTAACGGCAAAGAAGTAAAGATTGGCGATATCATTACTTTCGGCGTAACCATGCAGACAGAACAGCTCGTTTCCGGTATCAACTTCAAGATTCCTTATGACAGCACAATCCTGAAGCTTACAGACGAAACGCTGAACATGAGCAAGAGGGATGCTCTTCCGATTGCCGCTGCAACAGGTAGCTCCGTTTTGAACTTTGAACCCTATGACGGTGAAACCGCCATCTACTTTAACGCTGCAACGCCGGATGAGGAAGATGCATATGATTTCTCCGCACCTGGCAGCGTTCTGATTCAAAACATTAAGTTTGAAGTAATCGGCACAGGCGATACAACGCTTGCACTGGATCTTCGTGAGTTCCTCGCATGGGCTCCTGAAGGCGAAGACAACACCCCGATTACCGATTATGAAATGATTCAGAATGTGGATGTACCGGCACAGCCGACAAATCCGTCTGATCAGCCGACACAGCCGTCCGATCAGCCGACAAATCCGTCCGATCAGCCGACAAATCCGTCCGATCAGCCGACACAGCCGTCCGATCAGCCGACAAATCCGTCCGATCAGCCGACAGATCCGTCCGGTGATGAGCCTGTAACAGAGCCTTCTACCGAGAAGACACCTGGCGGCACAACTGGCAAGGTTGCAACAGGCGACAGCACATCTGTTGCTATGCTTTTAACAGTTCTTATGCTTGCTGCTGGCGTTGTAGTTGTTGCCCGCAAGAGAGTGAAGGACTAATTCACAATCTAAATAAAAGCGTTTAACGCTTAAACAAACGCCCTCCGGCATGGTCGGAGGGCGTTGCTTTATGTTTGCTTGTGTGATAAATGGCTTGTTTTTTGAATGGCTTTATATTATAATAACGAAGAAATCATGGATGGATGGAGGATGCTTGCATGGCAAAAAGAAAAACGAGGAAACAGATAAGCGTTATTTTAAGCGTATGTATGCTGCTTTTGCTTTTTACAGTGCCGGCGGCAGCGCAGGACAGCGCCGAGTACAAGGTCAACGACCTGTCTGTAAAAGAAGGGGATATTGTAACGTATCTTCTTTATTTAAAGGATCTGGATCAGACGGTTGCCGGAATCAACGTTTCTGTAAAATACGATCAGGCGCATTTGGCGCTTGAAGAGGATACAGTCAACCTGCCGGTATTTAAAGACGCCGTGTGCAACTATAGCATAGAAGATGAGATTTTATTTAATGCGGCCAATGCGGGAACGGGTTATGAAATACCGGAGGATGGGATGATTTTTTCCGTTTCTTTTAAAGTTCAGGGTGATCCAGCCTCTGTAAATATTACAAGCGAGGTTCTTGAGTTGTATGATATGGACCTTGCGCAGATTGTTGAAAACGATGGCTATACACTTGAGGATGATGTAATAGAAGGCACGTTGTCGGATGTAGTTGCCCCGCAGGATGTTGATGCCAGAATTGAGCAGGCCAGACAACAGGCCGCACAGGACCAGTCCGGGGAAGGCTCTCTGAATGTCTGGATTTTGGTAGCGGGCGCTGTGGTCGTTTTATGTATAGCGGCTGTAGCGATTATTGTTATGATGCGCAAAAACCATACGGCACAGGCGGGCGTTGCTGATCAGACGGAAGATACCACTGTTAGGCTTGATACAGCAGAACAGGACAACGGCTCTGACAATACCGTCAAACAGCAGATAGATGAGCAGCAAGAAGATTCGATCCAGCAGGAAGAAGCGCCCGACGGCGCGCAGCGGGACGACACAGAGAGCCAGTAAGGAGTTTACAGAAGGACAGACAGCCTTTTACTTTTAACTGTTAAAATTCTTTTCTGGCTATACATGGTGCTGTTGGCAATAAAAGAGATTTTTTATACGCTGTAAGGCGCTTTTTGCTTTTCTTTTTGTAGGGATTGAGAAAAATTCCGACAGAAAATTGTTAAAAACATATAATTCCTTATTGCTTTACTTTTATTGTTAAAAAGTTATTGCAGTTTTGAAATGAATGTTGTATAATATTTACACTGAAGTCATGTACTTCGGAGTTAGAAACAAATTTTAAGGAGGAGACAAAAATGTCCAAGAAAGTACTTAGCATACTGCTCATTGCTGTTATGCTGGTAGCAATGGTCTGTGTAGGCGCCGTCAGCGCCAGTGCTTCCACGACCGGCAGGATTTATTTTACGCTGCCTGAAAGCTGGGGCGAACTTGAATACACCGGTTCCGGCAGGTTAAAGACCTCCGTTTATGCCCATATTTGGGTAAACGGCGGCGAAGATTATGCCGACTGGCAGACGCAGGCTGAAAAAATGACGCAGGTAGACGATACACGTCAGTTCTATTTTGATATTGCCAACGCTCCCGTTGAGGGTGGCGACTGGAACCTGATTATTGTCAGCTGCGCACAGCCTGAAGCAGGCTTGAACAACCAGTCCTACGACCTCACAATGGGTCCTGAATGCATGAACGATGAAATTTATCTGACAGGGGAAGTTATTGAAAACCCCATGGACTCTGCTAAGACTGCAGAGGTCGCAATGTGGAGGAATTCCCCCACACAGGGTCCGAAGCTTGCAATTACAAGCCTTGGAAATATTGTTGGTACGACACCGCTTCCCGGCGAGACGCCTGAGAGCATTGTAACGGCCTGGGCTGCAAACTATCCTACGCTTGCGACGGATGAAACTTTGGCAGCTTTGACAGCGCAGCTGGAGACAATTTTTGCAGAACTGCCCACACTGCCCACTGGTACGGAGCCCAGCGATGTGCCGACCAACCCCACCGACACGCCGGAGCCGACCAACCCGACTGATACGCCGGAACCGACCAACCCCACCGATACACCGGAGCCGACCAATCCGACCGATACACCGGAACCGACCGATCCGACTGATACCGCTCCGACCGATTCTCCGACCGATGAATATGGCCGTACAAGAGGTATCCCTTCCCCTTATAAGGTAAGAATGCCTGAGAGAATGATGGCAAACAACGGTCAGCCGGGCGACGAAGCACATCCCGATTGGGACGGCTATTACAAGGTTTTCTATTTTGAAGCACCGGACGAATGGCTTGCAAATGCAGACAAGAAAGAAGAAGGCTATGAAATTGGCTTCTACTGGTATAATGGGACAGAAAACAACGGCGAATGGCCTGGTGTGCCCGCCACACAGTTGCTGCCCACGATGATTGAAAAATTCAAGGATGAAAATCCGGATGCAACGGAAGAAGAGCTTGCAGCTGCAGAAGCAGAATTGGCTGCGGCATACGGCAACATTTATTATGCGATTGCACCTTCCTATGTACCGTTTATCCTTTGGAACAACGGTGTTGACAAAGGATTGCCAACAGATGAGGATTATGACGAGTCCAAGCAGGATATTGCATACCAGACGGTGGATATCAATACAGACGACCCGATCTTAAATGATCTGGAAGCTGCGGATCTCTGCGGTACGATGACTGTCCTTACAGGTGAGGTTACGGAAGAAGAAAATCAGTTGACAGGTATTGTCAACCGTTTGCATAAGACCACACAGGTCTTCTTTAACCCCCTGACAGGTGCGCAGACGACCGAACCGTTTACCATTGACGGTGAAGTTCAGTATACAGAAGACGGCTATACACAGAACCCGTATTTTGATATGGATTATACCTATATCAGAAATGATGCGGCAAATGTAACGCCGGTAGAACCTGGCACATCTTCTGTGATGGAAACAGAGCCTGCAACAACAACAGGCGGTGCTTCTACAACAACAGACGGTAAGGCGCCCGGTACAGTCAATACGGCGCAGGATATCGTAATGTTTGTGGTTCTTGCAACCGTTCTTGTAGCGGCAGCTGGCGTAGTTGTGATTGCGCGCAAGAGAAAAGAGCAGGTTTAAGCATTACCTGTTTGAACAGACCTTTTAGTTAAAATGGTTATGTAATCCCGTTCGGATGCTTTATGTGTCCGAACGGGATTTTTATACGGCAGTGTGCATACCGGACAGCCATACGGCTGCAGGGTGAAGAAGCCGGCTTTCAGTTATTTAAAGTTACTTTTTGGCGGGGGTCTTGTATTTATTGCGTTAAAAAGCCATTGCACTTGCTGCTGGATAAAATGTTTTGGGGCAATAAAATATAAAAAAAATTCTAAAAATGGTTGAAGTTTTATTTTGTATGATGTATAATTACGGTACTGGAGTATAAAAGCTTCGGATGAAAATGTTTTTTATTTAAGGAGGAGACAAAAATGTCCAAGAAAGTATTTAGCGTTATACTGGTTGCAGTGATGGTTGTTTCCATGTTCTGCATTGCTGGTATCAGCGCGTCTGCCTTTGGCGGCGGTACGATTTATGCGGAGCTTCCTGACACATGGGCGAACGCTGCAAAAGCGGTTTACTGCCATGTTTGGGAAAATGGCGCAGATGAACTGTATGCATGGCAGACAAAGAATGAAAAAATGGAACAGGTGGAAGGCAACAGGTACAGCTATGAAATTCCTTCCGGCAACTGGAATATGATCATTATCAGCATCGACACCGGTATGCAGACCTATGACCTTACCTTTGGTGATCCGTGCGTTGGCGATACCATTTTGATCGATCCGAACACGACGATCGAAAACCCGATGGATTCCAATAAGTCGGCTGCAAGGGCAACCTGGCAGAACAACAGCACAGATTACGGCCCGCACTTTGCAATTACGAGCATTGGCTCCGTTGTTGGCGAAGTTTTAGCTCCGGGTGAAGATGCAAACCAGGTTCTGGAAGCGTTTAAAACAAACTATCCGGATATTGCAACTGCCGAATTGGTTGCCGAGCTTGAACAGCAGCTGGGGATCGAATCTACCGATTCTAACGCTTCTGACACAACAAGCGGCGGGGACGCTGACACAACAAGCAGCGGCGGCAGCACAGCTTCCGGCACAAGCAGCACAGCTTCCGGCACAAGCTCCGGTGCAACCTCAACAGGTGATTCCACACCTTATGTTGTATTGGCTGTAGTTCTTGTAGCAGCGCTTGGCGTAGCTGTAATTGCAGCGAAAAAGAAGACGACTGCAGAATAAGGTACATCTAAACAGATAAAAGCCCTCCCAATTTTGGGAGGGCTTTTTTGTGCAGCCGTATTTTTTATATGTTGCGCAGACCGGGCTATAAAGGTCATAAGGATGTTGCACCATAGGTGTGTATACAAATTTCACGAATTTTATCCCTGAGCTTTAAGAAATCCTCAAAGGCTTCGGGTTTTTGCCGTGGATTGCGCAATAAAGCTGCCGGATGCAGGGTAGCCACCATAGAAACACCGTTTTTTTCAAAAAAAATCCCGTGCTCCTTTGTGATTTTTATATCTGGTTTGATGATTTTCATAGCGGCAATTCTTCCTAAGCATACAATAATTTTGGGGCGAATCAAATGGACCTGGTTTTTCAGCCAGTCTATGCATTGCTCCTGTTCTTCTGGAAGAGGGTCGCGGTTTTTGGGTGGGCGGCACTTTACAATATTGGCAATGTAAATATTTTTCTTTCTGTCTAAATCTATAGCTGTCAGCATTTTATCCAGCAGCTGTCCGCCTCTGCCGACAAAGGGCTCCCCCTGTAAATCTTCGTTTTGGCCGGGTCCTTCGCCAATGAATAAAACCTCGGCCTCTTTATTACCAACGCCAAATACAACATTTGTGCGTGTTTTACACAGGTTGCATTTTTCACAACACAGACAATCAAGCTCCAGCTTGTCCCAGGAATCATACATAGTTGTAAGCCTCCCTTACAAAATTGCACTTTATGCGCTTATTATAGCATAGATGTACCCGCGACGCAAAATATTTGCGCTAAAACTTGCAATTGCATGCAAACAGTTGTAAAATAGGGGGTGTAAAAAATGGGTGCGGGGTATAGAATGCTTCCCGCACAGCGAAAGCAGGAATATTGCAAAAGAACGGTGGTACAATTTATGAAAATTATGGTTGAAACATCAGCAAGGCATCTGCATGTGTCGCAGGAAGCGCTGGAGGCGCTTTTTGGACAGGGTGCAAAATTGACAAATAAAAAGGATCTTTCCCAGCCTGGGCAGTTTGCCTGTGTGGAAAAGGTGAAGGTGGTAGGCCCAAGGGGCGATATTACCATGTCCATACTTGGACCGGTCAGACGCGCAACGCAGGTAGAGGTAGCGTTTACAGATGCAAGGAAGCTTGGTATTGCAGCGCCTGTGCGGGAATCGGGTGATATTGCCGGTACGCCGGGCTGTAAGCTGGTGGGCCCCGCAGGGGAAATAGAAATAGACTGCGGCGTGATTGTTGCAAAAAGGCATATCCACTTGACGCCGGAAAGCGCAAAGCAGTTTGGCCTGCATGATAAGCAGATTGTTTCTGTATCTGTAGGTAACCAGGGAAGAAAGCTGATATTTGGCGATGTAGTGGTGCGGGTAAGCGAAAAGTTTGCACCCGCTATGCATGTCGATACAGACGAGGCCAATGCGGCGGGACTTGCAGGAACGACGGACGGCGAAATTATAGCATAAATAGAAAATGCAAAACAGGGTCCGGTGCAAGCATTTGCACCGGGCCCTGTTGTTGTTTTTATATGAATTTTTCAAACTATGGTTTATCCAATGATCGCAAGCAAAATGGAAAAATAATGAAAAACGCTGCCTGCTATGGTGAATAAATGCCAGATGGAGTGAAAATACTTGATTTTTTTAATTGCATAGAAGATAACACCCACGGTGTAAAAAACGCCTCCAAGCAACAGGAAAAGCAAAGAGACTGGGGGAATAGAATCCATCAAAGGTTTAATGGCAAAGATAATAACCCACCCCATGGCAATGTAACAGGCGACAGAGGGTTTTCGAAAACGCTCCAGATCAATGGAATTTAATACGATCCCAATGATAGCGGCACCCCAAACAACACCGAACAAAATCCACCCCAGTGTACCGCGCAGACAGACAAGCGTTAGCGGCGTATAGGTGCCGGCAATCAAAAAGAAAATGGTGTTGTGGTCCATAATACGGAAAAAGCGTTTTGCCTTTTGGTTGGTGATCGCATGGTACAAGGTGGACATCGTATATAGAATGATCAGAGAAGCGCCATAGATGCAACTGCTGACAACTGCCCAGACATCGTTATAGATAGCGGAAAAAACAATTAAAATGACAGTGCCGGCAATGGAAAGAAGGCTGCCGGTTCCGTGGGAAACTGCGTTGAAAATTTCTTCCCCCAAGGTATATATTTTTTTATTTTGCTTTTCATGCATAGCTAATCCTCCCCAGGGAAAGCGTCTTTTCCACATCCTCACATGCAGCTGTATAACCTCCGTTTTTCTTTGTTACGGTCAAAATCAATATTTTCCCGTTTTGCCGCTTGGAAATGCCGTCGTCTTCATACAGTGTATAAGCGGCACGGCTGTTTGTATAATAAAGCAGCTCCAGATGGTTTAAGTTAAGCAGATCGGTGCAGCGCGCGCTTTTACACAGCGGCAAAATACGGTCTTTCCGAAGAAACAGAGGTACCTCGTTGAGAGCAACAGAAATATAATGCACGCCCTTTGTAAGCGGTGTGCAGGTGTATTGCTCCTCTGTTTGAAAGTTTATATAGAGCATATCTTCCGGCAGATAAACATACCTTCCCTGTGCGTTTTGCGTATAAACAGGAGCAACCATAATGCTGTCGCCTACCAAAAGCTGATCTTCCACTGTTTTGGCCATTGGGTCGTCACGGTATACAAAAGAAAGCGGTTTAAAAAGCATACCGTCGTTTTGTACGGCCTTCATATATTCGCTGTAAAGATAGGGGATCAGCCTATACCGCAGCGCAATAATATGGCGGAAATCTTCTGTGTTTTCAAAGCGGTAGCATTCCTGCTCCCTTGTGCCAAGTGCAGAATGGTTGCGCATAAGCGGTGTGAAAACAGCAAAAGCAAGCCAGCGCAGTAAAAGATCCCTGGTCACATTTTCGCCAAAGCCGCCGACGTCGGCGCCGGTATAAAGAAAGCCGCACATATTTAATGAAGGCATCATTTTGATATTGAGCAGCAGATGCGACCACCAGGAATGGTTGTCGCCGGTCCAGATGCCGCCGTAACGGTGCATACCAATATAAGAGGCACGGGAAAACAGCAGGATACGCTTGTCTGGACACAACGCATCAAACGCCTGGGCAGCGCTTTTTGTCATGTAATACCCATACAAGTTGTGGACCTTATCGTGACATACCACTGTGTTATCATCCATAGTATGGTAAAAGCGCTTGTAATCTTCCGGGTTGTTGGAAAGCTGCTGGAAAACGTCGCGCATAGAAAAAAATGTATCGATCCCTATATTTTGTCCCCTGTACTGCTCTATGGATTTCCAAGCGTTTTCCAGACCCTTTTTTGAGTAAAATATGGCCGGCTCGTTCATATCGTTCCAAAAGCCTTCAATCCCACAGTCTAAAAGCCGCTTGTATTTATCTCCAAACCAGCAGCGCGCACGGCTGTTGAGAAAATCAGGAAAACAGGTTTTCCCGGGCCATACACCGGCTTCAAAATTTTCCCCGTTTTCATCTTTGCAAAAATATCCGTTTTTTATCCCCTCTTCATATACGTCATACCCTTCTTCTATTTTTACCGCAGCGTCTATAATGGGGACAAGGCGAATACCGTTTTTCTTCATTTTTTCTGTAAATTGCTGAAAGTCAGGGAATTTTTTTTGATCAACGGTAAAATTTTTATAGCGCTCCATATAATCTATATCCAAATAAATTGCATCTAAAGGGATGCCGGATGCTTGGTAGCCGGCGGCCACGGCCTCTATATCCTGTGCGTTTTGATACCCCCACCGGCTTTGTTGGAACCCAAACGCCCAGCGCGGTGGGACATAGCTTTTTCCAACAAGCTGCCGGAACGCTCCGACAACCTCTTCCTCCGTTGCTCCTGTCAGAATATAAAGTGCAAGGTCGGGCTGGCTGCTTGTGATACAAAGCAGATCCTGCTTTGTATAGCCTATATCAAAGGCAATGCGAGAAGGCGTGTCGAAAAAAGCGCCGAACAATGTTTGGTCGCCGCTTACCAAAAGAAAATTGTGCGCGCCGTATAAAGCGTGTTTTGTTTCTGTATGGTTTGGATCGTCCGTACAGTAGCTTTCATATTTCCAACCGCGCTTATTGATGCCGCGCACGGCCTGTCCCAGCCCGTATACAATATCGGTGCAATGCATTTTATAGCAGAAGGAAAGTGTTTTTTCTGTGGGCTTGTCCAAGCTGAAAAAAGGCATGGGGTCCTGCGCGGACATATATTTTCCAACGACGGCGGTTGTTTCTATAGGTGTGCCAAACACATATTTTACAATCATTGTATAAATCCGTCCTTTACTTTCGATTTTTTATTGCATTTGCCAAAGATTTTTTTTATAATCCTATTATACCGTTATAAGAATAGAACATATTGTCACAAAAACATTATTGTTATTTTTTGAGGAGGAATTATTTTGAACAGGAAGGTTTTGCTTACGGCTGACAGTACCTGCGATCTGAGCGCAGAGCTTAAAGAAAGGTATAAAGTACAGACCTATCCGCTGCATATTGTATTAAGCGGGAAGAGCTATGACGACAGTGTGGATATTATGCCGGATCAAATTTACGAGCATTTTTATCAAACAGGGGAGCTGCCAAAGACTTCGGCTGTCAATATGGACGAATATGCAAATTTTTTCAGGCCGTTTATTGCGCAGGGGTATGACATTGTGCATATCAATATAGGCAGTGCGCTTTCAACATCGCATCAAAATTGCCTGGCGGCAGCCAGGGAGCTGGGGCATGTGTTTCCGGTGGATTCCTGCAACCTGTCCACCGGGACCGGACTGTTGGTCATTGAAGCGGCGCAATGTATAGAAAAAGGGATGAGCGCGGCACAGACTGCCGAATATGTGCGGTCGGTAGCGGCAAAAAGCCATGCCAGTTTTATTATGGACAGGCTGGATTTTATGCGCGCAGGCGGGCGTTGCTCTACCATTACAATGCTGGGGGCAAATCTTTTAAATTTAAAGCCTTGTATAGAAGTGGATAATCAAAACGGCGGAAGCATGGGCGTTGGGAAAAAGTACAGGGGCAAGCTTGAAAAAGTGCTGCAAAGCTATGTAGAAGATAAGCTTGCACAGTACACGCATATAAAAAAAGACCATATTTTTATCACACATTCGGGAATCTCTGAAGAACGTGAGCAAATGGTGCGGGCACTTTTGGAAAGCAAGCAATATTTTAAAGAAATTTTTGTTACAAGGGCAAGCTGCACGATCTCTTCCCACTGCGGGCCCAATACGCTGGGAATTTTATTTATGACGGAATAATCTATTTAGAAAAAAACATTCCGGCCGTATAGAACCTTCGGCCGGAATGTTTTTTATATGATAAAATTATGCCTTTGTAACGCTCTGGCGCAGGTCGCCTTCCAATGGTCTACTGTCAAAATCAATGAGCGTTTCAAATTCAAGGTCAATATCGCATGCGGTAGAAGCCGCATCCTGAATGGTAAATATTACGCTTACCAGAGGATGCTCCTGTGCAAATTCAAAGCCATCAATATTGCTGCAGTTGAAATAGATTGCGTCGTCTAAAGCGGCGTTTGAGACAACGCCCGAAAGATTTGGAAACGAAAGCGAGGAAGGGTCAACCTCAAGCAGGCTGGAATCATAATGAATCACGGCCTGTACACCGCATACAAGGGGGTTGATGTTGCCCAGATAGGCTGTATACGTAACGGTGTCGCCAACATGGAAGGTTTCGCCGTTGATGGTAACAGAAGAGGAGCTTCCACCGGAACTCCCCTGTGATGAAGAAGAGGAAGAAGTACCAGAGGATGCCGGAGCACTGGAAGAGCCGCCTGAGGCGGAAGAGGAAGAAAGGGAAGAAGAATTGCCAGTTCCGGAACCAGAAGACGTATTTTGGCTTTCTCCATTTGAAGACAGGGCAGACGACGTACCGCCGCCGGCAGGATCTGTACCGGAGATGACCTCTCCCTGCGCGTTTGTAGGTAGTTGCCCGGAGGAAGAGGTTGCGTCGCTGGGGTTTGTTTCTTGTGTGGCTATGCCGGGAATGCTTTCCGGATGGAAAACTACATTTCCGTCTTCCACCTTTACAACGCCGGAAAGGAACATTGCGCCGATCAAAACAGCCAGAATCACAACAATTGCGATCACAATTTTTACACCAAGCGGCAGCCTTTTCTTTTTGTCGTATGCCGTACGCACATCCACGTTATATCCCTGCAGTTTTTCTGGAACCGGCGGCCCGTTTTCTTCTTCTTTGACAGGGTTGTCGAAATCGTCATGGTAGGTATCCTGTACAGGTGGTGTTGCCGAGGTGGACGGTATAGCATCGTCTGTAGCCTGCGGCGCATCATCAGGACCGCCTTCAAACCCGTCGTGATAGGGCAGGGGATTTTCCTCCTGATGATAATGAGATTTTGCCTCTTCCAACAGCTGTTCCACTTCCTGCTGCGGGTTGTAGCCGCATATGGGACATTTACCAAGCTGCTCGTCGTATTCGTTGTTGCATTTGGGGCATAGGGTCATATTTGGCCATCCTTTCTATAAGAATATGCAGATTTTTTATTTTGAATGTACACAGATTATAGCATTTTTTGCAAGATTAGTAAAGAAGAACAGCGGCAATTTACATATTGTTAAAAAGTGGAGAATACAGCGAAGTTTTTGTCTGAAAAAATTATGTGAGCATGCCCTGTATAAAGGTAAACCTGGTTTGCTCCCAATTGGTTGCCGTCATAAAATTGCGATTATAGTAAGAATTGTCTGTAGGGGAAGGCGTGCTCGCCGGAACCAGCTCAATACACAAGCCGGGCCGGTTGTACTGGTAACGGAACCAGTTTTCAAAACCACCGCCGTAGTCGTTGACATCGTAGCTTCTTCCAATTAAATAATAGCCGCAGTTGGCGGCAAGCTTGTTTGCCAAAATATAATCACCTGGAACGTCCCCGTTTGCCACGTCGTTCCAATAAATGCAGTTTCCTCTTAAATGCATCGAAAACATCCAGCGGAAGTTTTGCTTGGCACACAGGTTCATTACCGCTTTGGTTTCCGGTTCGCTTGCAGCAGACGGGCCTTTGTATTTTTGGTCAATTGTTGTTCTTGTGCCGATCCCGCCGTTTGTAATGCTGCCCCAATAAAACGGGAAGTTGCGGTTGAGGTTTACGCCGTTTGCATTGGATTTAAATTCCATGCGCTCGGAAGAAAGAGCGGGGTAACTGTAAAGCACGCCCTCATAGGCGGTTACAATGTCCAATCCGTCCGGGTTCATAACCGGTACAATATAGAGCGTGTAATCCTGTAAAAGCTTCCGCATATTATAATCAAAGTAATATCCACTGCTTGTATAATAAGCAGCTGCGTAGTTTTCAATACAAGCCATGGTAAAGGAAATTGTCAGATGCTCCCTTGCATGGATACCGGCTGTAATCAGTGCCTTTTTACTGCCGGTTCCAAGCGTAAGCAGCGGAATATCCTTTCCCTTTACGCTCCTGCCAATGGAGGAAACATCGATTAAATCCGGAAAATTCTGTTCAAGATACTGCAGGTCCTTATAGACCTGTGCGGAAGTATAGGCCTGGGAATATTTTACAATACGCGACGTAATGGTACACGTGGCGGTCAGGCCGTTATAAGTTTTACATGTGATCGTTACGCTTCCACGTTTTTTAACGGTCACTACGCCGGCGCTGTCGACCGTTGCAACAGATGGGTTGCTGGAACTGAAGCGGCGTATACATGCGCCGGCACCGCTGTTGACAGAGGAGTTTAGATCAATTTGTTCCCCAATATATAATGTTTTGGATGTGTAGTTGAGCTTGAGCGCAGAAGGCGCGTTTTTAACAGTGATCGCGCAGGTGTCTTTTTTGCCGCTGTGCGTCTGTACGGTAATAACAGACGTGCCTGTTTTCAGTGCGGTCAAAACACCTTTTTGGTCAATGGCTGCCACAGTGGGATCAGAAGAGGTAAACTGCAGGTCCCCTTTATATGCGCCGGCTGGCGTTACCACAGTGGCCATGGTTGCGCGCTCCCCTATACCAAAGGTATAGGCGGAAGATTTGAAGGAAACGCCTGTTGCCTGTGTGACAACAGACACCGTGCAGGCAGCCGTTTTTCCGTTTGCACTTTGTACGGTAATTTGGGCCTGCCCTGCTGCTCCGGCGATGACAACGCCGTCTGGCGTTACCTGCGCGACGGCATCGTCGCTGCTTTGGAAAGTAACGGTTTTGTCGGTTGCGTTTTCAGGCAGAATTGTAACGGACAGGGAAAAGCGCTCACCCGGGTACAGGGTAACGGTTTGCGGCGTTGCAAATAAAAGAGTTTCGACTTCTATAACGGGGTCTGGCTGTGTAACACCGGTGCTTTGCTCATAAGCCTGTACGGCACGCTCATAGTCCCGGTAGGTTTGGGCAACGTCGGACGGGTCTTTTTCCAGAAGCGTTTCAAGAAAGCCCGACAGAAAAAAGGAGCCGGCGGCATCTGTCTGCAAAGCGCTGACGGAAAAAATGCTTATAAAGCAGAGCAGAAGCGAAAGCAATACAGAAAAAACTTTTTTCATAAACAATCCCCCTTTACGGACTTGCGATTTTCTAACTTTATCATACGATATTTTACAGAAAAGAGCAATGCGAAAAATACAGGTTTTATAAATTGTTCTGCAATATCCGGACCGGCCCTGCAGGCCTGGATTTATTTTTGTTGAATAATTGACAAATTGACAAAAAGTACATATACTTTTAACTTGGAGATGATTGCATACATTGTGCGTATGGACATGCACTCCTTTCTTTTATTTTGTTTGGGGGTGGGAATATGTGTCAAAATACCGTGGTATCTTTAAGAGATATTTACGTGACCTTTGACGGGGAAGTGATCCTCAATGGGATCAATCTTGACATCAGGGACAAAGAATTTGTCACGCTGCTCGGCCCTTCCGGCTGTGGAAAAACCACAACGCTGCGCCTGATCGGAGGCTTTTTGGAGCCTGACCGGGGCGATATTATGTTTGACGGAAAAAAGATCAACAAAGTACCGCCGCATAAGCGCAATGTGAATACAGTATTTCAAAAATATGCGTTGTTCCCACATTTAAATGTTTTTGAAAATGTGGCGTTTGGCCTGCGCCTGAAAAAGCTGCCGGAGGCGGAAATAAAAGAAAAGGTCAAGAAAATGCTGGCAATTGTAGATTTAAAGGGGTATGAAAAGCGGCCTGTAACCAAGCTTTCGGGTGGGCAGCAGCAGCGCGTGGCAATTGCGCGCGCGCTTGTGTGCGAGCCTAAGATTCTTTTGCTGGACGAACCTTTGGGCGCGCTGGATTTAAAGCTGCGCAAAGATATGCAGATAGAACTGAAAAATCTACAACAAAAGCTGCAAACAACATTTGTATATGTAACGCACGACCAGGAGGAAGCGCTGACCATGTCCGACACGGTTGTTGTAATGAACAACGGGAAGATCGAACAGATTGGGGCGCCGATTGATATATATAACGAGCCTGCCAACGCCTTTGTAGCGGATTTTATTGGTGAAGCGAATATTTTAAACGGGATTATGGATGAAGATTACAAAGTTACCATTTTGGGTGTCCAGTTTCCGTGTATTGATGCGGGCTTTGGAAAAAACAGGCCGGTGGACGTTGTCATCCGTCCGGAGGATGTGGAAATTGTGCCGCCCGGGGAAGGAAAACTGACCGGTATGGTGACCGACACCGTTTTTAAGGGTGTACATTATGAGATGACAGTCGTATGCAACGGCTGTACCTGGCTGATCCACAACACAAAAAGCGTGGATGTGGGACAGGCCGTAGGCATGGATGTAGTGCCGGATAACATTCATATTATGGAAAAGCTTTTTCCCACGCAGAACAATCTTTTCCGGGCGCGGGTTTTGGAAAGCGACCCGGAAAGCGATTCTATGTCCATAGAGATAGAAGGAAAAAGCGTAACGGTGGAACACCACTGCTTCCCACAGGGGACGCTTTTGGATGTAACGCTTCCGCCAAGCGGCGTGTATATTGCCGGCGACGGCAGCGGAGCGCTGGAGGGCTATATAGAGTCTGTTATTTATAAGGGCGAGCACAATGAAATCATTATAGAAACGGACGAAAGAAAATGGCTGATGTCCAGCGACATTGACGAGCAGATCGCGACCTATGTGCAGATCAGCTTCCGTTTTGAGGACGCTGTGTTTCATATCTGTGCCGGTGCGGACGGCGGGGAGGTGGAAGCAAGTTGAAATCCAAGGCGCCTTCCTATCCATACTTGCTGTGGATGCTCATTTTTACAATCATCCCGCTTGCGATGGTGGTATATTATGCCTTTACCGATCAAAGCGGTGCCGTTTCCCTGCAGCCGTTTCTTGACAGTCTGTATTATACGGATGTTTTTGTGCGGTCGCTATGGATTGCGCTTGCGGCGACGGCAATTTGCCTGGTGATCGCCTATCCGCTGAGTTATATCATTGCAAGGGCAAAAAAGAGCGCGCAAAAGCTGCTGGTTATGCTTTTGATGCTGCCCATGTGGATGAATTTTATTTTGCGTATTTACGCTTGGGTACTGCTTTTGCAAAACGACGGGCTGATTGATCTGGCGGTTAAGCTTTTAGGTCTGGATGTGGCGCTCATCGGCAATAGCGGCGCGGTGATACTGGGTATGGTGTATAATTTTCTGCCGTTTATGGTGTTGCCTATTTATACTGTTATGATGAAAATTGATAACAGTTTGGTCGAAGCGGCGCAGGACCTGGGATCCAATAGATATAGGGTCTTTTCAAAGATTATTTTTCCATTGAGCATACCCGGGATTATATCCGGTATTACAATGGTGTTTGTTCCATCTGCCAGCACCTTTTTGGTTTCGCAGTACCTGGGAGGCACAAACGATAAAATGATCGGCGATGTGATAGAAAACATTTTTCAGCGCGATAAAAACGTGGGATCGGCCCTGTCGCTGGCGCTGATGGTGATTATTCTGATCTTTTTGCTTATCATGAACCGCTTTGGGGACGAGGAGGCTGTCGTATGAAAAGAATATCTTCCAAAATCTATGTCGGCCTTGTAATGGTTTTTTTGTATTTGCCCATTGCCGTGTTGATTTTGTATTCCTTTAACGACGGAAAAACCTCTGTATGGAAGGGCTTTACGCTTAAATGGTATACAGAGCTGTTCCAAAATTCGGCGATTATGACGTCTTTGTACAATACGCTGATTATTGCCGTTTTAGCGGCGGTTATTGCAACCGTGCTTGGGACGTCTGCGGCGATCGGTTTTTATAATTACAGGGGTATCAAAAAAACACTGGTGACAAACGTGTCTAATATTCCAATTATCAATCCGGAAATTGTCACGGGTGTTTCGTTCATGCTGCTGTTTGCGTTTCTTGGCGGGCTGATGGGTTTTGAAATGGGCTTTGCAACGGTTCTTTTGGCGCATATCAGCTTTTGTACGCCGTATGTTATTTTGAATGTCATGCCCAAGCTGCGCCAGATGGACCGCAATGTGTACGAAGCTGCTTTGGATTTGGGCTGCAATCAGCGGCAGGCCTTTTTTAAGGCAGTCATGCCGGAGATCCTGCCGGGCGTGCTTTCCGGATTTTTGATGTCCTTTACGTACTCACTGGATGATTTTGTCATTACGTATTTTACAAGAGGCCCCCAATTTCAGACACTGCCGATCGAAATATATACGATGCTCAGAAGAAGGATATCGCCCACGATCAACGCGCTGTCTACGCTTTTATTTGTGGTTACGCTTGCAATTTTAATTTTTGTCAATATTCGTGACCGTAAGGCGGAAAAGGCTGCGGCTGGCCGGTAACGGATATCTTAGATAATGTTTTATGCGTTATTACCCGGCGGTGCGGATTATGCACTGTACGCCGGTAGAATAAAAGGAGGAATCTTGAAAATGAAAAAAGTTTTGTGTGTGGTACTTTGTATGCTGCTTATAAGCGGGGTTGCGCTGCTTGCATCTTGCTCTTCAGAGGGGCAGGCGGGGGAAATCAACGTTTATAACTGGGGCGAGTACATTTCAAACGGTGAAGACGGCTCTATGGACGTGATTGCCGAATTTGAGCAACAGTATGGAATTAAAGTAAATTATACCAATTATGAAACCAACGAGGAAATGTATAATATACTGAAAAACAGCGGCTCTTCTTACGATGTGATTATACCTTCTGATTATATGATTCATAAGCTGATTGAAGAGGATATGCTGGAAGAGATTAATTTTGATAACATCCCTAACTATGAAAATATTATGGACGAATATAAAAATTTGGATTTTGACAAGGAAAATAAATACAGCGTGCCGTATTCCTGGGGCGTTGTAGCGCTTGTTTATAATACGGAGATGGTTGAGGAAAAGCCGGACAGCTTTGACGTGCTGTGGGATGAAAGCTATAAGGGAAACATGCTGATGTTTAACAATTCCAGAGACGCCATGGCGATTGCCATGAAGCTTAAGGGAATTGATCCAAGCATAGTGACAAAAGAGGACGTAGACACGGCGACGGCCTATTTAAAGGAACAAAAGCCGCTGTTGAAAAAATATGTGATGGATCAGGTCTTTACAGAAATGGAGGGCGACCAGGCCGCGCTTGCGCCCTATTATGCAGGGGATATTGCCATGATGATGGAAAATAACGAGGCACTGGACTATGTGCTGCCGGAGGAAGGCTCAAATTTATTTATTGACTCCATGTGCATCCCCAAAACGAGCAAAAACAAGGAGCTGGCTGAAAAGTTTATCAACTTTATGCTGGAGGCGGAGGTAGCCAAGGCAAACGCGGAATATATTGGGTATTCCACACCGAACCAGGCGGCTTACGATTTGCTGGATGAGGATTTAAAAAATAACGAACTGATTTATCCGCCGCAGGAATATCTGGATAAGTGCTACTATTTTTCAAATCTGCCGGATGACGTTTACAATTATATGCAGGAACAGTTTTTACAGGTACAGGCATAAAATTTAATAACAAACGGGCAGGTGGGGTTCTGAACTGCACCCTGCCCGTTTTACTGTTGTAAAAAGCAGCGCAGTATGGTACAATACGAACAAGGAAAAAAAGCAGATGAGGGAACGTTATGAAAATGCAGGAATCCGCTGAAAACTATTTGGAAACGATCCTCGTTTTAAAGCAAAAAAATGGTCTGGTGCGCGCAATCGATATAGCCAACGCGTTGTCCTTTACAAAGCCCAGCGTAAGTGTGGCGATGAAAAAGCTGCAGGAAAACGGCTATATCCGCAGAGATGCGGAAGGGTATATAGAGTTGACAGACAGCGGAATGGCCGAAGCGCAGCGGGTGTATGAACGCCACCGCGTTTTGTCAGATTGCCTGATCGCGCTTGGTGTTACAGAAAGTACGGCAAAAGAAGATGCCTGCCGCATTGAGCATGTTATCAGCTGTGAAAGCTTTGAAAAGCTGAAAAAGCATTATGCGGAAGGCGTCAAGAAAAATAAAGAAAAAAGCCGCGCAGGGGAATAAGGCCTGCGCGGCTTTGATTTATACAAAAATTTAGGGAAGCGCATTCCCCGCAGCGCGGTATATTTCATACCATTCTTCTCTGGTCAGCGTAATGTCTGCACCCTTGGAAATTTGCAAAAGGCGCTGCGCGCAGGTCGTACCTGTTACGACCTGCGTTTTCGCGGGATGGCGTAAAATCCATGCGGTGGCTATGGCGCTGTTTGTAACGCCGTATTTTTGCGCTGTTTTTGCAATGCAGGCATTGAGCTGTGGGAATTTTGCATTGTCTAAAAATACGCCTTCAAAAAAGCCATATTGAAAGGGCGACCATGCCTGCAGGGTGATGTCATGCAGGCGGCAGTATTCCAAAACAGAGCCGTCGTGCATCACAGAGGCCGGATCCGCCATATTTACATGGAAACCGCTGTCAATCATACCGGTATGCATAACGCCAAATTGCAGCTGGTTAATAACCAGCGGCTGTGTAACAGCCTTTTTTAAAAGCTCTATTTGCATGGGGTTTTGGTTGCTTACGCCAAAATAGCGTACCTTGCCGTCTTTATGCAGTTTTTCAAACGCCTGCGCGACTTCTTCAGGCTCCATCAGTGCGTCGGGCCGGTGCAGCAACAGCACATCTAAATAGTCTGTCTGCAGTCTTTTCAGGCTGCCATCTACAGAAGCCGCAATATGTTTTGCGGAAAAATCATAATAGCCGTTACAAATGCCGCATTTTGTTTGCAGAATTATTTTTTTCCGGGTGCCGGGGCGGCGCTGCAGTGCCTGGCCGAAAATTTCTTCCGATCTTCCTTCGGCATAAATATCTGCATGGTCAAAAAAAGAAATGCCGCTTTCCATGGCGGCGTCAATCAAATGCTCCACCTGATCAACGGAAAGCGTACCAATGCGCATGCAGCCCATAGCGATGCAGGAGCCCGTAAGCCCCGGCGCAATCTGAATGGTTTTCATGGGAACTCCTCCTTCTTTGTGCTAAAATTTTGTTTTAGTTTCAATATATTTCAGTTTGTGCAAAGAAAAGCAACAGATGTAAATATGCGCAGACAATGAAAAACGCAGCCAGGTAAAGCCGGCATGCGCTCTTTTACTATAGCGGCTGGATCAGGTCTCTGACCACCTCGCCGGCAATCATCAGTCCGGCCACGGAGGGAACAAAGGCTATACTGCCCGGCGTTTGCCTGCGCACAGCAGGCCCGTTTGCTGTGCCGTTTTGAAAAAGAGGCGTTTTTGGAGGTTCTTTGGAATACAAAACTTTCAGATGAGCAATCCCTTCTTTTTTCAGCTCGCGGCGCATGACGCGTGCAAGCGGGCATACAGATGTTTTGGAAAGATCTGTGATTTCAAACATGGATGGATCCAGCTTGTTGCCCGTGCCCATGCTGCTGATGATGGAAACACCCAGTTGTTTCGCCCTTTTGATCAGTACAAGCTTGGAAGAAACGGTGTCGATTGCATCGACAATATAGTCACAGGTGGAGAGATCTATGGAATCTGCATTTTCTGCAGTGTAAAATATGGGGAAGGTTGAAACGGCGGCGTTTGGATTGATAGACAGGATGCGTTCCCGCATTACATCCACCTTTGTACAGCCAATGGTTTTGCAGGTTGCAATCAGCTGACGGTTTAGATTACTTGGGGCAATTGTATCGCTGTCCACCAAAAGCAGCGCGCCTATGCCGCTTCTTGCAAGCGCCTCGCAGGTATAAGAGCCCACGCCTCCAATCCCGAACACGGCCACGCGCGACTTTTTAAGCCTGGAAATTCCTGCTTGCCCGATCAGCATTTCTGTTCTGGTAAGGTCTATCAAATCTTTTGCGCCTCCTGTTTTTTCTATGCTGATTTTACCATAAATGTAAAATATTTTCAACGGATTGTTCGACAATTTAAACAGCTGTGCTGCCATAAAATAGATTTGACAGGCCCGTTTGATTATGTTAGAATGGCAGCGCGTATAAAAGCAAAGGAGGGTTGAAAATGACAGGCGAGAGCGTAAAGACCATTGCGCAAAATAAAAAAGCGCACCACGATTATTTTGTCATAGAGAGCATGGAAGCCGGTATAGAGCTTTGCGGAACAGAGGTAAAGTCGCTGCGGCAGGGCAGGGTAAGCCTGAAGGATGCATGGTGTTCTATTACAGACGGGGAGCTTTTTATCAACGGGATGCATATCACCCCCTATGCCCAGGGGAATATTTTCAACCGCGACCCTTTGCGTGTGCGCAGGTTGCTGATGCACAAGCGTGAGATTATGCGCCTTTTTGGCCTGGTCAAACAGGCCGGGTATGCGCTGGTGCCCATTTCGCTGTATTTTAAGGGCTCCAGGGTAAAGGTGCAGGTTGGTCTGTGCAAGGGGAAAAAGCTGTATGACAAGCGCGCCGACCTGGCTGAGAAAGACGCCAGGCGGACAATGGAGCGCGCTTTAAAGGAGCAGCATCGGTAACAGATACTTTTATATTCGGGGATGTAAAGGGTTCGACGGGGATTGTAAGCCCTGGTAAGCGAGTAGCGGTGCGGAACCGCTTGAAAATCCGCATTTTATAAATTAAACAACAACAATAAAGTTGCTTACGCTGCTGCTTAATTAGCAGCGCGCGTTCTTACCGGAAGCACCGCGGTCCGGCAAAGAGCGTCGATTCAGCGGTGAACGTGAACCGGAAAGTAGCCTTGTATCCGGTCATGCATCAAAGGCTACCAATGCAAAAAGCCTGCCCGTGGGCGTTTTGCGGCGGGAATTTAAAAACACCGGCTACACTCGTAGAAAGCCTTGGTAAGCGATTTTCGGACAGGGGTTCGATTCCCCTCATCTCCACCAAAAGGTGCAAATCCGAACACTTTGTTTTTCGTAAAGCATTGTTTTGGATTTGTTTATGAAACAAGGACATAGAAAAACTCTACGTCCTTGTTTCATTATTACATAACTAAATTACTATTCTAGAGTTTGATTTTTAGTCTCAGGTAAACCCGCGACGGATGTTAACAACGACAAAATACCGGCCAGCAGACCGGCCGAACCTACGGCTATCCAATTAACCTCGCCCATCGTAGCTGCTACACCAATTGTTGCAACAGCTGTTTGTGCTACAGTTTTTATTGCTCTCACACCTGCGGCCTTTAACCACTTTTTAACGTTATCGCTCATTTTTTTGCCTCCTCTAAATCCGCTATCCTGTGATTTGCTACTTTAATTTGTTCACAGCTTAATTCGATATGTGCTTGCATGACATTTTCCAATTTGTACATACGCTCTACTACGCTGTTGTGTTTTTCCACGCGCTTTTCTAGCTCCTTGATCCGGTAATTTGTCAAGCGATTTGCTGCTAAAATCCCGCCACCACTGCCAATTAATGTGCCCAATAAGGCAAGGACGGCAATCCAGAAATCCGTTGGCATTTTTCCACCGCCTTACGCGCCAAGCGCAGATTTTGCGGTGTTGAGCTGTTTTGTAATAACCTCGCGCATTTTACGCAGGGTTTTCTCTCCGACGATTCCGTCAATTGTAAGCCCGGTCTTTTTCTGAAATTCCCTTACGGCCTTTTCAGAACCATCTCCATAGCCTGTTTTATCATCCACCGATGTACTTATGTATCCCAGTAGTTTTAAATATTTCAGGTCTGACTTCACGCTATAAGCAAAATTGTTAATATCGCCATTTTTTACTTCCATGTAATTTTCCCCGCTTTCCTCCTTGTATTTTGGTACGGCATAGCCGCGTATCCCGCTGTAGCTTAAGCTGTAACTGCGCTGTGCAACCGTGTTGCTGTAATTGCCTTCAATCGTATACACGGTATTGCCGCTCACCTTTTCCACCAGCCCCACATGTCCCCAAGTGAAATGGATCAGATCACCTATTTTTGGCTTGTAGGTCGCAGATTCCCACAATCCTTTTTTGCGCCATAGATCCTCACCTGTAGGGCCCGCGCTTGCCGTAAAGACCGTCTGGCTGGAAGTAAGTCCGGCCTTCTGCATGCACCATGCGCAGAACATGGCGCACCAGTCGGCGTTTTCAAAGCCCTGGTTTTCACAATGCATATATTCTGCATACCACTGTCCGAACTTTGTCCAACCGTTGGATCCTTCTTTGTATCCGAGTTCCGCCTTAGCAAGGGCAATTACGGTCTCTCTTTGTGTTGCCACGACACACACCTCCTTCAATCATTTGACTTAACATATTTTTCCCAACCAGTCGGATACAATTCTGGACTCCATACATTGGCGTCAATGGTAGAGCGATAAACTGTTCCTTTGTAACTTACAACATCGTCCATATTGTAAGCATCTGTTGCACCTAGGGGCTGTACCCATTCGGGGTAACCTTCCTCAGAAATGCCAATTTTCTTATATAGACTTGTTGCAGTATCAGGGGTCCACTCGGCAGAACTGGTATGGTCTTGGAGTATTTGATACAGTTGAGGATCACCCACAGAATTTTTTCCATAAGATATCACCTCTTTAGTCTTATAAGCAACATTCACGGCATAGGCCGGAAACACAGAAGGAACTTCCAATATCATATCAAGTTGGGTGTCTATATCAAAAGTTTGCGCAAAATATTGTATAACCTTCCTCATTTCCACAGCAGCTTGTGTTATATTCATACTAATTCGCCTCCCCCTTCAAAAACATAGATATTGCCTGTTTCATTTCCTGTAACTCGGCAAGTATGTTTTCATCCCTCTTTTTTCGTTCGCTCTTAACACCAAGGACAAACCACCCTTTACCATCACTTTCAATACGATTGCTCAAGAGCACCATATCTTTATAAGTATCAGTAATTTTACCATCAGTAATAGTGACAGTGTCAAGGTTCCCTTCGAAAATTGAGTCCTCAATAGGCTCATTAGAAATATAATTATTTCCATTGAGGTTAAGATTTGTCAGTTTTGTACCATCACTTAATGTAATAGTATACATTTCCGCATACCTCCTTATTCATACTTTCAACTTTCATTTATACTTCCAACAACCGAAAATGCAGGGCGTACACCAAATGTATAAGTCGCATGTCTGTAATACGCATGACCGCTAACGCTAACATATGCAAAGTGAACGTTAGATACAACATCCCTTAACCAAAAAGTTTGTTTATTGCTTTGCATATAAGGATTAAAAGCAAACAGAGGGTATTGACTCTTGTCTATAGTTGGAATTGAAGGAACATTCAAACCATCAGAAGTGGGTGTAAATACCTTACTGCCATAAACATTTTGCTCAGTCATAAGCTCCACAGTGCTATCATACCAAGAGCAGGCGGAAGGGATACCATCCGTAACCGCATTGGATAAGAATTGTCTATGATTTAGGATATGTGACTCACCAAAAGCGGAATTAATGGTAGTTTTTGCCTGTACTAATCCTTCAGAATACATCTTTGATCCATAATACCCACCTGTTGTAACGTTACTGCTATTCATACAGTAATTATACATAACCCTATCTGGAACAAGAGTGACATGATGTGTTTCACAGGAGACATTTCCTGTTTTGTAATAATAATCAAAAGCTGCAATACGGTATGTTACATCGTTGATAACCCAATAGTCACCGATGTACATATTATCGAATGTACCCGCCGCAATTGCTTCCCATTGCTCAAAAGTGACAGATGTGCCAAGGTTTTTACCACGATAAATGCAGTTATGCGCCCCTGCATTATTAAATAACAAGGGAGCAATTTTTTCCTCAACAGGGGAATTTACCTGATTGACAAAATTTTGAAATGTAATATTTTTTAGCCCTGTTCCATCGTGAATAAGAAGCAGGTCGCTTTCTTCCGGTGTTGTAATCGCAGTCAAGTCCGTTACTTTTTTAGTTTCGATAGAAATAGAACTCATAATTTTATACCTCCTTATATTTCCAATCCACTACAATAGCAATACCTATATCATCAACAAGCAAGACAGTACCAGTATCATCCACAGCTATTGGTACGGTAAAGTCATTTTGTAGTGTCATATATTCGAGATTTAACAGCTTTTCGTCTAATTTTACAATCTGATTTTGCAAATTTCCGGCTACGTCTGAAGACAACTGACCTTTTATAGATTCAAACCAACTTGTAAATAAGTCTTGCTGTTGACTCTCGAATGTATTCATTTCAGACCTGTAATCCGTTTTGATAGCGGAGATTGCATTATCTCCCTCGTCTTTCAAATTCTGCACATACGACGTAAAATCAGTTTGTGTATTATCTGCTGTTTCCTCAAACAGTTCCTTTTGCAAGGCAAAATACTTTTGAAATGCTCCGTATAAATCTGTTCCGTTTTCTAGCATGGACATAATCGTATTTAACGCTTCGTTCATGCGATTAGCCTCCAACGCGCCAAAAAACGATTTTTCTTTGTTGTTATATACGGTTACATCTTGAAGAGAAATAGTACCGTCGCTATTATCAATTTGATTGTACTTTTTAAGACCGCTCCAAACTGCATCCTTATAATCAGTCGGTAGTAATTGCCAAGACATTTACAGATCGCCTCCTTTCGTTCCGAAATTCCATGTAAACATTCTCCTCCCCTCAAATTCATTAGTAAGTCTGTCGTGAAGGTCAAGTATTGCTCCTTCCAATCGGTTCAACTCATTAAAATCCATAGTGCTTTCATTGTCGGCGTAAACAGGCGAGAAGCCATAAGACCTTTTTAGAGTATTATCATTTATGACATTGAGGTTCTCCTCAAGTTTATTGATTTCATCTGCATAGAAATAATCAGCCGGAGTGCGATCAATACCAAGCAGGTTAATTGTAAATGACTTATACAATTTGATTGCCAGTTCCCAAAGATATTCAAGGTTATTTTTTATACGATTAAAATCCATTGCATTAAATCTATCCCCGGTATAAATACCCTCGGGGTCTGTTTTACCATACCAATTTGTTTTTGGTGTTATCCAAGCCATTTTACCCTCCTATCCTCCGGGCTGTTACTTTGCCAGAAAAACTCTGATTAAAATTAATGGTTTCCCGGTAAATGTTTACTTTCATTCCTTTATGGAACTCATTTTCTTGATATATAACATCATTTGCGTCAATTTCCGGGTTTCCTCTTGTACTGTACTCATATTCGATACCAGCAGAATAATACTCACCAAGCCAATTTGCAAGGTCTTGTGCCATCTCTATATCGCTCATAAGCGGGTTTTCCCATTTGATTGTTTTTCCTCTGTCATTAAGCGATTTTACGGCATATCGCTCTACAATTTTATACCTGCACCCGAAAACTTCCAGCTTATAAGTGCCGGATACCTCAAACATGACTGTAACATAATAATTACCCCAAGCTACAATTGAAACATTACTTGTCAATCCATTTAAGACAGCGCGGAAGCCGTAAGACGGTTCACCGATATAATAAGTTTCAGTTGTACCTCTGGTAACAGTGATTTCTTCACTCACAAGGTTTTCTTCCTGTGTACCGTACAGATAACTGTAATAAGGGACAACGATCTCTTTAATAAGTTCTTGCTTAATAGCTTTAGGGGAGGAGGTTATATCGGTGCGGGTCATGGTAAAATCGGTAATATCTCCAAAGGAAAAGTAATTAAGTACAATTCGGTTATATGGTTCAGCCGTCTTTATAAACTCAATCTTCATTGTATCAAAATCATCAAAATCGTGATGAACAACCAATGTTTTTGTAATTTCTTCAACCTCATATTCTGTAACCAGCACATTTTCTCTGTAAGTACGAATTGTGATAGCACCCGGCAAAGCGTGTCCGAAGACCATTTTTACACCGTAATACATACATGCAGCTTCCTGCACAATAGTAATAACAGGATTAATTGCAAAATTACCATCCCCATCGGAAATAGCATTTGATATAAACCCGGTATTGAGTATTCCTTTTTTGTTCCGAGGAAGAAAATACATACCTCCGTCTACCACAGCATGATTTATAGAAAGAGAAGCGTACTCGGATTTTACAGTATCTTTTAAAATATTTTCTATTGACGAATACTCTGATTCTCCATTAGAGGATATTGTAAGTTCGGGACTAAAAGAGGATTTTATCTGAATGATACCATCTCTCGTCTGAGACAACACACATCGACACGCATTGGAGATAATTTGTAACGCTTCTTTATGTTGTACTCTTGGCAAAGGATTTTTCGTAAACAAGGTTTTTAAGTGTGGGTCAATATAGTAATCCGTGATGCCGGCATCCGCTAACACCTCCTGCGCCATGGCGTAATAACTTTTTCCTCCACTCATATATAGTCCCTTATAATACTCAGAATCCATATTACGAAAAATATCTTGACATCGTATTGTAGCCGTATAATCGTCCGATTCCCATTCCGAACAAAAAAGATGGTTTCCTTTTATCCATTCAATTTCTTCTGAATTAGGGAGCTGATACCCATAATAAATCTCCATTTCCTGTCCTGTTTCGAAAAAATTAATGACAGATTTGGGATTATCTACATTAAAATAGTGGTTATAATTTTTAAGCTGTACCGAGAAATCAATCTGCGGTACATCTGCTCCAACAGGGGAAATATAGCTGTCAAGAGCGGAGGAAATAACAGAGTCATTGTAATAAACAAGACCATAGCCAAAACGAATGGAGTAAATACGCAGTCTACTCTGCGGATTCTTCATTGTATAGAATACCAGTTTCACATAAGTTGTATTCTCGAGAACTTCTTCTGTACTAAATACTGCTTTTGTATTGCCGCGAAACTCTATTGTCTGACCACCACTACTTATCATGTCAAAATTAATTGGGTAATTTTCTCCAAAATCAATAGTGATACCCTTAAGATCAGTAGCCACCATATTAAGGTTAATCGTAAGTACGTATTGCGCCACAGAAACAAGCTTATTTCCAACCAATCCTGTATTAAGATATGCTCCGGAATGGTTTTGTCTTGGCAAGAAGAACATAGAACCGTCTACTTTTGTAAAATTCTCCTCAAGAGTTGCATAGATCATAATGTTGCTATGCTCAGAAAAAAGATTGTTCACATTGGAAAAATAAGCGAAATCTCCGTCTTCGATTTTTGCTTTTGCCTGTGCTTCCTGATTGATAAGTCCGAAAGAAAGCATAATATACGCTCTCTCTCGGAGAGAGGATTTCATGCTTTCTTTATAGGCTTTTGATACTTTTTGCATTAAGTCACTCTCCTACATCAATAAGATTTACTTTGCAATTCCTGTAATATATCGGATGTTCGTTTTCGTCTACCCAGTACGGTTCACCAGTTCTGTCACCGCAATACATTTTTATAGTCTTAGGAGCGTTCGATACAGGGTCGATAAATGTTACATATACAAAAAAATTACTCAAAATACTTAATATCCTACTCCATTGTGCGGCTGTAAGCAAAGGCCATTCAAGACCATCAATCTTATATTGGTCCCGCCCCACGCGCTGACCGACTACTGCACCATTAGCATTTCTGCCGGAATCCACTATCGTTGTTACAATAGGGTGTACCCCTCGTTTCGGAGGAGGTAATTCATAACCATTAATAGCCAAATAAGACATTGCTACACCTCCTTTACGGTGTTACAAAGTTGAAACCATTTGCTTTTTGCTGTGTCACAACAGCATCTGTAATGGTACGACTACCAACCTGTACAATGGTCTGCTCATTCTTATCTGCTTGTCTGCGAATATTTTCTGCCATCTGACTTAAAGTCGACTCAATACACTCTTTGTAAAACTCATTCATAGCTTCTTTAAAACCGATTACTGTGATGTCTGTCTCTTATACACATCTGACGCTGCCG
>OJRQ01000074.1_pt1 | contig 102908 bp, 91 predicted proteins | sample 1599271 | NCBI WGS metagenome assembly OJRQ01 (sample SAMN03922533, study PRJEB24848) | human gut metagenome | isolation source: stool sample | host: Homo sapiens | place: Germany | collected 2010-05 | reverse complement strand
CCTCCGGTGGTTTGATGGTGTGGTAACTTCATTCTACCATGGGCCTGTATGAACTTCTTTTTATCCCCCTAAAGTGTTGCACTTGATAGTATAATTCACCGTTTTGAAATAATAAAAGACCGCCTTCCGGCGGTCTTTTATTTTAGCTTGTCGAAGCAGGCTCCGGCGCTCACAGGCCCAGGATGCGGCGGTACTCCTCCTCGGGCGCGACGCGGCCCGCGGCGGAGAAGGACATGGTCTCAGGGGCGAGCAGGCGGCGCGCAAGGCCGAGGACCTCCTCCCCCGTCACGGCGTCGTAGCGCTCAATGAGCTCGTCCGGCGAGAGCGCGCCGCCGAGGAAGAGCTCGCCATAGCCCAGGCGGTTCATGCGCGAACCCGTGGATTCGAGGCTCATGAGTATGGTGGCCTTGACCTGTTCCCTTGCGCGGGAGAGCTCCTCTTCCGTCACGCCCCCGTCCAGGAGGCGGCGCAGCTCGTCCATGATGAGGCCGAGGGCGCGCGCCTCGGTGTCCCTGTTCGTCGCGGCGGCGACGGCGAAGAGGCCCGTGTCCTCAAAGCCCGCCGTGAAGGAGTAGATGGAATAGCAAAGCCCGTGCTTTTCCCGCACGCTCTGGAAAAGGCGCGAGGAGGCGTTGCCGCCCAGGATGCCGGAGAGCAGCTGGAGGGCGAAACGCTCGGAACTTGCCGTCTCAAGCCCGGGGAAACCGAAGACGAGCTGGTTCTGCTCCGTGGCCTTGCGCCGGAGCGTGAGGCAGGGGCGGTAGGCCGATCTTTCGGGCTTTTTGGGCTTTGCCGCGGGCATGGCGGAAAAGCGCCGGGCGAGCTCCCGCAGGTCCTCATCCGTGAAGCTGCCCGAGAGCGCGGCGACGACCCGGGGCGCGGCGTAGTGCCGGGCCATGAAAGCGCGCAGGCTCTCGCCCGTCTGCCGCGCGAGGCTGGAGCTCCGCCCGAGGACGGGCCTGCCCAGCGCGCCGGGGAAGCAGCCCGCGATGAGCCGCTCCGCCGCCACGTCCTCGGGCGTGTCCTCGTACATGTCTATCTCCTCCTGGATTATGCCCTTTTCGTTTTCCACGTCCTGCTCGTCGAAGCGGGAGTCGAAGAACATGGCGCAGAGCGTATCCGTGGCCAGGGGCAGGTGCGTGTCGAGCACCCGGGCGTAGAAGCAGGTGTTGTCCCGCGTGGTGTAGGCGTTCATCTGCCCGCCGACGGCGTCCATCCGCTCGGCGAGCTCGGCCGCGGACCAGCGCGAGGTGCCTTTGAACAGCATGTGCTCAATGAAATGGGCGCTGCCCGCTTCGGAGTATCTCTCGTAGCGCGAGCCGGCCCCGACCCAGATGCCCAGGGAGGCCGAGCGCACCCCGTCCATATGCTCGCAAACTATCCTCGCGCCGTTGGGCAGAACTATCCTCTCGTACATTGCTGGCACCTCTCAGAGTCTTTTTCGCTTATTCTACCACCATTTTTCCCAAAAGCGAAGAGGGTTTTGCTTCCGGAGCTTGACAGGGCGTGCCTGTTGTGGTACTATGCTCTACACCCGTGAGGGAGTAGTCTTCCGCAAAGGGCGGAGGCAAGTCAACAGCATGGCGGAAAATGAGGTTTCGCCTGGCTTGCATTAAATGACAAGACTCATGGATAGGATAACCCTATCCATGAGTTTTTCTTTATGTAAAGAAAGGATGGTTGCGTTGAAGTTCTATTGCGAGGACGCTGAGAGCGTACTGCGCGAGGTAGGCAGCAGCGAAAAGGGCCTGAGCGCCGAGGAGGCCGCAGGGCGTCTCGAACGCGACGGCAGAAACGAGCTGGAGGCCGCAAAGAAGCCCTCCCTTATCAGCCAGTTCTTCAAGCAGATGGCGGACCCCATGATAATCATCCTGCTTGTCGCCGCGGCGATAAGCGCCGTGACCTCCATCTATCAGAACGAGAGCCCGGCTGACGTCATAATAATCCTCTTCGTCGTCATCGTGAACGCCGCCCTGGGCGTCTACCAGGAGAACAAGGCCGAAAAGGCCATAGAGGCTCTCCAGGCCATGTCGGCGGCGACGAGCCGGGTGCTGCGCGGGGGCAAGGTCACGGTCGTGCCCTCGGCGGAGCTCGTCGTGGGCGACATCGTGCTGCTTGAGGCGGGCGACGCCGTGCCGGCCGACGGCAGGCTGCTCGAAAGCGCGAGCCTCAAGATAGAGGAGGCGGCGCTGACGGGCGAGAGCGTCCCCGTCACGAAGTTTATCGACATCCTGGACCCCGGCTCCGCGCCCGACGTGCCGCTGGGCGACCGCAAGAACATGATGTACATGGGCAGCACCGTCGTCTACGGCCGCGGCAGCGCCGTAGTCACCGCCACGGGCATGGACACCGAGATGGGCCGCATAGCCGACGCGCTCTCCCGGGCCGAGCAGGGCCAGACCCCGCTGCAGATAAAGCTCAGCCAGCTCTCGAAGATACTCACCTGGCTGGTCCTGGGCATCTGCGTCGTCATCTTCGGCGTGCAGGTGCTGCGCGCGGGCGGCTTCACGGGGGACGTCATCCTGGACAGCTTCCTTGTCGCCGTGTCCCTGGCCGTCGCGGCCATACCGGAGGGCCTTGCTGCGGTCGTCACCGTCGTGCTCTCCATAGGCGTCACCAACATGTCGAAGCGCAACGCCATAATCAGGCGGCTCACCGCCGTCGAGACCCTGGGCTGCGCGCAGATAATCTGCTCCGACAAGACCGGCACCCTCACCCAGAACAAGATGACCGTCGTGGACAGCTTCGGCCCGGATACCCAGCTGCTCGCCACGGCGATGAGCCTCTGCTCCGACGCGGAGGAGGACGAGAACGGCCAGGCCGTCGGCGAGCCGACGGAGTGCGCCCTTGTGAACTGGGCGCACGGGCTGGGGCTCGACAAGGATGAGCTCAAGGCCTGCGCCCCGCGCATTGGCGAGGCGCCCTTCGACAGCGTGCGCAAGATGATGAGCACGGTCCACGCTTCCGGCGGCAGCGTCGTGCAGTATACGAAGGGCGCGCCGGACGAGGTGCTCAAAAAGTGCGTCTCCTACCTCGACCACGGCGAAGTATGTCCCATGACGGAGGAAAAGCGCCGCGAGATACTCGCCGCCAACAAGGACATGGCCGACAGGGCGCTGCGCGTTCTGGCCGCCGCCGCCCGCTGGTGGAAAGAGGCCCCGGAGGATTTCTCCCCCGAGGCTCTGGAGCAGGAGCTCTGCTTTGTCGGCCTCACGGGCATGATAGACCCGGTCCGCCCCGAGGTGAAGGCGGCCATAGAGGAGTGCCGCGGCGCGGGCATCCGCCCCATCATGATAACCGGCGACCACATCGACACCGCCGTCGCCATCGCCAAGGAGCTTGGCATCCTGAAGGACGCCTCCGAGGCCGTCACCGGCAGCCAGCTTGACGCCATGGACGACGAGGAATTTGAGCAGCGCTTCCGCGGCATCTCGGTCTACGCGAGGGTCCAGCCCGAGCACAAGACCCGCATAGTCACGGCCTGGAAGCGCGCGGGCATGGTCACGGCCATGACCGGCGACGGCGTCAACGACGCGCCCAGCATCAAGAGCGCCGACATCGGCGTCGGCATGGGCATAACCGGCACGGACGTCACCAAGAACGTCGCGGACATGGTCCTCGCGGACGACAACTTCGCCACCATCGTCGGCGCCGTCGAGGAGGGCCGGAGGATATACGACAACATCCGCAAGGCCATCCAGTTCCTGCTGGGCTCCAACATGTCGGAGGTCATCAGCATCTTCGCGGCGACGCTTCTGGGCTTCACCATCCTGGAGCCGGTGCATCTGCTGTGGATAAACCTCGTGACGGACTGCTTCCCCGCCCTGGCCCTGGGCATGGAGAAGGCGGAGCGGGACATCATGCGCCGCCAGCCGCGCGACGCGAAGGCCGGCGTCTTCGCCGGCGGCATGGGCGCAGACATAGCCTATCAGGGCATAGTCGTCTCCCTGCTCACCCTGGCGAGCTACTTTGTCGGCCACTTCATGGAGTCCGGCGTCTGGGAGATCGCCAACAGCGCGGACGGCACTACGATGGCCTTCCTCACCATGAGCATGGCGGAGATCTGCCACAGCTTCAACATGCGCTCTCAGCGCGGCAGCCTCTTCACCCTGCACAGCATGAACAAGACCCTCAACTGGGCCGCCCTCGGCAGCCTGGCCGCGACCACGCTGGTCTGCGAGGTGCCCTTCCTGGCGAATGCCTTCGAGTTCGCGCCCGTGGACTTTGCCGAGTACGCCGTGGCCCTCTGCTTTGCCGTGAGCGTCATCCCCATAGTCGAGCTCGTGAAGCTCATCCAGCGCAAGGCCGCAAAGAACAAATAAAGCGTAAAAAGCCGCCCCGAGGGGCGGCTTTTTTGCTTATCTGAGAAGGCGAGGCCTTCTCAGATAGAGGCTTTTTTCATTTAATGTACCTGCGCTCGGGCAGGGGGAGCGCCGGGTCGTCCTGCCAGTAGACTATGAGCCGCCCTCGCGTCACGCTTATGCTCGCGGGCTCGCCCGTGAAGCTGTTGCTGACCGCAAGGGGGAAATCCGGCGTGAGCTCCGCGTCCTCCAGGCCGTAGCTCAGGCCCCTTTCAAAGACGCCCTCGGCGCGCCCGCCGAGGCAGAAGGCGGAAAAGTCCCCCCGGTAGCGGGCGTCGAAGCGCAGCTCCGCCCCGTCCGAGAGCGCCGTCAGGGCGCAGGAGCGGCCTATGAGCCAGGCCTCCAGCCCGTTCGCATCGGCCCAGGCCAGGGCCTGGACGTTTGCCAGAGAGTGGTCGAAGCGCCGCCCGCCGAGGCCGCCGAAGATGAGCGCGCGGCGGTATCCCAGCTCCAGCGCGCGCCGGAGCGCGGCCATCGTGTCCGTGTCGTCCTTGCGCACGGGGCAGACCTCCACCTGCGGCGCCTCCGGCACGTAACCGAGGGAGTCGAAGTCTCCGAGCGCGAGGTCTGGCGCAAGGCCCAGGCGCTCCAGATGCAGGAGCCCCGCGTCGGCCGCGATGAGCATGTCGCCGGGCTCCGGGCGCAGGCGCTCCGGGGCGAGCTCTGCCGCCGCGACTATGTAGCAGCTTTTCATGCCTCTCGCCTCCCCTGCTCGGCCAGGGCCTCCAGCCCCGCCTCATCCTCTATGCGCAGCGCCCCGCGGGAGAGGCTCACGAGCCCCTCGGCCTGGAAATAGCGCAGCATCCGCGTAACGACCTCCCGCGCCGTGCCGAGGTGGGCGGCGATGCGCTCGTGCGTCAGGCCGAGCTCCGGCCCGCCCTCCAGCGCCGACTCCTCCAGCAGGAAGGCCGCCAGGCGGCGGTCGAAGCTCTTCCAGAGCACCTGCTCCACCAGCCACATGACCTCGGAAAAGCGGGAGGCCATGAGCTCGTTCGTGTAGTTGGCGAGGGGCGCAGACTGCTCCATCACGCGCCGGTATACCTCCGGGGAGATGACGAGGAGCTCCGAATCCCGCTCGGCCTCGATGGAGATATCGAATTGCAGGCTCCGCACCATACAGGAGGCGGAAAAGAGGCAGATATCGCGCTCAAAGAGGCGGTAGAGCGTGATCTCGCGCCCGGCCTCGGAGAGCATGAATGCGCGGAGCCTGCCCCTTTGCAGGGCGAGCAGGCCCAGGCACTCGGCGCCCGCGCCGTGGAGCAGCTCCCCCTGCGCGAGGCGGCGTGGCGAGGCGGCCGCCGTGAGGGCGCGCCGCTGTGTGTCGTTCAGTTTGTCCCAGACACCCGGGAAGAAAGCGGAAAGTTCCATGCCGCACCAGCCTTTCGGGGACATTATAAACCATCCCCCTCTCCGGCGCAAGGCGCGGGGAGGGGGAAGTGCCGTTCAGCTTTCCATCTGCTTGCCGAGGAAGGCGGCGACGGTCTGGGCGAGCTTGAATTCGACGTCGCCGGAGGGCGGGGCGTTCTTGGGCGAGGCAAAGATGACGGCGCCCATGAGGTCGCCCTCGGAGACGACGGGGGCGGCGACGGAGACGCAGAAGCCGCTGTCGGAGTCGGTGACGGGGACGCAGGCCCCGCCGCTTTCGTGGCGGAAGACGCGGCGCGACTCCATTATCTGTTCGAGCTCAGGTGAGATACGCTTTTCGAAGAGCTCCCTCCTGCCTCCCCCGGCGACGGCGATAACGGCATCCCTGTCGCAAACGGCGGCGATGCAGTCGGTGGACTTGTGCAGCGAATCGCAGATCTGCGCCGCGAAGTCCGAGAGCTCGCCTATGGGGGAATACTTCTTAAAAATGACCTCCCCATCCTTATCTGTAAAAATCTCCAGCGGGTCGCCCTCATTGATAACATTGGCGCTGATGGTCCTGTCCGGGTGGTGGGTCGAGGTCTGCAGCACCGTCACGGGCTCCGTGTCCGGCTCCGGCAGCTCGCCGCGGCGCAGCAGCGTGTCTATGTCGGCCTTGAGCTGTATCTCGACCCGGTCCTCGTAGACCTTGATGCGTTCGATTATGAGCTCCAGGTCCTGCTTTTCGAGGTGCGGTTTCGTGATGATGTCGTCGAAGACCTCCATCGCCGTCTTTGCGGCGCGGTTTGCACGGATTATGGTGTTGCGCCTGTCCGTGACGTGCTCTATCTGGCTCTGCAGGCCCTCTATCTTCCGCATGAGGTCGGCTTCCAGCTCGTCGTAGGTCGCCTCGAGCACGGCCTCGTTTTCAGGGTGGCGCATGATGTCGCGCACGCGCTGGCGCTTCGTGGCCTTGAGCTCCTCCTGAGCGTCGAGCAGCACGTCCTCGAGGTTCGCCGCGCTGCGCTCCGTCTCCGCCACGTCCTCGGGCTCGCGCGCGAGCTCAGCGTTGAGTTTTTCGAGCATCTCCGCGGAGTTGTCGCGCACCTTCTTCACATAGAGCTTCACCAGCTCGTCGAGCTTGTCCACGCGGATGTGGTGGGTAGTGCAGCCGGCGGTGCCGCGCCGGTGATAGGTGCCGCAGGTGTAGGCGGGCTTGAGGTCGCGCCGGCCCAGCGCGAACATGGGCGCGCCGCAGTCGCCGCACTCGAGGAAGCCGGAGTAGACGTTCTCGTTTATCTTGACGCCGCGGTAGTTGTACTTCGCGCGCTTCTCGCGCAGGGCTCGGACTGCGGCGAAGGTGCGGTAGTCCATGATGGGCTGGTGGTGGTTTTCGATGACGATCTGCTCCACCTCGTCGCGCAGGATGTCCCGGCCGTTTATCTTGGCGCGGGTGTACTTGCCCTGGCGTAGCGTACCGATGTAGAAGTCGTTGTCGAGTATGCCCTGGACGGTGGCGATGCTCCACGCGCTCTTGACGCTGCGGCGGTAGTCCTCGCCTTCGGCGATCTTGCGCTCGCGCTCGGCCATGCGCGGCGTGGGTATGCCCTCGTCGGTGAGGGAGTTTGCTATCTTCTTGTAGCCCCAGCCGTCGATGTACATACGGTAGATGCGGCGAACTATGTCGGCCTCGACGGGCACGACCTCGAACTGCTGCTTCTTGTTCACGATATAGCCGTAGGGCGCGGCGCAGATCCACCTGCCGTCCTCCTGACGGCGGCGGATGACGCTCTTGACCTTCTTGCTCGTGTCCGTGACGGGCATCTCATTTATGAGGAACTGGAACTGGATCTTGAGCCAGTCGTCGTCGTTCGGGAAGTCGATGCCGTCGCCGATGGAGATTATGCGCACGCCCGCGTCGCGCAGGTCCTCAAGCTCGACCAGGCCGCGGCTGTTGCGGCGAGAGAAGCGGGAGAAGTCCTTGATGACGAGTATGTCCAGCCTGTGCGCCATGAGCTCCCGCCGCATGGCCTGATATCCCTCACGCTGCTCGAAGGTGTAGCCCGAGCGGTCGCGGTCCTCGTAGAATACGAGCTCCGCGCCCGGGAACTTGTGCCCGACGAAGTCGGAGATGATGGCCTTCTGGTTCTCAATGGACGTGTTGTCTCGGTCAAGCTCCTCATCAACGGAGATGCGGCAATAGCCGGCGATTTTAAGTGTATCTGTCATAAGTGCTCTCCATTAGCTCAATTGCAAAATCGTCATCCAGGCCACGAAACGATAATGCGCGGTTGCTGCTCAGATAAAAGACGATCTCTTGCGGCAATTCAACAGGTTCTCCCAACTTTGACTCATCAAAGCCTCTTGCAGTCCACGCCCAATCATCTGTCGCCATAATGGCAACGTGCTCTATCGGGACATCTGCGTATTCTGCCTTGAATAAACCATAAGCATCGCCTATATCGCAGAACTCGCTGCGACCGTCCTGAATATGTTTCAGCGTTGGGCCGTGGGCGGCATACTCCGGGGCCTTAAAATATCGCCACGCAAACAGGCCATACGCGTAAATCAACAGATCAACGACGGCATCTTCAAGCTGCAGGATCACCTGAGAGCCAAGATCATAATTCAAGTAATTCTCGCTGATACGCGAAGGATGCGCATAATTGGCGGCGCTCACATAGATTTTAAGTATCTTTTTCCCTTTGCAAAGCTGGTTGAGGGATTCACAAAGCACTCTTGCGGAGTAGCACCACTGATATTCCTCATCGGGGAAGACAAACGTGAAGAGATTTGCTTTTCCAAGATAGTCCCAATCAATCCTTGCATATTGCGCAGCAAGGCTGTCTCTCAGAGCAATCAGATCGTCCCGGGACAGGTCACAAACAAAGTCAACGTCCCGATGCTTCCTGTTGCGTTTGTATCGAAAAGACCAGCTGTTTCCGTCTTCGCTGATTTTGAACGAATACGGATACATGGTACGATGCCCGGCGATCCACGGAATATAGAAATATAGTTCTGCTCCCGCTTTCACCTCTCCCGAAAGAAAGTCAGAGATCGAGGACATCAGCTTCCGCAGGCAGCGATCATTGCATTCGCTTTTGAAATGGTGAGCAGCTCCGTCGCCGCGGACATCAATGTCGATCGTACAAAGCGTATAATCCGCACTGGCATATTTGATGTAGCCTTGCAACGGCTTGATCGTAAATTCAATCTCTGACACAGCGCCTCCTCCTTTACAGCAGACATTTATATATAGTCCCGGTCCGGCTTCTCTCAGATGACCATTGTCCAGACGATTGCGTTTGTCTCTGCGTCTTTTATCTGCACGGTCGCATTGCGCAGGCCATGTGGCATGTTGTCGCAGGCGGACAAATCGATCTCGTAAGTAAAACGATTCCAGCTGCGGAAGTCGATCAGCCTGTCCGCATTGTTTTCCGAAAGGGAAATACAGTCTGCGATGTATGTGCTGCCTGCCGGAATGGGCGGATAGGACGCGGCAAGCATGACCATTTTCAGAGCATAGCTCCAACGTTCCCTCCACCATTCATCGTCAACATCGCAGCCGTCGCATAATCCCATATCGGTGAAGATGTGTGAGATCAGGACCTCGGCGGAAAGGCAGTCCAACCCGTGATCCAGAAGAACCTGAAGCATTTTCATACCGGCTTCGTTATTTACAAAGGCCAGGTGCCACAGCGGGTTGATGTTGTCTTCGGAATCAGCCGGGATGTTTCTGGCTGCAATATCCATCCCATAGGTAAAAAACAGGCGGAGCAAGTCCGGCATTGTCTCCGCCAGCTTTTCGTCGTCTACGGAGGAACAGAACAGCTCCCCCAGAATGTGTTCTTCCGGGTCACGCTCATCCGGACTGCCCAAAGGGTCCGCGTCCTGTTTCAGCAGTTCTTCGACCTTGCCAAGGTCACACATCTCAGCGGCTTCCAGCAATTCTTTGTTCAAAGCAAACTGAGCCGTGTTCATAGCGTATCCCCCTTTCAGGCAGACAGTTATATGTAGAAAATTTGTAAATTACAGACGATTGAATTCTGAACCGCCTAGACATCCTCGGCAGCTCACAGGGCAACTGTTTCATTTTCGGAAAGATTTGCTTCAGTCACGGTGTTCATGACTCCGGAAAAGTTCTGAGTAAAGCAGTATTCCGACGCTGTCACTCACTGTGCACGGTCCACTTCTATCAATGTAATTTATTTATTGTGTGCGTATTATTGATATCATTGTAACACACAGCTCCTTTCGCTGCAAGCAGAAGTTATAAAGATGAGGCAGCCCCGGCCGCTTTTTAGGCGGCCGGGGCGTCATTTCACCTCATCCGTTCGGTGTGTTTGGCTTTGGCCGCTTTCTCGCGCTGGGTATCCAGCTCGGCTATGCGGCGCTTATTGTACGCCAGCAGGTCGAGGACGCTCGTGTGCAGGTCGCCGCTGCCGGAATGGTACTCGGCGACAGTATATTTCTTGGCCTTGTACTCGGACCGCAGTGAGCGGAGCCGCGCCATGACTGACTCGTCATCGCGTTCTGCCCTCGTCAGCCACACAGCCACGATTTTTTGATTATCCAATATATCTATCTGCAAGCGCAAACCAGCTCCTTTTGGCAATAGTTTCCGCATCCTGAGCGGGGTTTATACCTTGATCTGGCTTGATGCCTTCTGATTCGGCTTCTTCAGGTTTCTTCAAAAAATCGTCACTGAGTTGGTTTCCCGTGTACGAGCGTACATATGTACGCTTGTACGCAAGGTTTGAACTCGGATTCACATCGCGCGCTGGAGCAGCTCCACACCCATAAACCCGCGAACGCGGCGGCCGCCGGGCAGATAGATCTTGTTCGTGGGTTCGAGCCCGTAGACCTCCTGATTCTCGATGAGATGCGCGCTGAGACTGCGCGGTGAGAGCGGATTGAGTGCATTGTCCTCGCACCAGAGCTTGTACACGGCGTAGATGTCCCGGCTGCTCGCCTCCGCGTCGGCCTTGAGCCGTATGTAGCCCTCAGATCTCATGAAATCCACCACGTTGTTGCCGTCGCTCACCGCCTCGGCCATGTTCCCGCGGGCGCGCTCGCTGAGCGTGAAGCTGTAGCCGTTTGCAATGAGCCGCCGTAGGCCCTCGAGGCACCAGAGGAAGATGCCCTCCGACTCGGCGCACATCTTCTCGGCGATGAAGGGGTCGTCCGTGCGGCCCGCGGCCTTCGGCCTCGTCGTCAGGATGATCTGCCGCCGGAAAAAGCCCTCGCTCCTGTCATAGAGCGCCTTGAGCGAGCCGTTGCCGAAGCCCAGGAAGCGGACGTACAGGTCGCCCTGGTAGCTCTGCTGGCCCTTGCGCTCGAGGTCCATGGGCAGCTCGGCGGTGACGATGGCCTTGATGTAGTTCGTCTGCGGCAGGGCCTCGAGCTTCATGTCGTCGTCGAGCATGACCAGCTCGTGTTCCAGGTCGGCGCGGGCGAAGCGGCTGGTTTCGATCTTTGAGATGCTGCCCGTCGCCATGTTTGTGCCGAGCAATGCGCGGAGCACCAACCCGATGCGGCTCTTGCCCTCGCCGCCGCGCCCGATGAGCATCAGCATTTTTTGCCCCTTCGTGGTCGGCAGCAGGCAGTAGCCCATGAACTCCTGCAGCGTCGGGATGTCCTCGGGGTAGAGCAGCTCGCCGAGAAACTTGAGCCAAGTCTCCGGAGCCGCCGCGCCCTCGTTGTAGGCCACAGGGAGCCGGTTGCGGCAGAACTCGCGCTCCGCGCTGAAGCGCCCGTCGAGGAAGAGCGTGCCGTTCGCGACGTGGATGCGGTCGCGCTGGATAGGCAGGTCAGGCGCGTAGACCTCGAGCCGCAGGGCTTCGAGCAGGTTCGCCACGCGCTTTGTGATACCGGCCTGGAAGAAGGGCTTGAGCCTCTCGTAAATCTCTCGCCGCAGCGCGTCCTCGTCCGTGACGCGACCCTCGACCGTGAAAAAGGTGCCGTTCACGCTCTTCATCGGGTGGATTTTGAGGAATTCCTCGCAGAACTTGACCTCATTGACGTTCTTGCCGTCGTACCATTCGGGAAACTCAACCATCGCGGGCCTCCATCAAACGTGCAGTCTCCTGCTCAATCCGCCGTGTCTCCGCTCCGCTTGCGCCAACCTCGAGCAGGTATCCCGTCCACTCACCGAGCCTGCAAGCCTCGGCGTATTCTTCTCCGATGTCCTCATGTTTAGTCCTCGGTGCGAGCGTCTGCCGGCAGCGATCGAGCTCGCGCTTGCAGGCATCGAGCCCGCGGGGGCGTGCCGAGCCTGAGCTGAAGTCCACCTCAAGCCGCCGCGCTGCCTCGGACTTTGAGCAGCCGAGCAGACCCGCCGTCAGGTCGACCACGTCGCCATGTGATCCGCAGCCGAAGCAGTGGAAGTGGTCGCCGTAGAGCTTCAAACTCGGCACTCTGTCTGCATGGAACGGGCAGAGCATAAAGCCACGCCGGACCGTTCCGTACCTCTCCGCCGCCTCATCAAGCGGCACCGCGTGTCTCAACACGCTGTAGTTTGTCATTCGCATACCTCCAAATTCGTTGTAAGGGTCAAGCCCTCCACCAGTAATATGAGGAATACGCGAAAAACACGGCAAACAGCATGACAGGCCGTTTTCAAAAAACATGACATATGATACAATGAGAAAAAATCCCATGGAGGGTATGATGGAACACAACCTGCTGACACTGGAATTTGGGCGGGATACTGTCACATATGAAGGACGTTCCGTTCCGACGGGCACGCTGGGGTGCGAGGCTTTGAATATTCCGGACACTATGATTGCGTCGCTTACCGAGCCGTGTCGTGTGCTCAACGAGTTCATCGCGGCGCTCGGGATGCTGAGCGTGACGGATGAGCTTCTGGAGAGGGCGCGCGGGGCCGCGCTTCAACTTCTCAATGCCATGCTTGAGATGGAGCCGTTTTCGCACCTGGACCGTGGCTTTTACGCGCCAGGCATTGCAGACGCTTTCACGCCGGAGGCCATCGAACAGGTGCGCGCGCTCAACATGGCCATGCTCACACGGGGCCTTGCGGCGGCGCAGGAGCCGGGCCTGCGCAAGGGCGCGCTGCTGAGCAAGATAGCGCCGGTCTTCGCGCAGCTTGCGTTCTCGCTCGCTGAGTACAAGCGGGCCATGACGGCCCTGGCCGAGGCATTAAACGCGGATGAGGTGGAGCGGACGCCGGACGGCCTCGCTGCAGCGTTCAGCAAGCATTTCACCGCCTCAAAGGACAGCCTGATGGCGCTGGCCAACGCCTCTGTGCAGTACGCCTCGGCAGGCGAGCCGCCGCAGCTGCTTCGCCGGATGAACTATGTCTCGTTCGTCGGGCTGCTGCGCTCGGACTTTTACGAGGGCCTCATCATCGGCCACGCGCCGCGAAAATGCGCTGTCTGCGGGCGCTGGTTCCTCACGCTCGACGCGCGCCGCACGAAGTATTGCGGCGGGCTTGCTCCCGGCGACGCACGCGGCAGAACGTGCCGCCAGGTCGGGGCCATGCGAGGGCGCGGGCAGCGCGAGCTCGCCGGCGACCACCCGCTGAAAGCGATATACAACCGACGGCTCAACACCATTTTGCAGAGCCAGCGCCGCGGGAGACTCGACGAGGCCACGGCGGACGCCATGCGTAAGCTGGCCAAGGACAAGCTCCAGCGCGCACTGACCGATGCGAATTACGCCCGTGCATCCTATGAGTCCGAGATGACCCAGGAGGCGCTGCGTGCTGAGGCAGAGCGAAAATGCTGACGCTCAGGGAAGCCGAGCGGGCATTTCAACTCGACCCGCCGCCGGAGCCTGAGAGCGAGGGCTTTGCGGCATTCCTGCACTTCTACGAGCCGTCGCTCAACGAGCGCATGCGCAGATTTCTCGGCAAACGGGCATTTGACGCGGAGACGCTCTTGGAGTACAAGCTCGCCTGCGCCGCCGCGATGCTCGAGCGCTGGGAGAGATTTGATCCGCGCATAGGGTCGCGTTTTGAGACCTTTGTCCACCATGACGTGCAAAATGCGCTGCTCAGAGCGCGAATGCTCGAGGAGGCCGGCTCGTTTTCGGGCCTTGACGAGTACAAGGCTGTGCGGCAGATGGCCGCGCTCATGTATGGCTCGACGCAGGGAGATTCGCAAAGGGAGTTCATAAAAAAACGCGGCTGCTCGGAAGCGGCCGCGGGGAGATTTCTGAAGACGGCGCAGCTCACGCTGAGCGTCTCATCTCTTGAGAGCGACGCCGAGGCGAGCTGTACCTGGGACTATGTGAGCGTGCTGCATGGCGGGATACTGGCGGAGAAGGTGAGGCAGGCGTTTACAAAGCTGAGCTTCCACGAGCAGACGCTCCTGGAAAAGCGCTGTGCCATATGCATGACCTGCGGGCGGGTCGCGCCGCTGAGCGAGCGCTTGAGCTTTGAGGAGCTGGCAATAGCGTTCGAGGCATCCAGCCCGCGCACGGCGGAGCGCGCATATCGCCGCGCCGTGGAAAAGCTCACGCTGGGGATGGTCGAGCTTGGAGTATTGCACGCTGTGCACATTGAGCGCACGCCGCAGGATACTTACCGCTATCAGGCCGACAATGAGGGCGACTGGGGAGAGTTCGCCCTCGACCATGACGGCGAGCTCAGGATCATAGCTCTCGCCGAGCTGGATACCGTCAAAACACATCGCTTCGCCGGGCAGGCAGCGAGCTATCTTCGCATCCACGCAGGTGAGAAGTTGGCGAAGAAACTGCTGGTTGCGTTTGAATAGGTTTGGAGGTGTAAGATTTGCTTGAAGACCAAATAAATAAATTGGCAGCTTTGATGAAAGACGAGGATTTGAAAAAATACGCCGGCGACGGTTTTTGGGACCTGATGCAGGCGGTTATCTTTTCGGACCCGGTTTTAGCGGTTGGGGCAGCCAAGAACGCCATTGAAATTGCGGTTCATATGCCGACGTATTTGTTTTGGTATAAAATGAAGCGCTACCTGACCGGCACCTTTCATTGTTACGGAGATCAGGTCAGGATGGCCGCGAAATTCAATGGTGATAACAAAGACTACTATAAATTTGTAAAGAGGCTGATACATCTTCTCGACCAGCTCGACGACGACCAAAAGGTGGACTACTTCGCTGCTCTGACACGGGCGTTCTTATTGACTGATCTTGACAAATACCTGTTTTTCAAGCTGAGCAAGTATCTGGAGATGTGCATACCCGAGGAGCTGGAGTTCATCAGAGAATTGCCTTATGACTATAGAAGCGACAACACGGCAATGATCTCGTCGCTTTACCAGTACGGGCTGTTCACGGTGCAGAGTCCGACGCAGTTGTCCGCAAACTTTGTTCTATCCGACTTCGGCAAGGCCTTGAAACAAAACTGCCTGAACTTCAATGATGAGTTGACTGCGAAAAGAATAGCTGCCTTTGATGAAGTATCACCATTAAACATTCTGGAAACAGCAAGCAATGAGGCAATCGAAGAAATGTTGAATACTCTGTGAAAAGAAAAAGCGCCCGCCGCGGCGCGCAGCTGAAAAACTCTCCTAGCCGAAAGGCCGGGAGAGTTTTGCTCTTATGGGTTTGGGACGAAGTCTCAACAAGCGATTTTGCAAAATGGGGCCCTCTTTGCCCTGCTTGCACAAGCGAGGGCTACTGTGAAACGGCCCTGTTGACAAAATTACGCATAGCCGCGACGCATATGGTATACTGGAGGAAAAGCAAAGGCGGTGATGTGGGGATGATGACTCGCAGGGATGGAGTACAGCAGAAGATGTTGTGTGTGACGTTGGAGTCGCTCATGCCGCAGGAACATTTCCTCAGACGGTTGGACAGCCTGATGGACTTCAGCTTCATCTACCAGCGCGTAGAGAGCCTGTACTCACACAGAGGCAGGCCGTCTATCGACCCTGTTGTCGTTGTCAAGATGCTGCTGCTCGGTTACCTGTACGGCATAGACTCCGAACGGCGCTTGGAGCAAGAAGTGCGCGTCAACATCGCATACCGCTGGTTTCTCGGCATCGACCTCGACGAGCCGGTACCCGACCACTCTACCTTCTCCAAACTGCGCCGCCGCAAATTCAATGGCGCCGCGCTGTTCGAGGAACTGTTCGACGAAGTGGTTCGGAAATGCATTGAGCACGGTCTCATAGACGGCAAACTGCTGCTCACGGATTCCACACATGTGCGGGCGAATGCCCGCAACGACGTTTTGGAGCGCGTTGCCGTGGAAGCGGAGCCATCCGCATATCTTCAAAGGCTTAATGAGCAGGCGGTAAAGGACGGTGTTTACCCCAAACACCGCAAAGAGAAGAAAAAGGGGTACAAGGAGCTCGTTAAGAGTCCGGCTGACCCCGACGCCGGTTTCATGAAGCGCACGGGAAAGCCCCTGGGCTTCTACTACCTCAGCCATCAGACCTGCGACGCCAGGCATGGGCTGATCACGGATGTGCACACCACCCCCGGGAATGTTCTGGACTCAACAGTACACTCGGAGAGGATAAAGCGGCAGATAGCGGTTTTCGGCTTCAGGCCGGAGGCGGTGTGTGCGGACTCTGCGTACGACAGCTCGGAGATACACAAAGACATGCTGGACATGGGCATACGGACGTACATACCTAAGCGCAATTTGCCGAAGCCCGCATCCGGCGTATTTTCAGAGGCAGATTTCATATATGACCGTGAGAGCGATACGCTGACGTGCCCAAACGCGTGTCGTCTCATATTTTCAAATTACAGGGACAGGCTGGGGCAGAAGCGCTACAAGGCGTCGGCGGGAGAGTGCTCGGCATGTCCTCTGCGCAGCCGGTGCATCTCCGGGGATGCGAAGTACCGTGTGGTTGAGAGAGCATATTTCAAGTGGGCAAGCGAAGAACAGCACATGAGGAATGATGGGACGCCAGGATATTATGAGGCGCTGCGGCTGCGAAAAATCTACTGCGAGGGGAATTTTTCTCACCAGAAGGCCGAACACAACTTGAGACGATTGCGAAAGCGTGGTTTAGGCAAGGCTCACGAGCATTGCCTTCTCTCGGCGACGGCATTAAACCTGAAACGAATGGTAAAGCTCCTGACGACCCGGAAACACCCGGGCGTGAGTCTCCGTAAAACTCTAAGCGCCATAGGACGCAGCTCCATGCTGTACCCTATGGCGCTTTTGTCAACAGGGCCGAAACGCGACCCCATCAGCAAATATAAAAAAGGTCGCTTACTGCGACCTTTTGCTTTATATGTTCTGACGTCAACGGTGTGTCAAGCCTTCGTCATAAACACCGTGCCGCCATGCTCACGCGCTGAGCATGTTGGGTGAGTGTCCGGACACTCACATTGCTTGCTACAATATGCTTGACCCCAAAAGCAGCATGTTAAAGAATGTGCTGTTCAGCGGTTCATACCAAAGCTACAATGAGAGGGTAATCGGCCTTTTGAAGCATTGCTTGAGCTAACCACGCTCGATGGTGCAAACTGTCAGCCGGCCCTCATTAATTCTCGCCCCCGCATAGGGGGCGTCTAACGGGGTTTCTGTCGAATGGCTTCGAGGTGAATTTCAATTCTCGCCCCCGCGTAGGGGGCGTCGCGGATTCAAGGTCAGGAGCAAAGGAACAGGCTTTATTTCAATTCTCGCCCCCGCGTGGGGGGCGTCTCCGAAGCCGCCCGCGTCAAAAACAGCGAGTGGCTTATTTCAATTCTCGCCCCCGCGTGGGGGGCGTCTGGACGGCAGAGGTGCGCAGCGGGAAAGTCAGCAAAATTTCAATTCTCGCCCCCGCGTGGGGGGCGTCCCGAGGAAGATTGCCGCCGCTGGTGCGAAGAAAATATTTCAATTCTCGCCCCCGCGTGGGGGGCGTCGAACAAGATAACGCCGCGCCGTGACCTGAAACAATTTCAATTCTCGCCCCCGCGTGGGGGGCGTCCGCGGGCGGGCATCGTGGCCTACTCCGGGGGGACATTTCAATTCTCGCCCCCGCGTGGGGGGCGTCTTACACACTTGTGTTCCGCCACGTCCGTAACACTATTTCAATTCTCGCCCCCGCGTGGGGGGCGTCGGTGCCACTGGAGCCACGGGCCCCACCGGGCCGACTGATTTCAATTCTCGCCCCCGCGTGGGGGGCGTCCGTCGGCGTCGTGGCCGAGGTCAACGGCGGCACGATATTTCAATTCTCGCCCCCGCGTGGGGGGCGTCTTCTCGTCCCGGTATGCCGGGTCGAACGAGATATTTCAATTCTCGCCCCCGCGTGGGGGGCGTCGTCGCCCGCAGTCCCGTCGGTGTTATATGTCCTATTTCAATTCTCGCCCCCGCGTGGGGGGCGTCCGGCAGATGAGGTCCATATGGGTCTTTCTGTTCATATTTCAATTCTCGCCCCCGCGTGGGGGGCGTCACGCACTTGTGGGCGTAAGTCCAAGCACAAGGCATTTCAATTCTCGCCCCCGCGTGGGGGGCGTCTCGCGATATCGGCCAGGGACAGCGGCTTGACCGTATTTCAATTCTCGCCCCCGCGTGGGGGGCGTCGGAACGTGCAGGGGCTTACCTCGTAGAGGGGGTTATTTCAATTCTCGCCCCCGCGTGGGGGGCGTCTGGCCGAGGGTGGGACGACCTTGCAATACTTGAAATATTTCAATTCTCGCCCCCGCGTGGGGGGCGTCGTGACAAGGCGCTGCTTGATACGCTGAAAGAAAAATTTCAATTCTCGCCCCCGCGTGGGGGGCGTCAAGAACATGGCGCTCGGCGTGGGCGAGGGCTGGGGCATTTCAATTCTCGCCCCCGCGTGGGGGGCGTCAAATGAAACTCACTAAAGGCATGAAGATCAAGATATTTCAATTCTCGCCCCCGCGTGGGGGGCGTCAGCATATTTATACAAATGCAAGCCGCTGTTTATGTGCATAACAGAAGAAATAAATACTATAAGTGATTTCCTATAACAGGATGATGATCAAATTTGCCAAAATAAGCGCGCTGGTTTGCATGACTTAAACAAGAGCAACCGGAATACTCTTGCGCGAACCTGCTAGGATATTATGTTCTGCTGAAGTCGGCGCAAAAGCTATCCTATAAGAGAATAGGCTCTCCGGTTTGGACGAGATCAGTTCGGCCCATGGCATCAATTCGGTTTTTGTAGTTGTTTCCCAGACGATAGAACCTGACAGAATCATGGTCATGATCTATTGCGATTGCCAGCTCAGCCTTTAACGTTGCCAGCTGGGCTGCGTCAACAAGAAGCTCAAATACCGAGTTTTGCACTCTCAGACCATACCGCTCACAAAGCTTGGCTACCTTGCGCAGTCGCTTTTGCCCGGCAGAGCTTGAGGTATTGACGTCATAAGTTACAAGCATCAACATGTTCTATCTCCATACAAATGGCGGATAGCAGTCCAAGTCTCCACGCAAAAGTCTTGCGAATAGCATGGCTTGAGCATATGGGATCAAACCGATCTGCACTTTCTCTCCGATAAACGGATGATCTATCGCTTCGCCCTTGCGCTTTTGCCATGCGGACAACACTGTGCGCCTGCCTTTTTCGTTGAGATATACAGCCTCTTCACTGTTCTCAAACTGATTTGCTGAGAGCTGTTTTCTGCGGAAAAGAGTCAATACGAACCGGTCACACATCGGCCCGCGCAGTTCTTCCATAAGATCCAGCGCAAACGAGGGCCTTCCAGGGCGCAATGTGTGTAGATACCCCGCGGCCGGATCCAGACCAACAACTTCAAGCGCCGATGCTACTTCGCGCCGTAGAAGGGTATATACGAAAGACAAAGTCGCATTGACCTCGTTTTGGGGAGGCCGTCGGCTGCGCGTATTAAAACGGAATGGGCAGGCATCGCCGAGCATCCTGTCAAAACACGAAAAGTAAATTGAAGCCGCAGCGCCTTCAATGCCGCGCATGGTATCAATGCTCTCTGCTTTGAGCAGGGCTGCTGCAAGCTCGCTGAGCCGTGCGGCTGCATCGTATAGTGCTTCGTCTCCAGCTTCCTCGCTTCTAGCCGAGCGGAGCAGAACAGTTTTACTGTTGCGAAGCTTGGCCATCAACAGGCTCCTGACAAATGCAGCTGAAAATTCCAGGTCGCTCAGGCTCTCATACTGACGTTTGCGGAGAAGAACGTTGCCGCTGACCGGACCTTCCACGCGTGCAATAAACTGCCCGTGCTCAGATAAAAACGCTAAAGATATACCGCGTTCTGCGCAGAAGCCCATAAGGGGAGTTGAAATCGTCTTCTTGCCAAAGCATACGATAGCATCGATGCTCAAGGCAGGAACCGAGACTTTTTCTTCGTCACCCATCTTGACGCAGATCGTCTCATTTCTGGTGAACAGATAGCTGTCCGGCGTCAAAACATAGAGGGTGTTGAGCAGCTTTTTCACGGCATTTCCACCTTAGTTGCCGCCTCGACCAGATTTTTGCAATACGCCTTAGCGGAGCGGTTTATTTTTGGCATACAGTACTCCTGTATAGAGCATCTTTTGCATTTTGGGCCATATTCCGCCGGAGGAACGATGTGCCTATCCCACAATTTCTTTAGCAGTTCTGCCTGTTCTCTGACTCCCGCCCTTAACTGAGCTGAAAATTCCACTTCCTTACGCCTGTGAGCCGATATGAAAAATAGGGCGCCGCATGGAATGTTTGTGGAGAACATCTCCTCTAAACACATGGCCTGCGCGCAGAGCTGGACAAAATACGAATGCTCTTCACGCACTGAGCCGTGCTTATATTCCACAGGGTAAAGCCTGACAGGAAAGTCAACTGCCTTGATCATACAGCCGTCTTCGAAGCGCGATGCTTCAATACAGTCACATTTCCCCGCAACTCCCAAAGTGTTTGAAAACACAGTATATTCATAGAGCTTCAGGCTGTCCCCTCTGCGCTCAATCCGCGCCTTGTGGACCCGGATGTGCTCGGCCCGGCCTTTGGCTGTGTCGACGTTTTCCACCCATATCCGTTCATTTAGGAGCAGCGCCGCCCGGCGCGGGCAATAGTCGACCTGCGACAGCCAGGAGAGCGGCAGATGATCGCTGTCATCCAAGGCGGAACCAGTCCTCTCCGTCCGGCAGCGTGCCCCAGCTGATCGTGCCGAAGGGGTCGCTCTGGAAGCCTGTTTCCACGCCCGAGGGCACGCGGCTGACGTCCACTTCGGCGTCATAGTCGCGGTAGCTCCTCGCAAATTCCACATCGGGCTTCTTCTGCACGCGCACGAGCTCGAACAGCTTGTGTGCGGGAGCACAGCCCAGCCTAGCCTGCCGCGCCCGTTGGGTCTCGTCGCTGTCCGTGCCGACATGCTTGAAGATTATCAGCGGCGAGACGACAGACATCTCTCCCTTGCTGGAGGAGTGGTCATGCTCGTACATATTCAGTATGGCCTCGAACAGGGCCTTGAGATCGTCATCGTCAAAACCTGTCTCGGCCGCAAGGTTGGCGCTTATAAAGCCCCGAACCTCATAGAGGCCAAAGGGGATGAGCTGCTTGCGGCCCATGGTGCGCAGCTTGTCCTCGGCGGCTTCGGCCTCCTGCTTGAGATAGTCCTCCACCTTGCCGTCTTTGATCGGGTCAGCTGAGGCCATGCGGGTTATGGAGATGTCCATGGGCAGGACCGGGTCCAGGCTCTTCCCAAAGGCTATCTGCACCGGGCCGCGCACCTGGCCCGCGTTGGGGCCGGTGGACATGACGGCGCCGAAGGTGCGCACGTCATAGAAGAGCTCACAGGCCTTCCTGCGCCCGGCGTACACCGCCTCTTTCTCCTTGGCGCAGTCCTCAACGCCGGCGGCGCGCTTGGCCTCAGCGATGTGCCGGTTCAGATTCGTGGATTGCTGCACGATGATATTCATGCCGGGCTGACCGGCATAAGCGGCCTGTATATAGTTGCGGATGCGGCGCTTTGTCGCCACGTCGGTTATGAAGCCCTGCATGGTCTCGGGATCGATGCGAGGAGAATTGCCCATGTCGGGGTCTCCGTTCGGGTTGGAGTTGGTGCACGCAAGGTAGTACACAAATTCGTAACGGTTCTGAATAGCCATGTCTCTCTCCTCCTCAGTCAGCTTTCTTTTCCGCAGCGGCGGCAATACGCGCGCGGCGGTCTTTTTCTATCCTGGTGCCCATCTGGTAGTAGCCCAGGGCAAAGTAGGACTGCTGCTCAGGGCGCAGCACGGTCGGGATGCGGTCTCCGATGGCACAGGCGGCCTGGTCGCGAAGCGCGGTGAACTCCTTCCTGCGCGGCTCAGACAGCTTGTCTAAATGATGATTTGACAGTTTGGACAGCTGGCCCAGCACGAGCGCCGGAGTCTGGATGGCCGAGGCGTAGTAGCGGTCGATTATGCTGGCGTTGACGTCCTTCATGGCCAGCCTCTGTATTTCACCAAATACCGCCACCAGCGCACCGCAGTGATAGGCGGGCTCCGGATGCTTTTCGTTGTATTCCACAGAAAGCTCCTCCTTCTGATACTTTTCTCTTTCCCGGCGGCACAGCCAGGCTTTCAGCCACTGGCAGGCCCAGGGATCGGGTATTTTGCGGCCCTGATCTTCATCTCCGGCGCTGAGCATTTGGGAGCGTATGTAAGCCAGCGCCCGAACTGCAACAGAGTCGGGAAACTGAGTGCCGTTTATTATTGCATTGATGATAGCTGGCGTAAGGCCGGCCAGCTCCTTGGACATGCGCTCAAATATGTTTTTATCTGAGTTCTGTCTCGACATCAGGCGGATGAGCCTGGCCAACAGTTTGGCGGGCTTGAGCTGCGCTGTGCCTGCGCTGTTTGTGAGCGCCAGGTCCTGTTCCCACGCTTTCAGGTTCTCAGTCAGCTGCTGATAACTGCCCTCCTCATAGGCGCGCACCATGACGCGGCCGTTCACACCGCTGAGCAGCAGGATATAGTACAGGTTTGGCAGCTCATGGACCGGCGCGCCGGTCTGGACGGCATCGACGACGGCGTCCGCCTGCCGTCTTGCCAGGGCCCGGTTCACCTCCGGCTCCGGCGCAGGCTCTTCCTCCTCGTCATTTTCCGTTTCAAATGAGATGGGAAAGAGCGAGCCTATGCAGTCGCATCCCGTGTCGACTGGCTTGTCGTACCAGTGGACAAATTTCATGCCGGCCAAAACCGGGGCGTCTTTCAGCAGCTCGTCAAGCGCCGCTTTCACGCCGGCGAAGGCCTCCTCGGAGACGGGCGCGTTGGCACCCTGCTTCAGGCCGTAAGAGCAGAAGGCGTCTTTATCGAAGCAGATCAGCGCATCTCCGCGTGCGTGCCCTCCGACGACAGACAGCCCGGAGATCGGCGGCACGGTGGCCGTCGGGATCGTGGGCTTGCCGGTTATAAGGCAGGGAGCTTCAGCGCCCGACGGCCGGAATTGCTGCCTGAACTGCTCCCACCAGTCCCGCACGGCCGGGAACTCCAAGATGCTCTCTCCGTCTACCATGAAGCTGAGCACCTTGGCCCCGTCCAGCTTCAACCGATCCAGCTCGGCGGAGATATCGGCTGCCGCCTCCTTGTCGCACAGCACCTTCAGACAGTATTCCAGCCGCGGTTCCAGCTTCGCCGCTTCCGCCAAAGTCCGCCGGAAGTATTCCGCCTTGGCCGCATATTTTTCCCGCTGGGCCTCATCTCCCGGGAAGAGAATGCTGCGCTTTTCCGCCAGCACGTTGCACTTTTCAACGCTGTTTGCCATGCTGCCTATGTCAGGGCAGGGAACTCTCTCGTTCTCAGCGGAAATTATACCGACATAGTTCCCGTCCCTTGAAAGCGAGATGTAGGCGCGGACCGGTTTCCGGACATATCCGGCCGGCAGGATGAGATTTTCACGCAGTGCATAATCGTAGAGCTCTCTCAGCATACGGCCTCTCCTTTCAAGACCTCCGGGCTGTCGTAGGGCGGGACCTGTATCACGCCCTGCTCCATCACACAGCGGTAAAGCGACAGGCGCGGCCGGGCCTTTTTCCGCAGCTCAAAGTCATGCAGATCGAACACGTCGTAGACCATAAGCCCCAGGTCCATGTCCACAGGTATCGGCTCCGGCCCCGCCGGGTCGCCCTCCTGAAAGTAGGCCACAAACTCCTTCAGGCCAAGGGCCGGCTGCGCAAAGGTTTTCCCCTCGCGGATGCGCCGCAGCGCCTGCGCATAAAGCTGGGCCGCGGTGCCCTCAAAATCGGGCCGCGGGCAGATGCTTGCGGCAAAGCGGTAGCGCACGTCCCGCAGCGCCACTGTCTGGCGCTGTGTCCTGTCGTCGTCAGTGAAGATGGGCTTGTCCCGCACCTTGGATTTGACCTCGTTGCGTTTGAAGCTGATGTAGCGTATGGGCTTGAGTACCTCGATCCGATTTACCTGCCAGACGAACTCCCGAGGTTTGGCGTAGATGCTTGACAGTATCCCCCGTACCGCTGAGGGCGTGGGTACGGGATAGGTCAGGCGCTCCACCTTGCTTTCCGGCTTTGAAAAGCAGGCAAAATCGCCCCAGACCTCCAAGATGACTTCCAATTTTTTCACCTCCGTTTTCCCGGCCGCGCGCGGACACGCAGCCGGGGTCATAATACTCATATTTCAAGCCTCAGCTAAACAATTTAGCTGTCATGAGTATTATAATGACATTGCCGTATTTTGTCAAGCATAAAATTCCATAAAAGTAAAATACCGGCGCCGCAGCTGCGGTGCCGGTCTCCATCACACCAGGAACATTTCATCATCCGTGTCAGGGACAGCGAGCTGCAGCCCTGTATCCTGCCGGTACAAGCCCTCGTGGCCGGCGGACAGTATGTAAAAGTCGCTTTCCGCCTGCGCGTCCGGCCGCCTTTTTCGATAGGGGATCTGCTCGCAGTGCAGCCTGACCAGCTTTTCGTTAAAGCTGGACACGGTGATCGGCGCAGCCTGCCTGATGAGCGCCGGGGTCACGCCGCCGTCTTCGGCCGACAGGCGGATTTCCCGGTACAAAGCCTCGTCATAGGGTACGACCGCCTGTACGCCCTGCTTCTTTATCAGCCTATACTCCCGTTCTACCGCCCCGTAGTCCTCCGCGGCGATCGCGGCTTTCAGCTCGGACTTATCTTTCGCACTGTGAAACAGGAGCCGATAGTACTCGGCGATGGTCTCCGGGTCGTGTATGTCCGGCTCAGAGGATGAGCACATGAGTTTCACCTTTTCGGCCGCGTTCCGGTATGCTCTGCCCGGATAGATCTCGCGCTCGTCCTCGGGTATGAAAACCGTCACGAGCCCGCCTCCGGGCAATGCTCCGTTGCGGTTGCAGCGCCCCGCCGCCTGGACGACGGCCTCAAGCGGTGCAAGGGCCCGGTACATGACCGCAAAGTCCAGATCTACGCCCGCCTCTATGCACTGGGTCGCCACTACCCTGCATGGAAGGCCTGCGGAGAGTCGGGCCTTTATGGTGTCGATGACCCGGCTCCTGTGCGCGGGGCAGAGGTCCGTGGTCAGGAAAAACAGGCTGTCCTTCTCGCGCTCCGGGCACGACCTTTTGAGCGCCTCAAACAGGCGCAGGGCATGGCGGCGCAGGTTCACAATGGCACAGGCGCTTTTCTGAGCGGACAGCTCTCCGGCAATATCCTGAAGCGGCGTCGGGCGGCCCAGTTCCCACCGGACTCGTGTGCGCCTAAGTGCGGCATAAAGCTCCCTACCGCCCGGAAGCATCTCCCGCGGCTGCCAATCCCGCAGTTCCGGCAGGGAGGCAAAATCCGGCTGTGTGGCAGTGGAAAACACCATAGTGCAGCCGTATTCCCGGCACAGGGCCGCGGCGGAACTCATAGTCGCGGCGGCAAGCTCCGTCGGCAGGCTCTGGGCTTCGTCAAACAGGACAACGCTCTGGGCGATGTTGTGGAGCTTCCGGCAATCCCTGGGGCGGGATGCAAACAGGCTCTCGAAGAAGCGGACCGAGGTCGTTATGATAAACGGCGCGTCCCAACGGCTCGCCAATTCCCGCTCTTCCTCGCTCAGCCTGCTCTGGCTGTGGTCCGCCAGAATATGCGGAACAAGTTTTTCGTATTCCCGCTGGCTTTGTTCCGTGAGCGTGAGGTAGGGAAGCACGAGTATGATGCGCCGTTTGCTATGCGCGGCGCAGTGACGCAGGGCAAAATGCAAAAGCGCCAGGGTCTTACCGATGCCCGTCGGGGCCGTCAGTGTGAAGAGTCCGGGAGCCATTTCTCCCGCGTCCCCGCATTGCCGGAAAACCTCATCGCGCATACTGTTGAGCGTTTTTTCGGCGCCGGAGTTTTCCCGCAGGGTCTGCATATGCTCATATAGCCCACGAAGAAGCCGCTCCGGCTCCAGGCTCTCGCTCTGCGAGTCGATATGGCCAGAGGATACCGTATAGTCGGCGTCCACCAGGCATGACAAGAGCATACGAGCGCGGAGCATTTTTTCACCTGTCTGCCTGTCTGCGAATCGCTCCAGCTTGGGAAATTTGAGATCCGGGAAATCACGGGCGAAGGCGAGCTGCGCAGCACTGTATTCCGCCGGGCCGAGCAGGGCGCTTCTTTTGCCGCTGGCGCAGATGCCTGAGCCCTTGCCAAGGAGTATTTCCCGAAGCTCCGGCGCTATGGCGTCTAGCGCGCGCAAAGCGCTGTGGTGCGCTGCAGTCGCGGCAGCCACAAGACCATAGGCGGGGCTCTTGGCAGTTAAGCCGGCACCGTACAGGAACGCCGCTGAACAGATGGCGTGGTCAATGTTTGCAGCTGTCCCGTTCAGAACGTTCTGGAATGCCTCGCTGTATTTGCCGAAGTCATGGAGCATCCCCGCCGTCCACGCCGTCCGGGGCATGCCTAGTTCTTCTCCAAACCGCATGGCAAGTTCTGCCACGGCCTTCAAGTGCTCCCGGTTGGTGGTTTTATCCCCGGACTCATCCGCAGATTTGGCGTAGTAAATCACAGCCATTATTCGGTCACCTGCCTTTTATGCCCATTCTATAATGTGTGTACCTCGTTTGCAACTGCCAAAGCCTTGCAATTTCTGCGTTAGATTACTTGCAGCTTTCAATTATTATGGCATTTTAAAGTGATAAGTGGTATAATTTACATATCTCCGTCGGACCAAGGCGACACTAAGAGAGATAAAGGAGCGAGACCATGGACATTGAACGTGCGAAAGAGCTGCTCTCCGCCCTCGCCGACGGGGTAAACCCGCTTACGGGCGAGGTGCTGAGCAGAAGCGACAGCTGCAATCAGGTGGAGATCGTCCGTGCATTGCATACTGTGCTGCATGAGCTGGACCGGCTCCCGAAGAAAAAGGACAAAAATCTGCCCGAAAACGCCGGGAAACCCTGGATCCGTGAGGATGAGACGGCACTGTGCAAAATGTTTGACTCCGGCGCAACAAAAAGGGAGCTCAGCGAACGCTTCAAGCGCACACCCGGCGCGATAGCGTCAAGGCTCGTGCGGCTCGGAAAGCTCCATACCACTGACGAATTCTGGAGAAGGTAGCCCTGACCATGTGCATATACTTTGGAGACGCGCCGGGTCTTACATACAAAAAGCGCGAGCACATTTTCCCGGCGGGGCTGGGTGGGACCGTGACGCTGCCGCAAGGGTGGGTGTCCGATCAGGCAAACAACCTCTTCTCCTCGATGGAGGACAAGCTGATGCACGACTCGCTGCTGGCCCTCGACAGATATTTCTTCGGCCCCGGCGACCGGCGGGGCAAGGCCTCCAAATCAAACGTCACTGTTGGCGTGCAGGACGACGGCAAGGTCGCGCTGTCTTACCTGTCGATGGGAAAGCCGTATTTGATCGATCAAATATATCTGCACGCCAAGGACGCGGTCATATCCGCCCGGGACGACGGATCTAACACCGGACTCATTATTGAGCGCCTCACCGACGCTCTGAAGAAGTTTGGGCCGCAAAGCAAATTTGTATTTCTGCCATGTCCTGACATTGCAGCGGAGGACATGATCATAGGCGCGCACGACGGTAAGGTGTTTGCCGCATGCAGCGGCGAGCGTCCCGGCAGCGACAGAGTTTATGATGCGATCAGGAAGATACTTGGCGGCTTTCAAAGCGGAGAGCTAAAGCGCGACAGTCAGCACATACGACAAAATCACGTCCTCACCGAGAACGGCAGTATTGCCAGAATGTATGCCAAGACCGGCATGAATGCGCTCGCACATCTGCGAGGGTATGAATACGCCGCGCATCCGGCCTTTGACGGGATCAGGCGGTGGATCGTGAGCGGGGAAAATGACGAGGGGTTCAACTACCTGCCAAGCATCTCCGCCGAAAGAAGCAGGCTTGCATATGCGCTTCCCAAAGATGCGCATTTTTGCGTGTTTATGCAGATTGAGGGCGAAATACGCGCGATTGTCAGCTTTTACGGCAGGTATACGCGCCGGTTCACCTTCGGGCAAGCGCCTGCCGCGGGAGATTTCAGGTATCCCTCAGCATACATATGCGATTGGAGAAACAAGGATGAGTATACGCTGGCAGAGCACATTGAGCGCCTGACCGGGCATGAGATATAGGAGCGCAACACCGTCAGCGAAAATAAAAGGTCGCGAATCGCGACCTTTTATTTTTCTATAGCACCCTCAATCCTCCAGCCCATGCGTCCCAGCTGCCTCACGCAGGTACCGCTCCAGCGTCCCGTCGAGCGCCATCTGGGCGTACTCGAGCGGGGCGTTGTATATCAGCCAGTCCATCTCCGTGCGCATGGGCAGGGTGGTGTCGAAGCTGTCCTCTATGTCGGGCGTGTAGAGGCTGAGCGTCTCGCCGTCGGCGTAGCGCAGCTCTACGCAGGCGGTGTCGATATTGAACTCACAGGATACAAGCTTTCTCATGCTCATTCACCCAGCTTTGCGTAGTCCTGATACATCAGCCGCAGCTTGCCGGTCTCTTTGACCGTGTGGAAATGCCCGGCGTACCAGCGCTTGTAGTCCAGGCGGCGCTCAATATCATCGAGCCACTCCTCCGTGCTCGTGTCCACCGTCCGCTGGTCGATGAAGGGCAGGAAGGCCTCCCTCGGCTCAAGGCTCAGTGGGGTGGTGTGGCTCAGGACTATGTCTGCCTGCCAGCCGCGGCTCGAGAGCACCGATTCCACCTTGCGCTTTATTGCTGCGCTCGGCTGCTCGTCCGGCCACCAGCCGCCGCCGCGCATGAGGCGGTACTCCTTGTCGATGCTGTACGCGCCGCCGATGGCGATGCAGCTTTGCCCATCCAGCTCGTACACCTCGCCGTCCAGCGCGAAGAGCTGGTTCGGGAACTCCGGCTGTACCATGACCTCGCCGCCGAAGCGCCGCGCCCTCTCGTATCCCAGGCCCGCCGTCGGGCGGCGCTCGTGGTTGCCGTGGATGCACAGCAGCGTTATCGGCATCGACGCTATGTACTGTTTCAGCTTCTTGTCCCGGTGGCCGCCGTAGTAGTTGATGCCGGCGTCGCCGAGTATGATGAGCAGGTCGTCGGGGCCGGTGCCGTTGTCCTTGCAGAAGCACGCAATGCGCTCAAAGCGCCCGTGCGTGTCACCAGTGAGATAGATATTTATACGGGCACCTCCTCAATTGTGTCATTTCAGCAGCCGCGGATAGTCCGTTTTACCGTTCACGACGCGGTAGATGGTCACGACGCCGTCTATTATGCGGTAAACTGCGACATAGGTGCGCGTCAGCACCAGCTTCCTATAGCCGGACTGCGCGAGCACGGGATCCGGGTGCGTCTGCCCCATGAGCGGGAAATCCGCGAGCAGCCCGAGCTTGTGGCGCATATCCGCGTATATCTTCCGCGCAGAGGCCGGGCCGACCTCGCTGATGTGGAACTTGACTATTTCCTCCATGTCCTCCAGCGCCGGCCGGAGGTAGACGATCTCAGCTCTCGGCGGCATTGAAAAGCGCCTCCATACGCTCATCCAGCTCGGACTGGGAGCAGACAGGCTCGCCGCTCAGGCGGCTGAGCTCGGCGGCGTAGATGGCGTCGCGGTGGCGAAACATCTTCTCGCGCTCCTCAAACGCCTCGACGCTCATGAACACGCCGTCGCCCTCGCCCTTATTCGTTATAAACACCGGTTCACCTGTTTTCCTGGCGAGCTCGGATATGGCGTTGTAATCGTTGCGCAGGGCGGAGGAAGGCCGAATCTGCATATCCTCATCTCCTTATCAGCTTCTTGATATTATTATATCATGTTTTGCCTAAGATGCAAGCCGGGCCAAGGACGTTATTCATTCCTCGCCCTTTCCCTCCAGCTCTGCCACATCCTTGATGATGTCCGTCACGAGCTTCATCGTCCTGGCGTTACCGGCGCTGATGACCGGGCGGCCCATCTCCTGCTCGAGCTCTTTTCTCGCGTTGCCGGCGACGCGGCCGCCGCGCTGGGCGACGGCGAGGTTTTCGGCCATGCCCTCGGGCTTCTCGGCCTGCGAGATGCCGGTCGTGGACGCCTCGGCGAGCATATTGAGCACCAGCTCGAGGTCGCTCATGTTGTCGCGAAGGTTCTCCTTCTTGAGCCCCTTTAAGTCCTTATATTGCCGCGTAGTCATGCCTGACCACGCTTTACTTATCTCGTCCGTCAGTATCGCATACTCGCGGCCCTTCTGCACGCCGCGCTTCTGCCACTCGTCCGTCAGCTCGTTGCGGATGCGTATGGCCAGCAGCCGCTGGTGCACCCACTCCTCGCTGTAGCCCTTCTTTAGATACGTCTCCAGCGCACGGTCAATGGCCTGCTCCGGATCTATCGTCTCCTCGATGCGCTCGCGCCCGACCTGCGCCAGCCAGAGCTTGAACGGCTCGGCCTTCGGCGAGGGGATGGACTGAATGATGCGCAAAAGCTGCTCCGTGTCCGCGACATCGGTAAGGCGGCGTTTGCCATCCTTGGATTTCAGTTTCAACTGCTGACAATTTGTCAGCAGTTCATCTGCTCCCTCTGCTTTAAGTCTCTGCTTGAGCTTTGCCCAGTAGTTACTAGCGCCGCGCTGGTCTTTCTGGTCGGTCAGCGCACCGACCACATCTACGACTGAAAAATACCACTCCTCGCGCTCGGCATCCCACGCGGAGCGTATCGGCTGATCCTCGAAAAGCTGTATGGCGTCGTTGTTCATAATATGTACCTCTCAATGCAATTAGTTAGAAAGCGGTTTGACATATACGATTTTAGTATCCCGCCTTGCGCAGTTCATCGAGCATTGCGCGCCGCGCCGGATAAGCCGCCTTCCAGCGCTCGGCGAGCTGGATGTCCGGTCGGTTGGGATAAGCGCACAGTGTCTTCAAATGGGCGATGGTGCGCGCGTATTCGTTGCGGCTGTAAGATGTCCTCATGATGGAGTCGACGCAGCGCACACAGGCCTCCGTAAACTGCTCCGGGAAACGCGGCAGCAGTTCCGGCGCCCAACGCTCAAAAGCCGAAATGTCGTTCTGCTCTATTACAAGCGCTAAAAGCCTGTCATACAGGCTCTCCTCAAGCAGCAGCCTATCGCGCGAACTGTCGTACAACGTCCCCGCAGCGAGTATTTTGTCCCGCAACTCAGGCCAGTCCCCGAACCCGGCAAGCGCTCTCAGCTTCTTCACATATTTCAAATTCGGCTGTGGGTAATGAAACACCTGGTACATCAGCTCGTCGCGCAGCTTCTCTGTTTGTTCGGTCTGCTCGTATAAGTTTATAAGCTGCTCGCTGTATTCAGCGGCAAGTCCGCGCCATTCTGAGTAGAGTTCTTTTCCTTCTATGAGCAGCGCTTCGGCCTCAGAATAGCGTTTTTCCGCCATCATGCGCCGTGTTATTTGCTCACGGACACCGGACACCTCACTATATTTTTCCTCATAAAGCTCAATCTCACGCCTGGGTGAGCCCTGACGCTCCATCAGCTCCAGGCGTTTTAAAACCAGATCGCTTATATAATAACGTTCCCGTCCTTCGGCCTGACGTTCGCTGATTATTTCGTCTAGCGTCGCTATATTCTCACGCACAAACTCCGGTTCTGGGAACAACTCAAGCTGTGCTTTCAGAAAACAATCCCGGCTGAGCTCAGGCGCGTTTTTATAACTCTTTTGGAACGAGCGGAAAATTTCGCGCTTCAGCTCCGGCGGCGACACTCTGACCTGCTTCTCCCACAGTTCAAAGCAGCAACCGGCAAGCATGGATAACCCGCCGTCAGAGTCGTCCATGTTGCAGCCCGCCGCCGCGTTCAGGGCGTAGCGGCTGAGCTCAAACGATTCCCGGATATATCCTTTGAAAAGCAGGCTTTCGGCGATTTCCGACACAAAATCGGCAAGAGAACACATGATGCTCCACGCTTGGTCATACTCTATGTATCCGTGCCTGTCCGCGGCGTTTTGCAGAATCGCGTCAACGCGCGATTCCCAGTGCTCAAGCGGATCATCGGATACAGGCTCTGCGTACAGCCGTATGAGATCTTCGATGTCCTCGTCAATTTCAGCCAGCCGCAGCAGCAACGAGTGCGACGCGCTGAGGTCTAAGGCTCCGATCACATCCTCAAGAGGCTCTCGCTCTGCTGCCTCGACTGGTAGTGTGCGCCGGAGTTCTCCATAGAGCGCGTAGAGTACTGCCGCCAGGTGCTTGCATGGGGTCCCGCCGGCAGCGTAAGGGCAGTTGCAGTACCAGCGTGATATCCTGCCGCCGTCAAGCTCTACCCCAACCTCGTACAGCTCGCTGCCAAGCACCTCAGCCTCGACACGATTCTCTCTTGTGTTCAGCGATTTCACCGCGCCCGTGAGATAATAGTCGTATCCACGCTGCAAAATCCTTGGCTCGAACAGCTCTTTCCATATCGTGCGCTCCATGCCTGTCCCTCCGCATGTTCATAGTTGCTGCCTAAATTCTACCACATTTTACCCGAAACCACAACGTTTATGTAACTTTTCGGCCCACCTCCTGCATTGCGGAGCAGAAGCGTTCCCATGGCTCCAACGTTGTCTGTGACGGGTCGCCCTCGCGGATGCGCATGGTGCGGCGGATCTCTTTGGGGATGACTACTCGGCCCAGGTCGTCTATGCGCCTGACTATGCCGGTCGCTTTCATGGCTTTTCCTCCTGCCTTTATTTCTTTTCGCAGGAATTAGTATCCGCAGTTTCGTTTTGCCTATGCGCGGCCCAAAAATTGGCGCATCTGAACCGGACTTGCTTTCTTCTCCCTTCTTTATCGAAGTTTCTCCTGAGTGCGAGCTCAGTCGGGATGATGGACAGCAGCGGCGGGCCTCCTGAACAACGTGCTCCGCAAGGTCATTGCAGGCATTTGCCTGTGAACGGCGGCTCATGCAGGACTGGAAAAGGGAAGTTTATCACAGCCATGCTGCTGTTTACTGATGAGGCAATACCAAAGTTGGTCGGCAAAATGCTTCCTTCTTTAAACTAGAGCTATCAAAACCGCTTTCTGAATCAACTCCTGCTCTGCACACAGAAGCGCGGCTTTCGCGTCATTTTACCGCATTCTCAGTGAAGCGCCAGAGCATCGCAGAAGTGTTCAATTTGCCTTCAAAGCAAAAGAGCACAGCTTGAACAGGCTGTGCTCTTCCTTCTGCCTTATTGGTCTTGCGCCTTGAGCTCCTCTATCAGCGCAGGGATAAAATTGCGATAGTCGTCAACCACGCCGAAGTGCGCGATGTCGAATATCGGCGCATCTGCCGCCTTATTGACGGCCACTATGCACTCGGCGTTGCGCATGCCAAGCTGGTACTGAACAGAGCCGGAGATGGCGGCGTTGATTATTACCTTCGGCGCCACGGTAACGCCGCTCTGGCCGATCTGCCGGTCATGCTCCAGCCAGCCGCAGTCTACCAGAGGCCTGGACGAAGCTAACTGTCCGCCAAGAAGCTCGGCCAGCTCTCCGAGCATGGCCAGGTCCTCCTGACTCTTTATCCCGCGGCCTCCTGCAACGACTACCGGAGCAGCGTCTATGGCCTCGTCCGCGCCCTCTGCGCTCACGGTCTCTTCCACAAGGTAGTCCGGGTCGGGACGAACATCGACCTTTTCCTCGCGCAGGACCCCGGCCGAGCCCGGCACGGGCTCCAGGGGCCTGCATATCTGCGGATGCACCGTCACCATCTGCGGCCTGCGCTCGAGTATGGCGATGTGTGCGAGTATCTTGCCGCCGTAGGCGGGCGTGGTCTGGCAGAACACTCCGTCGTCGTCGAAGCCTACGTCTATGGCGTCGGCCGTGAGGCCCGTATCCAGCGACACCATGACCCTGGGGGCCAGATCTCTTCCAAGCGGCGTCGCCCCGAAGAGGACGATAGACGGGCGGCCTCGCTGAGCCAGCTGTGTAAACGCTGCCTGATATGGCCTCGCGCTGTACTCCTCAAGCGCGGCATCTTCGGCCAGAATGACCTCGTCCGCGCCGCGGTCAAAAAGCTCCTGAGCCAGTGCGCGAACGCCGCTGCCCAGCAGCACGGCCGTTATCTTCTCTCCGCAGACGGCCTTGAGCTCTGCCGCCTTGGCCAGCAGCTCGAAAACCGTCGGGTGCAGCGTGCCGTGCTCCTGCTCGGCAAACACCCATATGCCCTTGTAGTCTTCCCTTGCCATTCTCTCGCCTCCTCAGATAAGGTGCCTGTCCCTGAGCGCCTCCACCAGGGCCTTGGCCATGTCGGAGGGGCTGCCGGACAGATATGTTGTGTCCGTGCTGAGCTTCTCGGGCTCAAACACTCTCTTTGTGCAGGAAGGCGAGCCGGGTACGCCGGTCCTTGACGTGTCGCAGCCGAGGTCGGCGGCGTTCCAGGTGGTGCGGGGCTTTTTGAGCGCGCGCATGATATTTATGGGCGTAGCATAGCGGGGCTTGTTTATGCTGCCGCAGACCGTCACAGCCGCTGGCAGCTTCACTCGGACCGTCTGGCGAACGGAGCCAAGCTCCCTTTCGCAGCGCGCCCAGCCGTCCTCGACCTCCAGCGCCGATACCAGCGTGACCTGGGGGATATCCAGGAAGGCGGCCGTAGCCGGGCCTGTCTGGGCGGTATCGCCGTCCACGGCGTGGCGGCCGAAGATGAGAAGGTCAAAACCGCCTATCTTCTCCGCGGCCTTCGATAGGACATACGAGGTGGCCAGCGTGTCCGCGCCGCCGAAGGCGCGGTCGGAGAGCAGATAAGCCTCGTCGCAGCCCATGGCCAGCGCCTTCTTGAGCGCCTCCTCGGCCTGCGGCGGACCCATCGTGACCGCAGCCACGGTGCCGCCGTGCGCCTCGCGCAGCCGCAGCGCCGCCTCCACGGCGTTGGCGTCGAGGGGGTTGAGCATGCTCTTGACTCCCTCGCGGCAGAGGTTCCCGGTCTTGGGGTCGAGCTTGACGTCGTCCGTGTCCGGGACCTGCTTTACAAACACTATTATTTTCATTCTCACTTCACGCCCATCCAGCCGGAGATGACCATGCGCTGCACTTCGCTGGTGCCCTCATAGATCTCTGTGACCTTGGCGTCGCGCATCATGCGCTCAACGGGATAGTCCTTGGTGTAGCCGTAGCCGCCGCAGAGCTGGACGGCGCGGTTGGCGACATAGGACGCGGTCTCGGAAGCAAACAGCTTGGCCATGGCGGCGAGATGCGTGTAGGGCTGGCCCTCCTGCTCAGCGGCGGCCGCGCGCCAGACCAGCATCCGCGCGGCGTCGGTGCGGGTCTGCATGTCCGCAAGGGTGAACTGGGTGTTCTGGAACTGGGAGATTCTGCGCCCGAACTGGATGCGCTCTTTCGTGAACTTTACGGCCTCGTCGATGGCGCCCTGGGCGATGCCCACGGCCTGCGCGCCGACGCCTATGCGGCCGCCGTCCAGCGTGGCCATGGCTATCTTGAAGCCCTTGCCCTCGGCGCCGAGGCGGTTCTCGACCGGGACACGAACATTATCGAACACCAGCTCGCAGGTCGAAGAGGCACGCAGGCCCATCTTGTTCTCAGGCTTGCCCATGGTGAAACCCGGCATGTCACGCTCGAGGATGAAAGCGGTGATGCCCCTCGTCCCCTGCTCCTTGTCGGTCATGGCGAACACGATGAACACGTCCGCTGCCCCGGCGTTGGTGATGAACACCTTGTTGCCGTTGAGAATATAGTGGTCGCCGTCGAGTACCGCAGTGCTCTTCTGCATGGAGGCATCGGTGCCCGCACTGGGCTCGGTAAGGGCGAAGGCGCCGAGCTTCTGTCCGCTGGCGAGGGGCTTGAGATACTTCTCCTTCTGCTCCTCAGTGCCGAAGGTCATTATCGGCCAGCAGCACAGGGAGGTATGCGCAGAGAGGATGATGCCAGTGGTCGCGCACACCTTGGAAAGCTCCTCTACGGCCAGGACGTAGCCGAGCTGGTCCACGCCGCTGCCGCCGAGCTCCTCGGGGATGGGCAGACCCATCATGCCCATCTCCGCCATCTTCTGTACGGTCTCGGTGGGAAAACGCTCGGTCTCATCAAGCTCCTTGGCCAGGGGCTTTACCTCGTTTTCGGCAAATTCGCGGAAGGTCTGCTGAAGCTGGATGTGCTCCTCAGAGAGATTAAACATGGCTTTTCTATCCTTTCTCGTATTAATATGAATGGTTGTTCAGTTTTTTGCTTTTAGAATTGGGCGCGCTGAGGGCAGGGGCCCGTTACACGCCCGTTTTTACTGTGTTTCAGAAAAAGCTGCGAAGTTCGTAGATGAATTCATCCTCATGGTCCAGCATGCAGCCGTGACCGCCGGGAATGACCGCCTCGTGATAACTGCCTCCGTTGGCGCTGTACTTGTCGAGGACGAAGCGTGTCTGGCTGAGCATCGGCTGCGGCGGGCAGACCTCTTCGCCGGGGTAGCCGGGCACGAGTCCGGCCTTGCCGAGGAACGCCAGATCGCAGGCGCTTGTGTCTGAGACCATGAGATCCTGCTCTCCGCGTATCCAAAGGATGGGCGGCTTGTTGGGGATGTCGGCGAGCCCGCTGAGATCGCACCAATTGGGGGCCATGGTGTTGCAGATGCCGCTGCTTCCGGCAGCCACAAAGGGCCAGCTGCCGCACATGGACGAATCGCCCGGATAGAAGCCGTCGCCCACGCGGGTGGTGAGCACGCTGTCAATGAACTTCTCCCTCAGCGCCGGCTCTATCTTAAAGCTCGGGGTGACGTAGATGCTGTCGATGACGGAGCCTATGAAGGCCCTGTCGCCGGTCTGAAGCGCGGCAATAAGCTGGGCATTTGCGCAGCCGGCGCCGCTGGCCAGGCCGAGAGGCTCGAGCTTCTTGCCGTCCACGCCGTAGGTGCCGCCGAAGCCGAATGGAGAAAGCGGGGACTGCAGCACGATGGCCTCCAGACGTTCGCTGTGGTCTATGGCGTACTGCATGGCAACGCCACCGCCCATGGACCAGCCGAGTATGGAAAATGTGTCCCAGCCCAGGGCTTCAACCAGCTCGTGGATATCGTCGGAGAAATCACGCATGCCGCGGGTCGCGTCCACCGGAAGCGTGTCGCTGCCGCCGAAGCAGCGCAGGTCAGGGGCGACCATAAAGAACTCGCCCTCCAGCCGCTCCATGAGCGGCTCGTAAAAAGCTGAGGAAGAGGCGTTGCCGTGGATGAGCAGAAGCTTGCGCGCGCCGGGCGTGCCATGGACCCGGCAGGCGGTGGTAAGCCTGGAGGTAGTTATAGTTTTGGTCTCCATAATTACTCCTTTGCCGCGCTGGGGTCCTCCTCGCCGAGAAAATCGAAGTCAACCTCCACGCGAAAATCCATGTTTTTCTTTTGTTCCGTGTCCACTTCGCGCAGCTGTGACAGATCTCCTGTAAACATGCCGCCTTCGAGCACCTTCATCACCTCGTCTGTGATGCGGTCAAAGTCTACGCCGCTCTTTTCAAACATGCCGTACTTGAGACCGACAAAGTTGGAGATGCCCATGAGCATATAGGCCAGGACTTCGCTGTCGATATCGCGCACCTCGCCCTTTTCCTTGCCGCTGTTTATGCTGCGCATATAGGACTTACAGAAGTTCTCGTAATACTCCGTGAAGAGCTTGCGGTCCACATAGAGCGATTCCCAGATAATGTTGTACATGTAGGGGTTCTTCGCGATGAACTCCAGCCAGGCTCGGATGCCCGCGCGTTCCGCGCTGCGTCTGTCTGGACAGCCCGAGGTCTTTATGGACAGTTCCTTCCTTATCCTATGGCTGAATTGGAGCAGCAGGTATCGGTAGAGGCTGAGCTTGCTGTCGAAGTAAACGTAAAAGGTTCCCGCAGCCACTCCCGCAAGCTGGGTTATGTCCGCGATGTTTGCCCCGTAATAGCCGCGCTCGTAGATAAGCTGAGTTGCGGCGGAAAGGATACTGTTGAGCGTGTCCACGCCCTTTTTTGTCCGAGGTATTTTCAATAAGTCAGTCATGATTGCCTCCGCATAATCCGTGCTGAATTTATTTTGATTATACGCCGCACGGACCTTGCTTTCAATCGCTGTTTTCTGAAAACACCCTGTCCGGTCAGACGATGCTGAATTTGTCTTTGACTGTGTTGGCAAAGCCAAGTATGAGGCTGGTGAACAGCAGCGGCTGCTCATACATGGAAGCGTGGCCGCTGTTTTGTATTACCAGGTAGTGGCTGTCCCTGATGTTCCGGGCAAGGAACTGCTGTTCCTCTATCGGTGTCAGGTAGTCCTGCTGGCAGGAGACGATGAGCACGGGGCAGGTGACTCTATCCAGCCTGTCGCGGATGTCATAATTAGACGAGCTGTTCGTAAGGCGTATCATCGACTGGATGAAGGCCTGGTTGTTGAAGATGGGGACCAGCAGCTCGCGTCGGCGCTCCATCCAGTCGTTGTGCTCGATGAAGAAACCGGGGGAGTATATGACGGGTATGGAGGTGTAGTAATAGCTCTCACCGTCCCCGGCGGCAAGATTCCAGGCCTTGCCGACATCGTTGAGCCAGGCTCCTGTGGCGGCAGTGGCGTTGAAGAGCATGAGCCGCTCTACGCGCTCCGGGTGCTCTATGGCATACTCGAGGCCTATCTCGCTGCCGTAGGAGATGCCTGCTATGCAGACCTTGTCGAGTCCCAAATGGTCCAGCAGCGCGTGCACCAGCCGTATCTGTACGGAGTGGTCATAGGGCTCTGTCATCTTTGCACTGCGGCCCTGGTCGAGCATATCAAGTAGAATGAGCTGATTCTGAGCAGAAAGCGGCTCCACGAATTCGGCCCAGCTGCCGCAGGACATCATGATGCCGTTGAGCAGCAGCAGCGGGCGGCCCCCGCCGTGCAGCTCGTAATATATCTGCTTTCCTTCAAATATGAATTCCGCCATCAGCGTTTACCTATGATGCCGCAGGCGAGCGCCTGGTCCCAGAGCTCGTCCCTGAACTTGGGGTGGGCTATGCTGATCAGCGCCTCCACCCTCTGCCTGATGTTCGCGCCGCGCAGATCCGCCGCGCCGTACTCGGTGATGACGATGTCAACATCGTTTCTCGAGAGGCTGACCGCCGCGCCGCGCTGTAGCTGGGCCACGATTTTGGACACCTCGTGCCTCTCTCCTGTGGCCTTATCCTTCACCATTGCGGTGGAGTAGAGCGCTATGATGGAGCGGCCTCCCTTGGACATCTGCGCGCCGACCGCCGTGTCGGACTGGCCGCCGGTGCCGGAAAACTGCCGCGAGCCTATGGACTCTGAGGCGCACTGGCCGGTAAGATCCACCTCAAGGCTCGTATTTATGGAGATCTGGTTGTCATTCTGCGCAATGACGTAGGGATCGTTCACCCAGGCTCCGTCGTAGAGCGCCACGCCCTGGTTGTGGTCCGCGAAGTCATAGAGCTCCTGCGTGCCGAGTATCATGGTGGCCACCATCTGGCCGCGGTTTATCTGCTTGCGCTTGTTTGTGATGACGCCCAGCTTGACGAGCTCGGCCATACCGCTGGTTATGAGCTCCGTGTGCACGCCGAGGTCGTTCTTCTCCTTGAGGAACTCCGCGACGGCGTTGGGTATGCCGCCTATGCCGAGCTGTATGCAGGCCCCATCCGGAACGTAACCGGCGATGAGGCGCCCTATGCTCATGTCCTTCTCGTTGGAGGGGATGTCGGGGACGACGGGCACGGGATAATCGGCCTCAACGAGATAATCCACCTCTGAGCAGTGGACGACATGGTCGCCATATACGAAGGGGTAGTTGGGGTTGATCTCAAGTATGGCGATGTCCGCAGCCTCTATCATGCGGCGCTCATAGGTGTTGGAGGTGGACAGAGAGATATATCCGTTCTTGTCGGGCATTGAGGCTGCGCCTACGTAGATATTCGGCCTGTTGCGGTAGAGCCACTTGGTGGCGGCGAGGTGGAGGTGATTGGGGATGAACGCCATGTTGCCCTGTTCGTGCGCGCGCCGCATGGCAGGCGCGTAAAACCAGCCGTCAACAGAAAAGGCGTCCGTATACTCAGGCTTGTAGAATTCGCAGGAGTGGGTAGGGTTGCAGTTTACGATCTTGACGTCCCTGACGCTGCCCGCCAGGGTGTGGATGTTCTCCATGAAGAGCCCGCCTTCGCTTGCGCCGAGGCCGGTGACTATGGTATCGCCGCTCTTGACGAGCGAGAGGGCCTTTTCAAGGGAGATGATTTTGGAAGTGTAGTCCATGAGCCATTCCTCCATTGATATGCAGGCGGCCGGCGGCGGCCGCCTGTACTCAGATTAAATCACAGTCAGCCGATGGCGGCAAGCACGTCGTCGAGCGGCATGATGGGGCTTACGAGCTGCAGCTCGTAGTAGCCGCTCTCACCGGGTTCGAGGGAGATGGTGTTGAGCGCGAGCGAGGTGACGGCCAGCCGGTCGCCGTTCGCGAAATTGATGGTGCCGCCCATGGGCAGGTGGAACTCGGTGGACTCCATGATGTCGTTGAAGTTGGCCCAGTTGAGCTCAAGGCCGCTCTCGTCGAGGGCTGTCAGCGCCTGGACGAAGATGTTGCCCGCTATGTAACCGGCCATGGCATAGGAGTTGAGGGCGTAATCGTCGCCGGAGCCGCCGTTCTCAAGCTCCCAGGCATTCATGGCGCCGTAGAAGGTGAGGTAGTCGTTCATGCCGGCCTCGGTGCTGGTGTCGAGCCAGGCGGTGGAGTAGACCCTGCGCTCGGCAGTGACGGAGCCGTTCTCGACGAAGGCGCCGAGGGTGACCGCAGAGGCGTTCACGTAGGAGGTGATTACGTCCGCATTGTAGTCGGCGTCGCGCATGGAGGCCATCAGGGTGGCGAGCGGGACCTGGTTCATGCAGGCGATAACGACGTCGCAGCCGTTGTTCTTGAGGACGTTGACCGCGGCGGAATAGTCGGTGGCGGCGGCGTCCACATCCTGATAGATTATCTCGACATCCAGAGTCTCGGCCTGCTTCTTCACGCCGTAGACAAGGCCGGTGCCGGCGTCGTCGGTGGTGGCCACGACGCCTATCTTGGTGGCTCCAAGACCGATGCCGTCATCAGCGGGGGCGATTGCGCGGGCAAGCAGTACGCGGCCCTCGGAGTTGTAGATGGGCTGCACGGGATAGATGACCTTGTCGTTGCCGGCGGCGCCCTCCTGATACAGGTCCTCGATGCCGGTGGCGGCGTAGACCATGGGGACGCCCATCTCCTTCAGGTAATCGAGCGTGGCGGCAACGGTGTTGGTGCCGAAGTGGCCGACGATGGCGAAGACCTTGTCGGTCTCGACCAGGGTCTTGGTGTAGGTGAGGCCCTGAGCGGCGTCGAAGCCGTCGTCATAGTGGATGAGCTCGATGCTCTTGCCCTGGAAGCCGCCGTTGTCGTTGTAGGCCTTGAACGCAGCCTCGAGTCCGGCGTTGAAGGGCACGCCGACGGTGGCATAGCTGCCGGTGGTAGCGGCGGTGTTGCCGACGTAGATGGTGCTGTCATCCACGCCCTGCACATCGACGAAGGGGGTGTAGGCCCCGTCGGAGCTTCCGCTGTCCGGGGCTTCGCTGGCGGCAGGGGCGTCGCTGCCGGCGGGGGCCTCCGAGGGAGTGTCCGCCGGGCTGTTGGTCAGGCCGGAGCAGGCCGCGAGGGAGAGGCAGAGCGCCATCGCAAGGATGAGTGCCAGTGTCTTTTTCATTTTAAATTCTCCTTCTTTATCAAGTTCCGCGCACGCGGTTTATGACTTCTTGTTTCCCAGGTATGCCTCGATAAGTCTTTCATCGTGGATAAGCACATCCGCCCGGCCCTCCATGCTGATGCGTCCGAGTTCGAGCACATATGCGCGGTCTGCTATCTTGAGGGTGGCCAGGGCGTTCTGCTCGACGATGAGTATAGTCGTTCCCTCGGCCCGTATCTCCTGCAGCGCGTGAAATATGTCCCTGATTATGAGCGGAGCCAGTCCCAGGCTTGGTTCGTCAAGCAGCAGCAGTTTCGGGCTGGCCATAAGCGCCCTTGATATCGCAAGCATCTGCTGCTCGCCGCCGGACAAGGTGCCGGCACGCTGCCGGAGCCGCTCTTCCAGCCTCGGGAAGAGCTGGAGCGCGCGCTTCATGTTCCTCTCCATCTCGGCCCTGCTGCGTATGCAGTAGGCGCCGGCGCGCAGGTTCTCCTCGACGCTCAATTCGTTGAAGATAAGTCTTCCCTCGGGCGACATGTTGATCCCCAGCCGGGCTACGCGGCTTGCCCTTCGGCCCCCTATCTCGCTGCCGCCAAATCTGACGCTGCCGGAGGCGGGCTTTATAACGCCGCTTATCGTCCTGAGCGTCGTGGTCTTGCCGGCGCCGTTTGCGCCGAGCAGCGCGACTATGCTGCCCTCTTCCACGTCCATGTTGACACCGCGGACAGCCTGGATGGGACCGTAATTCACGCAGAGATCCCGAATTTCAAGCAATGCCATCACAGAGCCTCCTCGTCATCCGCGCCCAGATATGCCTGCTGCACACCCTCATCCTTTTGGATGACGTCCGGAGTGCCGTAGGCCAGCAGCTTTCCGAAGGCTATGGCGCAAATATTGTCGCACACGTCCATGACAAGCCCCATGTCGTGCTCGACCAGCAGGATGGTGCAGTTATACTCATCCCGTATGCGGCGGATGAGCCCGGCAAGCTCCACCGTCTCGGTGTCGTTGAGGCCCGCGGCGGGCTCGTCAAGGATTATGAGCCGCGGAGAGCACATCAGCGTGCGCGCGATCTCTATCTTCTTGAGCACGCCGTAGGGCAGGCCGAAGGCATAATGCCCGCTGTAGGCCGTGAGCCCCATAAACTCGAGGACGCCCATGGCCCTCGCCCTCACGACCTCCTCCTCAGCCCTCAGGGCGGGCAGGTGCAGCGCGCAGGAAAACAGGCCCGAGCCGAACTGCCTGTGCCCCGCTATCAGCAGGTTTTCAAGCACTGTGAGCTCACGTATGACCTCCACGTTCTGAAATGTGCGGACAATGCCGTGCAAAATGACATCGTGTACCCGCTCCCTTGTGAGGTCTATCACCTTTTCTCCGCGTCCGCGGAAGAGCAGCTTGCCGGCCGTGGGCTTGTAAAACTGCGTGATGCAGTTGAACACCGTGGTCTTGCCCGCGCCGTTGGGGCCTATCAGGCCAAAGATCTCGCCCTCGCGCACCTTGAAGCTCAGGCCGTCCACGGCCTTTACGCCGCCGAAATACATTTTGAGGTCCTCGGCCTCCAGGGCAATGCCGTCCTCGAGCTCCCGGTCCATCTCGTTCGTGGCCATGCCGCGGAGCTTTTCCTCGGCCGCCGCCTTTTTGGCGCCCAGTCTGTCCAGCCTCGGGCTGAAGCTCTGTCTGACCTCGGCCCTTTTCTTCTGCGCCTCCGCCTCCGCTTCCGCGCGGATGCTTTTGATGCGCCGCTCGGCTTCGGTCCTCAGTTCCGCCAGGTCCCCTCCTGCGCGGGCTGCGCCGGCGGCCGCGAGCTCCCGGCGCACCTCTTCTGCTATGCCGTCCAGCTTCCGCTGAAGGCTTTTGTGCAGCTCTTCCTGCCTTTCCCGGCTGATCACTATGCCGGCCATTGCCGCGTCAGCTTGTAATTTTTGGAATTTTTCGCGTTCTGCCTGCTGGCGGTGCTGCGTCAGCGTGTGCTCGAGCTCCGGCTGGCTCATTCTCTCGTATTCGGCGCCGGCCAGTTCCCGCAGCACGCCGCGTTCCCGCTCCTGATACCGCTCGGATATCTTCTCCGCCTCCTGCCCCGCACGCAGCTCGCACAGCTCGCTGAGTATCCCGATGCGGTTTTCCAGCTTTCGCACCCGGTTCAGGAGTCTGCGCTCATTAAAGCTGATCCTTGACATAGGCGCGCAGCCTCCTTTCCGCCTTCTGCTTTTTTATCCAGCCCCGCAGAGACATGACCATCTGCGCGAAGCCGCCGGGGAAAAACATTACAACAACGATTATGAGCAGGCCCGTCACCATCGTGATAAAGGCCGGATTGTCGATGAAAAACTGTATCTTGCTCAAAAACATCGACTGCAGGCCATAAATGACGAAGGTGCCGAAGGCCGTACCCCAGAGCGACTTTGCCCCGCCGATGATGACGGCGCCGAGTATGTTCAGCGAGGTGGTCAGCGTCAGCAGCGTAGAGGTGGAGGTCGTGATGTTCCGGACGTAGAGCATGTAGAGCAATCCGCCCAGAGCGGCGTTTATCGTGGAGATTACAAATGCCATAAGTCTGTACTTCATCAGGCTGACGCCCATGGCCTGAGCGGCGGAGGTGCTGTTCTTCATCGCTATCATGGCGCGGCCTATCGGACTGCGTATGAGGTTCGAGGTCAGCAGCATGAGCACGATGAAGGTGAACGTTATGAGCAGGTACACAGCGCTCTCATTTACGTTGACGCCGAAAAGGCAAACGTTCGTTATATCAATTTTAATGGTCGCCTTCAGCGCCATGAGCGCGTTGCGTATCACCTCCGACAGCGCCAGGGTCATGATGGCAAGATAGATGCCCTCTATCCTCAGCGAAATGAAGCCGACTATCACGCCGATCGCGATGGAGATCGCCAGCGTCGCCAGCAGTGTGAGGTAATACGGGGCGCCCAGCCCCTGGATCATATAAAACGCCGTGTACGCGCCGAGGCCGATGAAGCCCGCCGTGCCCAGCGAAGCCAGGCCCGAATATCCCAGCAGCAGGCAGAAACCGATGGCTGCTATCGCGTAGATGAGCGTATTGCCCAGCGCGTATACGAAGGAGGAGGACAAAAGCCCGTTCATCGCGGCGACCTGCAGGGCCGCAAGCACTATGCCGGCGATGACGATTTTCACGGACGGCAGGGCAACGAAGGCTGTCCCGGAGGAGCGGCCCGCTCCGCCTGTGCTCTCAGGCACGACGGTGTCTATGTATTCTTTCTTCAGTCCCACTGTCACACCTCATACCTTCTTGATAGTCTTCTTGCCGAACAGGCCCTCGGGTTTCAGGAGGATGGCAAAGAGCATCAGCACATAGACAACGACCATCTGCCAGCGCGATATTCCGGAAAGGGCCGGAAAGTTGGCCAGGAAGCCGACGCAGCTGGAGGCCACCGGAATGAGCACAGCGCCGATGACCGGCCCGTAAAAGGTGGAGAAGCCGCCCAGGATGCCGGCGAGGAACGCGTTGACCTGTATGGTGGTCATAAATGAGGCCGAAATGGTCGTGCCGCCTCCGGCGTACATCACCGCCGCCAGCACGCCCAGGGCTCCCGCGAGCGCCCAGGAGACCGCCGTTATCTTGCGCGTGTCCACGCCCATCAGCTCCGCCGTGAACTCGTTCGAGGCCGTTACCCTGACGCCCAGCCCCCACTTGCTGTATTTCAGCAGGATGAAGAGCGCCCCGAGAACCACCACGCTTATCGCAAGGCAGATGAGCGCATGCTTCGTGACAATGACGCTGCCTCCAAACGCGGATATTGATATGTTCGGTGAGACGCCTGCCTTGACGGTATTGTAGAACGCCTCGAACGGTATCCTTTCCGGCGTCCCGAAAATGAGCGGGATGCCGCCGAAGAAGAGCGAAACTATGCCCATCGTGATTATCTGCTTGCCTATGGCGTTGACGTGTCTGCCGTTGCGGAAGATAAGCAGATCTATCACCAGTCCGATGATTATGCCTGCGGCCATTCCGGGAAACACCCCGATCCAGACGGGCAGGCCGCAGTCCTCAAGCAGGTCTGCAACGATGTAGCAGCCAAAGGCGGCAATGGAGCCCTGGGCGAAGTTTGTAGTCGTGGATGTCCGGAATATGAGCGTCACCGCAAAAGCCGCGAGAGCCGTCACGCACACGCTGAGCAGAGAGCCGCAAATGGTGGAGAGAAATGACGCAAACAAATTATCAACCCCATTTGATAACATTGGCCGCCCAGGTGTAGCCGATACCGGCGGCGATCATGGAAATAACGGTGCCGTCCTTGACCTTGCCCTGCTCGAGCGCGAGCTTGAGGGAGAGTATCTGGTCCACCTGGCCGATGTGGCCGTAGTCCTCAAGATATATCGTCTGCTCCTCCGTGAGGCCCAGGTCGGCCAGCATTGCCTTGTGGCCGGAGCGCTTGATGTGGAGGATGTCAAGATATCCGATGTCCTTGCGGGTCATGCCGGACTTGCGGAGCGCCTCGTCGATGCAGTGGTACCAGTTCGGCATGGAGGTGGAGTTGAGCATGCCCTTCATCTTCGGGGAGTCCATAAGCCGGAGCATGCCGAACTCTGACACATTTTCGGCCGTTACGGGCTCCACTATGCCGCCGACCTTGGAACCGCAGGTGTGTACGACGGAGCCGTCGGTCATTATGTGGGTTCCGAGCAGCTGGTTTTTCTCATATCCCTTCCTGAGTATGAGCGCACCGCCGCCGGCACCGAGATTGAACATGAAGGAGACGCCGCTGTCGGTGAAGTCTATAAAGTCGCAGTTGCGATAGCCGCCGGCCACCAGGATGGTGTTGCACTCGTCGTCGGCCAGGAGGATGTCCTTGGCCAGCTTCATGGCCGAAACAGTGGTGCAGCAGCGGTTCTGCACGTCGATGCCCCAGGCGCGGCGGGCGCCGATGCGCTCCTGAATATAGCAGGCAGAAGTGGTGAGGGGGTACTCCTTCCACTCCTCTCCGAAGCAGAGTATGGCGTCTATCTCCATGGGGTCTATGCCGGTGTTCTTCAGACAGTCGAGGGCGGCGAGCGCGCCCATCTCCTGAGTGCCGTCGCAGGGCTTATCGGAGGGGATGCGCTTTTGACGTATGCCCAGCTTGTTTATCACGGCGTCCTCAGACCACGTGCCGCCGGTCGCCTCGGATATCTCCTTGGCCGTCATAAAAGTGTCGGGCAGATAAACCCCGAGTCCAACTATGCCCACAGGTACATTGTTCATATCGTTTCGCTCTCCGTCTTGTTTATTTGTGAACATTCATTCACATTGTCATAGATATATCATTCCGCGGCTTGTGTGTCAATACAATTGACCTGCGATATTGCAAGTTTTCGGCCTGTAATATGCACAAATTTTTTGCTTATTTTTTGGCATTGACGAAATATTGACACTGTGCTATCATGCGAATTATGAATCAGTGTTCACAATAACCCAACAGGAGGCAACATCAATGAAAGGCATCACCATATCCGAAATGAAGCTGGGCGACAGCGCGTCCTTCACCAAGACAGTCTCCGAGCACGACGTCTACACCTACGCCGGCGTCAGCGGCGACTTCAACCCCGCCCACGTCAACGAGGTCGAGGCCCAGAAGGGCATGTTTGGCAAGAGGATAGCCCACGGCATGCTCTCCGCCGGCTTCATCTCCACGGTCCTCGGCACGCAGCTGCCCGGCCCCGGCACTATATATATGGGTCAGGAGCTCCGCTTCACCAAACCGGTCTTCTTCGGCGACACGATAACCGCTACGGTCACAGTTGCCGAGCTCATCCCCGAGAAGAACCGCGCTATCCTGGACACTGTCTGCACCAACCAGAACGGCGAGGTCGTTATAAAGGGTAAGGCCACCGTTATGCCGCCCAAGGACTGAGCAAAAGCAGGAATAAACATCAAGCTCCCCTGATGCCTAAGCTTCGCAGCCCGCATCAGGGGAGCTTTGCGCCATCCGCCGTACGGCAGTTCCGGCGTTTCAAACGGCAAAACGCCGAAGCGGTGCTCCGCTTCGGCGTCCAAGCTATGTACTTGGTGCAAAATCCGCAAAGTGTCTCAAGTGTTCAGCGACACAGGCGCCTGGAATTCAAAAGATATCTCGTTTTAATCGTTTGCGACGGTGTAGCTGCTGGTCGCAGAAATCTGCAGTGGTTCGCCTGAGTTTTCAGCGCGGAACCTCTCCATTTTGCTGGCTGTGCGCCAGGCATCCTGCTCCGTATCCACATGCTTATCCTCCAGCGACAGAAAGTAGCGGCGCGGGAACTCCTTTATGGTGAACCGCCCCAGAGCATTACGCAGACAGCACCCGCAATGAAAGCAAGGCAGAAATAAGCTATATAGATCTTGACCCCAAGCTTCTGAGCGACTATGCCTGCCGCTTTCAGCCGCTGCGCCTGCAATAGGTGCGCACAGTGAGCCCAAACCACACGGGCAGCTGCGCCGCGGCGGCGATGAGCAGGACATAGGGCGACCAGGTGACGAAGCCGCCTATCCACAAAAACCGCAGGCCCGTCAGCTCGTCCATCATCGCCCCCGTCAGCGAAACGCCCCCGGACGGCAGACAGATGCGGAGCCAGTTGAGCGCATTTCCCTCCGCCGCCGCAAAGCCCCGGCCGAAGCTCCCGCCCGCCATGAACATGCGTATCACCGTGGGTATTAGCGCCACCGCCGCCGCCAGAGCCAGGGCTCCGAGCGGGCTCTTGAAGCGCGAGGACACAAAAAGCGTAAAGCAGCACGTCGCAAGAAGGGAGAGCGCGGCAGACAGGACGATGAGCCCCAGCACGCCCATCGCGTCGAGGCCCCACGGGTCGAACGCCACCTGCAGCAGCTCCGCCGAGGTGATGTCGTCAAAGCCGAAGGCCAGATACATCACCGCCAAAAACGCACCCAGGCACAGCGCGAAAACGCCGGAGCAGATGAGGAGCGCCGAGCCCGCTTTGACCGCGGCAAGCCGAGCGCGCCCGTGCCTTGTGCAGCGCAGGATGTCGTCTGCCCCGCTCGCGTAGTCCGCGGAAAAGACGGGCGCGGCTATGATGACGCAGATAAGCGTCACGAGAAACGCGCAGAGGCCGAAGTTTGCAAAGGCGCTGGTCGAGCCGATGCCGTAACTGTAGCTGAAGTTGCCGCTCTCCGCGCTGAGCCGGTCGAGGGCGTATTCGACCACCTGAGGCGTCTGCTCGTATTTCTCACGGAGCGTCCGCTCCAGAGTTGCCAGCCGCTCCTGGTAATAGTTCAGCGCGCGCTCGGGAGAGATGTCCGCCGAGGTCAGGGCCGCGCCGAATTCGTCTGAAAAGGCGTTGAATATCCAGGTGTACACGGGCGAATACGGTCCCAGCCCCCTGTCGCTTATCTCGGGCGGTATATCGTAATCCGTGCCGTAGAGCTCCAGCAGCTCGTGGTGCAGCGCCACGGCGGAGGCGAAGAGCTCCGGCGTCACCTCGCCGCGGATGACGGAATACCGCTGCCTGTTTTCCTCGTACACGCTGATGCCCCGGACTATCTCAGTGTGCCCGTCGTGGTCTATGTATTTGACCACCTGCCTCACGGTCGAAAGGGCGGAGCTCAGGCATATGAGCAGGGCTATGGCCGCGAGGCACCAGGTCGAACGGGTCTTGAGGATGCGTTTCAGTTCGGCTCTCAGCATAGTTTCCCCTCCCCGCCTGCGGGCTCGCGCCTGAACAGCCAGAGGTACAGGTCCTCCAGCCGCGGCTCGGCCGGGTGCGAGCCGGGTATCTCCGGGACCTCGGAGATATAGCGCACTACGACCCGGCCGCCGGGCTCGCCCCTCATGCTCACGATGCGCAGCGCCTTCTCATAGCGCGGCAGCTCGTCCTGCCCTATCGCCGCAGTGAACACCTTGCCCGCGACGGCCCCGAGCAGCTCCTCCGTCTTGCCGGAGCAGATGAGCCGCCCCTCCTTCATTATCACGTTCTGCGCCGCGATGTACTCGACGTCCGAGACGATGTGGGTGGAGATGAGCACGATCCGCCCCTGCGCAAATTCCGCGAGATAGTTCCGGAAGCGCACCCGTTCCCCGGGGTCGAGGCCGCCCGTCGGCTCGTCCAGTATGAGCACGTCCGGGTCGTTCAGCATGGCCTGGGCGATGCCGACCCGCCTCTGCATGCCGCCGGAGAGCTTTTTTATCTTCTTTTTCCTCACCTCGGCGAGGCCGAGCAGCTCAAGCAGCGCCTCCATCCTCTCCCGGCCCTCGCGCCTGCCTACGCCCTTGAGCGCGGCGATGTATTCGAGGTAGTCCGTGACCGTGAACTCGGGGTAGAAGCCGAAGCTCTGGGGCAGATAGCCCAGCGCGTCCCTGTAGGCCTCGCCCAGGTCCCGGATATCCACGCCGTCGTAGAGCACGCGCCCGGCGCTGGGCGCCAGGATGCCGGCCAGCATCCTCATGAGCGTAGTCTTCCCGGCGCCGTTTGCCCCTATGAGGCCCCAGACGCCGGGCGTTATCGTGAGTTCCACGCCGCTCACGGCGGTCTTTTTGCCGTAGCGCTTGCCGAGGCCTCTTATCTCCAGCTCCATATCACACCTCCTGAAACTCCACTGCTTCATATGCATCAGGCCGGGCCGCCTGCCTCAGCAGCCTGCGGCATTCGAGGGCAAGTACGGCCGCGAGCAGCGCGCAGGCGGCCGCGGCAAAGCCCCGGCCCCGCCCGGCAAGGACGGCGCCGAGCTCCTCAGGCAGCAGGCGGCACCCAGCCGCGAGCGCCAGGCCGAAGCCCAGCGCGACGAGCATCCCCTGCTCCCCTCCCGCGCGGTCCAGGATGAGCAGGACGCCGGTGCAGCACAGCAGGAAGGGCAGGACTATGCAGGCCAGCGTCAGGCCCGCCGTCCCGGCAAACAGCCCCGCCGAAACGCGGGAGAGCGCCGCCAGGCACACCGCGTCCCCCAGGGCGAGCGCGCAGAGCTTCGCCAGCATCAGTTTTCCGTGCGAGGCCCGCGTAGCGCCCTCTGTCTCGCGCATATTGAATCTGCGGGAGCGCCCGTGGAAGGGCAGCACGCTCATGGCGACAAAGACGGAGGCCATGCCCAGCAGGGCGGGACCCTCGGCCTCGAAGTCCTCCGCGGCGGAGGCCAGGTGCAGCAGCAGGCATATGCAGAGCACCACCGCGGCCTGCAGGGCCCATATGGGAGCCGCAATGAAGCGGAGCTGGCTTACGACCATTTCGGGAACGCCGATTCTCCGCAGCGGCCTGCGCGAGCGCCATGCGGCGAGGCTGAGGGCCGCCGTCTCGGCCAGGTGCTCCGCGCGCGGGGCCGGAGATGGTATCGAGCCGAGCTCGGCTCTCAGTCTGCGTTCAAGTTTTCTGCTCATTTGCGGCTCCTTTCACAGCGATTTTTTGAGGGCCTTCAGCGCCGAGTGCAGCCGGGACTGCACGGTGCGGAGCGGCTCGTCCAGGACCTCGGCGATCTCTCGGAGCTTCAGCTCGTGGACGTAGCGGAGCACGACCACCTCCCGCTGCTTTTCCGGCAGCGCGGAGACGAGCTGCATGAGGCTGAGCTCCGCCTCGACTTGTTCAAAGCCGGGCTCAATGTACTCCTCCGGCCCCAGGGGCTCGGGGCGGCCGTTTCGCCGCCGCAGGTCGGTGCAGGTATTTGCCGCGATCTTGTACAGATACGCCCTGAACTTTCCCCGGTGCGCATAGGCGTCGAGGTGCCTTACCGCCTTCAGGAAGGTCTCCTGCGCCGCATCCTCCGCCGTCTGCCTGTCCGGCGTGTGCCACAGACAGTATCGGAGTATGGCCGGATAGGCGTCGATTATAAGCTCCTCCAACGCCGCCCCGTCGCCCCCGCGCAGCCGCCTGAACAGCTCGTCTTCCCGCGTCAAAATACCACCTCCCGCCGAGAGCGTCCTCTCACCGAGTATAACGCACGAGCAGCAGAAAATGATTGGCGGCGGGAAATATTTTTAAAGCCCCATTTCGCGCCGCGGCGCTCCAAGTCCGCACAGACGCGCCTAGTGCCGGCTGTCCCAAGTCTCGTTCAGGTATTTGGCGGTTTTCATATCCAGCTGCCTGCCGTGGCCCTGGTCTTTATTGCCGGATCCTCGCGCGCCTTTTGCAGGTCATGCCCACCAGACCGCTCGGCCCGGTGCCGTACACCAGCGCGTCAAAACGCACGGCGGCGACATGCGGCAGCTCATGACACAAGCCGCGCGAGCAAAGCGCCGTATCTTCTCCGCCGTCGCAGCCGGCTCGCCAAAGGAGGTAAACTGCCCGCAGAAAATATATCCCTCAAAGCCGGCAGGGGAACATCTCACTAAAAAGCATTTTATTTTCTGAAATCTTTAGTTTTGTTGAAAAGCTATAGATATTTGATATTGATGTCAGCAGCCTCAGCTTAAAGCCGCATCACGAGATTATCTATGGTTTTATCAGCTGATACAAAAAGGAGTGACGCTGCCGATGCGGCGTCACTCCTTTTTAAACCTCAAATATTACGGATAACTGTCATACGTTAGCCTGCCTGAGCAGATGAATGTTTTAAAACCCCAAATCACACGACTTGCATCAGGCCGCCATCGTGTACTTGGACGGTGCCGGTTATTTGTGCGCCGGCAGGCGAGGAAAGGTATATGCAGTGAGCGCCAAGCTCTATCGTCTCACCAAATCTGTGCATCGGCATATTTTTAGTGGCGTTCTCGTACATTACCGGGTCCATCTGAGCGTCAAGCTCAGAGTGGAACGGTCCTGGGGCAATGTTGTTTACCCTTATTCCATAGCTTCCAAACTCTATTGCAAGGAAGCGCATAAAATTGTCAAGACCGGCTTTTGCGGCATAATACGGCGGATTTGGATGCGTCAGGGCATCGCTGACACGCTGACCGCCTATGGAGGATATGTTTATGATGCTGCCGCCCTTGCCGTACTCGACCATGGGCTTTGCAAAGACATAGGTCATATTAGCCACGCCGTGAAGATCAGTGTTTATGACCTTATACCACTCTTTGAGGTCTTCATCCTCAAGGAAGTGGGTTGTGCAAGCAATTCCGGCGCAGTTGACCAAAACGTCTATGTGGTCGAATTCAGAAAACACGGCGTCCTTGGCAGCCTTGACGCTGTTGAGGTCAGACACGTCGCAGGTGACGGCGATGCACTTTGTGCCGTAGACGCTCAGTTCATCCGCTGTCTTCTGTCCCTTTTTTATATTCCTGCCGAGAATGGCCACGTTGGCCCCTGCCTGGGCGTAAGCGGTGCAAATACCGAGGCCTATTCCGCTGTAGCCTCCGGTGACGACAACATTATATCCTTTGACGGAAAAGGCGTCTTTCATGCTTTCGATAGGCGGTGTAATGAACGGCATTTATTGTTCCTCCATTTCTTATACTCTTACGGCATAGTTGTATGCCATGTGGTTTGCGCTCGCCATGTCCTCAACGTGGTCAGCGTCACCTATAACGTAAACCTCCGGGATGGTGCGCTTGAGCTCTTCAATGTAAGCGGTGTTCGACTTGAGGCCGAAGGCTGCTACCACGGTATCTGCCTCGAGGAAACGGTGATTCCAGTTTCGATCCTCTACCTCAACGCCTTTTTCGCTTATGGCCACGACCTTGCAGTCTCCAACAAGCTTGATGTCGTATTCAGGTATAAACTTCGACTGCATCATCCAGAGCGAGATCTCCGCCATACCTTTTCCAAATTGTTCCACAGGAAGCATGTCCACGATAGTGACATCTTTGCCCTCCATAGCCAGGGCGAGCGCACACTCGCAGCCGCTGGAACCGCCGCCGCAGACCACTACCTTCTGGCCGGTCTTTGCCTTGCCTGTGTCTGTGTCTATTACATTTGCCACGTTCGGACCATCTATGCCCGGAATGGGCGGCGTTATGAGCTCGGAACCTGTGGCTATGAACAGAGCATCAGGCTCCTCTGCAAGCACCTCTTTCGCCGTAGCAAGGGTATTCAGGCGAATATCGGCACCACATTCCATAGTCGTGCGAATCATCCATTCCTCATACCTGCGCATATCTCCCTTGAAGGGCAGCTTGTCAATGTAGGGCAGGTGTCCTCCGAGCGATCCCGACGCTTCGAAAAGCACGACCTTGTGGCCTCTTTGGGTACAGATCTGAGCGGCCGTCATGCCCGCAACGCCGCCGCCAACGATAACGATCTTCTTGGGTTTGAGCGCCGGAAGTATATTCTTATAGTTGCCCGTTCTTCCCATTTGAGGATTGACGGCACAGCGTATGTGGTGGGACGAGCCGGCACAGTTCCAACAACCCAGGCAAGGGCGCACCTTGTCCGCCTCTCCCCTGTAAGTTTTCTTTACGATTTCAGGATCGGCAAGATATGCCCTTGCCATGGCGACGATATCGGCCTTGCCTTCCCCGATAATTTTGTCCGCTTCCTCCACGGAAGAAATACGTCCCACCGTAGTGACCGGTATATGTATATCCGGGCAGTTCTTGACTGCTTCGGCATACTTTACGAAAAGGTTGTGCGGAGAGAAATACGGAGGCATGGTAGTGTACATGGTCAAGGGCTCGACGACCCAGCCGCCTGAGACGTGGACGAGGTCTATATAATTCTGGGCGTGCTTTATGAATTCAATGGTCTCGTCTATCTTCATCCCGCCCGGGACGATCTCCTCACCGCTTATGCGCATCTCAACAGGCATGTCGCCCGCAGCCTCTCTGACAGCGCGCAGCACATCAAGCGGAAACCTCATGCGGTTTTCGAAGCTGCCCCCGTACCAGTCGTGTCTGGTATTCGTCTTGGGTGAAAGGAACTGCGCAAGCAGATTGCCGTGCGCGGCGTGGATCATGACCATGTCAAAGCCCACGGCCTTGAGCAGCTTTACAACATCCTTGTAGTGCTCAATGACAACGTCCATGTCCCGCTGGGTCATTTCCCTTATATGTCTGGAACCCCAGGTCGTTGGGAACACAGACGGGGCGATGGCGTCCGGCTGGCGCAAAAGCGTTGGGTTGGCGCCCCTGCCGGCGTGTACCAGCTCTATGGAGAGCTTGGCGCCGTGCGCATGTACAACTTCAGGCAGGCGGGCCAAATCTATCATCTTGTGGTCATCCGTGATATCCAGCTCACCGGCAAAGTCCTCGCCCGTGTCATGATCAACCGAAGTCGCGCCAATAGTCACGAGCCCGACGCCTGTGGCGGCCTGCATGTCCAGGTAGTCAACGTAGTTGTCGGTCACGCAGCCGTCATGCGTTGTCATGGGATTGACATGGGGAGAAAACTGCAGCCGGTTTTTTAGCACCAAGTTTCTGATTTTAATCGGCTGAAAAACGTTCTTGTACTGGTCTGGATTAAACATTTCGTTACCTCTCATTCTCAGGATTTCTTTCCGGCCGCTTTAATGCCGGTCTCGGGAAGCAGTGCAGTGATAACGAAGAGTATCACAAAGATAATGCCTATGTCATCATCACGGGCGGCATCGACCTTTCCGTGGGCAGCGTGGTCGGCCTGGGCGGCATGATAGGCGGCTACCTCATCCAGAAGGGCCTGACCGTCGGCGGCTACACGCTGTATTTCAGCGTGCCGATGGTCATCCTCATCGTCATCCTGCTCGGCTGCGCGATAGGCTGGGTGAACGGCGCGGTGATAACCAAGCTGCGCGTCGCGCCCTTCATAGCCACGCTGGGCACCATGTACATCTGCCGCGGCTTTGCGAACATCATCTCCACTGGCCGGACCTTCTCCTCGCTGGCCGGCTATGAGGGCCTCGGCAACACCGGCTTCAAGTTCATGGGCTCCTCCATCATGGGCATACCCGTGGGCGCGATACTGCTCATCATCCTCTCGGTCATCACGGCCGTTATCCTGCGCAAGACCACCTTCGGCTGGCACGTCTACGCCGTCGGCGGCAACGAGCGCGCCGCGAGGATGAGCGGCATAAAGCCCGACAGGGTGAAGATCTACGTCTACATGCTCTCCGGCGCCTGCGCCGCGCTGGTCGGCATCATCAACACCGCCCAGCTCATGGCGGCGCACCCCGCCGGCGGCGACGGCTGGGAGATGAACGCCATCGCGGCCTCCGTCCTCGGCGGCACCTCCATGGCCGGCGGCATAGGCACCATCGGCGGCACCTTCGTCGGCGCCTTCGTCATCGGCGTGCTCAACGACGGCATGGCCATGTGCGGCGTCACCGAGTTCTGGCAGAACGTCATCAAGGGCGCCGTCATCATCCTCGCCGTCGTCATCGACCAGTATCAGCGCAACCTGCAGGCCAAGATGGCCCTGCGCGTGAAGAACGAGGCGAAGTGATATGAAGAAGACAGGGATACTCAATGCCCAGCTCATGGGCCTCATAACCGCGCTGGGACACAAGGATGAGTTCATGATAGCCGACGCCGGCATGCCCATCCCCAAGGGGGTCGAGATAGTCGATCTCGCCCTTGTGGGCGGCGTGCCGAGCTTCAGGCAGGTCATGGACGCCGTGCTCGCGGAGACCTGCGTCGAGAGCTATACGCTCGCGGAGGAGATCGACGAGCACAACCCGGAGCTGCTGAGCTATATGCAGGAGAAGCTGGCCGGACTGCCCTGCGAGAAGATACCGCACACGGAGCTCAAAAGGCGCTCCGCGGAGCTGAAATTCGTCATCCGCACGGGCGAGTTCACGCCGTATCCCAACGTTATTCTGACCGCCGGCTGCATTTTCTGAGGCCGGAGAAGGGAGCGGGCATGAAAGCGCTGTGCTTTGGCTCAATGAACATCGACTACGTCTATTCCCTGGAGCACATCGTCGGCCCGGGCGAGACGATATTCTCCACGGACCGCGAGACCTTCGCGGGCGGCAAGGGGCTCAACCAGTCCGTAGCCATGGCGAAGGCGGGGCTGCCGGTCTGGCACGCGGGAATCTGCGGCACGGGCGGCGAGCTGCTCATCGACACGCTGAGGGAAAACGGCGTGGACACCTCGCTCATAAGGCGCGAGGACAGCCCCCCGGGGCACACCGTCATCCAGGTGGACGCCAGGGGCCAGAACTGCATAATCGTCTACGGCGGCACCAACCGCCGCGTCACGCCGGAGTACATAGCCGAGGCGCTCTCGGGCTTCGGCGAGGGCGACATGGTGCTGCTGCAAAACGAGGTGAACCGCCTCGGCGAGATCATCGACGCCGCCCACGCGCGCGGGATGCGCGTGGTGCTCAATCCCTCGCCCTTCGACTCCGCGGTGCTCGAGTGCGACCTCGACAAGGTGGACCTGTTCCTGGTCAACGAGATAGAGGGCTCGCAGATAAGCGGGCTGCCGGCCACGGCGCCGGAGGCGATACTGGACTGGTTCGCCGCCCGGTACCCGAAAGCCGCGGTCATACTGACGCTGGGCGCGGACGGCGCCTGGTATTCGGACCCGCATATGCGGCGCTTCCAGAGCGCCGTGCCGACGCGGGCCGTGGACACGACGGCGGCGGGCGATACCTTCACGGGCTTCTTCCTTGAGGGCTGGATGACCGGCCGGAGCATAGAGGAATCGCTGCTGCGCGCGGCGAGGGCGGCCTCGATAGCGGTCTCGCGGCCCGGCGCCGCCCCGTCCATCCCCTCCGCCGCGGAGCTCGACGGCAATGGATGAGACAAAGCGCCGGCTCTGGAGCAGCATCGCCATACGTATATTCGCCCTGCTGTATCTGCTCTATATCCTGTACAAGCTGGCCGTCCTGCACGGCGCGGGCGATTCCGGCGTGTCCGATGCGGTGTTTTACTTGGTCTGCGCCGCAATAGCCGCGGCGCAGCTGGGCATAGGCTATTCCGTATTCCGCAGCGCCGCGAAGCTCAGGCGTCCGAAGGACTAGGCGGCGCGCAAAACAGCATACAGGCCGAAGGCGCATCCCCCTGCCGGCGGGCGGGGGCTTTGCCATCAGCGCGGGCGTGGCCGTGGCCTTTCTGCAGCTCATGAACTTCCTCGTCTCGCCCATCTCCTCCGTGCCGCCCATCCTCGCCAACCGCCGCGCCTCCATGGAGCTTGTGGAGAAGCTCGCCGCGCTCATGGCGGAGCCGGGCGAGAGCGGCGGCCGCGAGGTCCCCGCCGAGCTGCGCGAGGGCATAGAGATCAAAAACCTCAGCTTCGCCTATGCGGAGGGCGAGAGCGTGCTGCGGGATGTGAGCCTCCGCATCCCCGCAGGCGGCAGCCTCGCCATAGTCGGCCCCTCGGGCAGCGGCAAATCCACGCTGCTGCAGCTGCTCATGGGCCACCACCCCGGCTATGAGGGCAGCATCCGCCTGGACGGGGCCGAGCTGCGTGAGATAGCCCCCGCCTGCCTCTACGAGCTGCTGTCCGTCATCCAGCAGGAGGTCTTTATCTTCAACAGCAGCATAGAGCAGAACGTGACGATGTTCGGCAAGTTCGAGCCGGAGCGCGTGGAGGCTGCGATAGCAGGCGCGGGGCTCGGGGAGCTCACAGCCGCGCGCGGCCTGGACTTCGTCTGCGGGGAGAACGGCGCGAACCTCTCGGGCGGGGAGCGGCAGCGCGTGTCGATAGCGCGCAGCCTGCTGAAGCGGACGCCGGTGCTCCTGGTGGACGAGGCCACGGCGGCGCTGGACCGGCCCACGGCCGCGGAGGTCATGGGCGCGGTGCTGGACATCCCGGACACGGCGAAGATCGTCGTGACGCACGATTTGAACGAGGCCGTCCTGCGCCGCTTTGACGCCGTGGCGGTGCTCATAGGCGGCCGCCTGCGGGAGCTGGGCAGCTTTGACGAGCTTCTGGCCGCCCGCGGCTTCCTCTACTCGATGCTGACCCTCTCCGCCGCGCAGGGCGGGAGCCGCCCCTGAATATGCCGAACGGCCCCCGGCTTTTCGCCGGGGGCCGCTTTTTGTTCTCAGGCGGTGGGGAAGACTTCCAGGGTGACGTCGCTAAGGGGATAGCTGGCGCAGGGGTGTATCCAGCCGAACTTCTTGTCGGCGATGCGCCGCCCGTCGGCGTCCGCGGGGATGTAGACCTCGCCGCTCACCAGCCGGGAGTGGCACCAGCCGCACTCGCCGCTGCGGCAGTGGCTGGGGGCGTTTATGCCCGCGCGCTCCATGGCCCAGAGCAGGCTCTCCCCCGCCTGGCAGCGGAGCTTCGTCTCCCGGCCGTGGATGAGCACGGTGAGCTCGTACTCGCGGCCTATCTGCCCCTTCGGGTAGTCGGCGTTATCGACGACGCCCATGTAGTCGCCGGACATCTCCGCCCGGTAGCGGCGCTTGGGCAGGCCGAGCTTCACGCACTCGCCCTCGCAGAAGGTGTACATGGCCTTCGGCCCGCACATGAGGACGCTGTAATCGCCCTCGCCGGCGTATTTCTTTATGAGCTCCGCCGTGACGAAGCCGTGCTCATAGCCCTCGCGCTCCTCCTCGGAGAGGACGTGGACGACCTTGACGCGCCCGCCGCTCCTCGCGGCCAGGGCCTCTATCTCCTCCTTGAGGAGTATGCCCTCCGCCGTGCGGGAGCCGTAGAGGATGGTCATGGAGAAGTCCTCCTGCCCGTTCACAATGGCGTCGGCCATGGAGTAGAAGGGGGTGATGCCGCTGCCGCCGGCGACGGCGACGACGTGCCCGGCGTCCCGCAGGCCCTGGTAGTAGAAGTCGCCCAGGGGGCCGGAGATCTCCACCCTGTCGCCCGCCTTCCAGTTGTCCAGGATGTAGGCCGAGGCGTAGGCGGGGTTCGTGCGCTTTATGGTGAGGGTGTAGCTCGTGCCCTCCGCGCCCAGGGCGTCAGCGGGGCCGGAGCGGATGGTGTAGGGCTTGTGCACCAGCGCGCCGTCGATGTCCAGCGTGACGGAGACGTACTGGCTGGCGCGGAAGAAGGCGAGCTCCGCCGTGCCCCTTTCCGCGTCCGGCACGAGGACGAAGCTCTTGGCGTCGCCGTGGTCGGAGACGGAGGCTATGACGCAGTGCTGCACGGCGGGGTGCAGGCGCTTCGCCAGGACGTTGGCGTTGAAGACGGAGCTGGGGATGGTGTCGGGCGCGGCGGCGATGGCCCTGTTGCGGGTCTCCACCTGGCGGATGAAGGCGCCGGCGCCCAGGCCCTTGAGCAGCTTTTTGTCGTAGTTGTATTTAGCCATGTCACTTGCCCTCCTTCTGCATGTCCAGCAGCATGTATCTGGCCTGCTCCGCGCCGGAGAGATAGGCCTGGGAGAAGCCGTCCATCTGCGTGCCGTGGCCGCCGGCGAAGCGCAGGCCCTTCACGGTGTAGTCCAGCTTGTGGCCGCACTGGACGCGGGGGAACATGCCGTCCCAGCCGGCTGGCTCGTAGCCGTAGACGTCGCCCCGGGGCGTGCCGAGGTAGCGCGCCCAGGTCACGGGCGTGGCGATGACGATCTCCTCGATGTGGTCGTGGATGCTGCAGCCGGTCACGGCCTCGTAGCGCTCGACGCACTCGCGGGCGATGCGGTCCTTGACCTTGAAATAGTCCTCCTCCTTCACCTGCGCGAAGGGGTCCCCGGTGTAGAACTTGGCGAACTCTATCATGCAGCGGCCCTCGCCCGAGGCGCCGGGGACGGCGTTGTCCAGGATGGTAACGGAGAAGTCCTTGTGCGTCTCTATGCTGTCGTCGGAGGCGTACTGGACGCTGTTGTCCGGGCTGTGGCGCATGAAGGTGTCGTAGCCGCGGAGGCCCAGCTCCTCGGCGGAGGCGTCCAGGCCCATGTAGACCGTCAGCGGGGCCTGGGCCAGCTTCTGGGCGTTCATGAGCCTGCGGCTGCGCTCCGGCACCTCGGCGCTGTCCATCATCCGGTCGAAGACGACGCTGGGCATGAGGTTGGAGATGACCCACTTGCAGGGGATGTACTCGCCCGAGGCGAGCTTGACGCCGCGGACGCTGCCGCGCTTGACGTCTATCTTCGTCACCTCGGCGTTGTACCAGATGTCGCCGCCCAGCTCCCGGATGCGCTTGTCGAAAGCCATGGAGATCTCATGGCTGCGGCCCGCGGCCACCCAGGGCTTCTGGGTCAGGTACATGTAGGTCATGTAGGCGTAGACGGCGAAGGAGGCGTCCCTGGAGTTGGCGGAGATGTAGGTCCAGTAGCTCTCAAAGATGTGCTTGGCCTTCTCGGGCAGGCCGATCATGTCGCAGACGTCGTTGCAGCTGGCGGGCACCAGCTTCATGAGGTCCCCGAAGCGGAGCAGCAGCTCGAGCTTGGCCAGGCCCTCGGGCTCGTTGTTGTGCTTGGCCAGCCAGTCGACGCCGTCGCCGATCATGCGGGCCATCTCCATGATGTTCGTCATCGCCTCCCGGGAGCCGGGGACCTGGCGCTCCATCTCGTCCACAAAGCCCTGCACGTCCGCCGGCATGACGACGTCGAAGCCGCCCTCGTCCGTGGCGACGGCGCAGAAGGCCTCGTCCACGTAGCGCCAGTCCACGTCCAGGCCGTATCTGTCGCTGAGCAGCTCGCGCACGGCGCCCTTCGGCCGGCCCTCCCGGCCGTCGCCCATCTGACACAACTCGTGCAGCGCGCTCTCAAACTCGTAGGCCCCGCGCTTGAAGCTCGTGGCGCAGCCGCCGGGCAGGTTGTGCTTCTCCAGCACCAGGACCCTCTTGCCCGCGCCCGCCAGATAGGCCGCGGCGGAGAGCCCCCCGTTGCCGGCTCCCACGACTATAACATCGTATTTGCGCATGCTCATCCTCCTTTAGTAAAATATGGTGGCCATACCAGACTTGTTAACAGTTTAACACACAAGTCCCGCGGCTTCAATGCCTTTGCGCAAAAACCGGGGCCCTCGGGAGGAAAAAACTTGCCCCGGCCCCCTGCGCGTTGTAATATTATAGAAAAAACGCCGCCCGCATCAGGAGGTGCCTCTCATGCTGGACCTGCTCGAACACTATATATACGACAGCCTGCCGCGCGAGGATTTCGCCACCTCGCCCGGCCTGAGGCGCAAAGTCGGCCCCGAGGGGGAGCTGCTGCCCTTTTACGGCTGCACGGCGGTGTTTTGGCTGCCGGAGGCGGCGCGCCGGGCGCTCTCGGGGCTGCAGGCGCGGCTATACTCCGCGGCGGGCCGCCTGCTCGCGCAGCCGCTGGAGCCCGGGACCTTCCACATGACGCTGCACGACCTCGTGAGCCACCCTGAGCTGACGGGGGAGCTCCTGCGCCGCATGGAGGAGGCGCGCACGCTCGTGGAGCCGCTGCTGGAGCGCTGGCGCTGCGGGCCGCCGCTCAGGATGCGCGCCACCTGCCTGTTCAACATGGTGAACACCAGCGTGGTCCTGGGCCTCGCCCCGGCGGACGGGGAGAGCTGGCGGCGGCTGGACGGGATGTACGAGGCCCTGGAGGGGCACTTCCGCCTCGGCTATGCCCTGACGCCCCACGTCACCCTCGCCTACTACGCCAACAACATCTGCACCGGCGGCATGCTGCAGCCCCTGCGCGAGGCGCTCGGCCCCGTGGAGCTGGAGCTGGAGCTGCCCATGGATGGCCTGGAGTTCCAGTATTTCACCGACATGAACCACTACTCCGCCTCCCCGCCGGAGCCGTAGCCCTATACCCGCCCCGCTCCAAAAACACCCCAGTCCCGCCCGCTATATCCCCAAAGGCAAGGACCCCCCTGAGCCGCCGCGCCTGGGTAAAAAAAGAGGCCGACAGAACTGTCGGCCTCCCGCCCTTACCCCGTACGGGGCCATATGGACTTCCGAATGCCGGACGGCGGCGATACGGCTGGCTGGGCCCGCACGTCGTCCATTCCCAGTTTAACACAGCATATCAATAAAAGTAAAGACAAACGCTGCTTTTCGGGTATTTCCCGCCTTATACACAAAGCCGGGCGTACAACAGTAGTAAAAATTGACAAGCAGGGACCTGCCTGAGCAGGCCCTGCTTGTCCCGCATTGACCCTGCGTAGCCAGCGCAGGTCATGCGGCCGCGTCAAGTACATGGCATTCGGCAATCCATATGATGATCATCAGCGTGAGCTGTACCGAGACATGTCCGAACTTAAACTTGCCGTCCTTCCCATACTTATACCCGTAATTGAAGGCCAGCAGGGAAAATACCACGACGAGCGTCATGACCGCCAAGATATCGTGCGGCTCCATCTGGTCGATGAAGAGCATGAGCTCGCTGAGGAAATCGTCGGTGTAAGATGCTGTGAGGTCCTCTACCGTCTGTATGACGTCTTTATACATGACAAGCTCCTCCTTCCAGTTCAGCTTCCAGGCACTGTGCTCCACTATTAAATTGTTGCGTATCCTTGGCTTTCACCCCCTTGTCCATCTGAAAATGGGCGCAAAAATGCCCTTGGAATCACACTCCAAGGGCCGCCTAATTTATGAGCGCCCATGGGTGCAGCGCACCCACGGGAAGACTCCTAAAACTTCAAACCATGGATGCCGTGTATTTATCTGCCGCCTTGCCAATCAATGCATTCAACTCCAATTAGCAGAAGGAGCTGCCGAAAAGGCCTTCTCCCCAATTTACATGGTAATCATATCATTATTTCCCAGCAATGTCAATAAATAATATGCCGCGCGCCAAAAAGGCGCGCGGCTTTTTTCACGTGAGACCGTGGAAGAGGGCGCAGGTCATTATTACGGCGCCGGGCAGACCCCGCGCAGCTTCATGCGGCCGAGCGGCAGCAGCAGGATCGCGCCCGAGTACGGCAGCGAGATGAGTCATACGTCGCGCCCCGTCCAGTCCCTGCGGGCTTTGGTATCGTAGTATTTATATGGAGTCGCGCTTTAGTGTCAGAAATTCCATCTCTGCCTCTGAAAGCCTCTCGTGCGCGGCGTTCATCGCGTTGTCTACGTCCCGTTTAGACCGGGGACCTATGATCGCCGCGATATTGGCCTTATGGCTGAGGACGTAGAGCAGCGACACCTGGGACGGGCGGACGCCCTTCTTTTCCGCAAGGGCGATGGCGCGCTCCTTCCGGGCGAAGTTTTCCTCGGTGAAAACCGCAATGCGCGTGGCCGCGTCGGCCTTGTCAGGGTCATACTGCGGGTAGTTGCCGAAGAAGCCGCGGCCCTGGGCGGACCAGGCCGCTATCGTGACGTCACGGTGCTCCTCGAACCAGGGCAGCCACTCCTCTTTAAAGGGCGGGATGCGGTAATACCAGGGCTTTTCCAGCTTCAGCAGGCTGAAGAACGGGCTGTAAACGCTGGGGCCTTGATATCCCATCCTCTCGCAGTACTCATAGGCCTCGGCAAAACGGTCGAGCCGCCAGTTGCTCATTCCGTAGGCCTTTATCCAGCCCCTGCGCAGGAATTCCTCAAAGGTGTCCATGATCTCCTCAACTGGCACCTTGGGATTATCCCGGTGCATGAGATAGACGTCGATGCAATCGACCCCGAGATGGTCGCGGCTGAAGAGTATGTCGTCGTACATGAAAGTCCGGCCCACCCTCGGCATGTCCTCAAACATGTTGAGGTTGCGGTCCATATACGGATTGCAGCACTTCGACTGGATAATGACCTTGCTCCGGTTGTCGCCCTTTGCCAACCAGCGTCCCAGGAGCTCCTCGGTGTGCTGGATGCCGCTGCCGCGGCCATAAAAGCGGGCCGTGTCAATGTAGTTTCCGCCGTTCGACACATAATAATCCAGCATTTCGTGTATTTTTTCCTCGTCCTCCAGCGTGGAGGTGGCCGTTCCAAAGCTGATATTAGACGCCTTGACGGTAAGGCCCTTGATATTCAGATATTCCATTTCATGCTCCTTTCATTATGGCAGCGACGGGAACAGCGACATTACGAGCGCGACAGCCGCCGTGCCGCAGGTAGTTGCAAGGACCGTGGATACGAACACCGGGGGATAGCCCTCCTTCATCTTAAGGTCCGCGAGCCCCACGGCCATGATGACCGAGCCGCTGTTGGGCAGGGAGTCCAGCATAGTCGCCGCAAACACGCCCACGCGATGTACAAACGGGAGGCTCAGTCCAAGCTGAGTGAGGGTCGGCGCGATCGCGGGCAGGGCTATCTGCGCGCCGGTCGTGGAGCCGCCGGTCATCATGCATATGAGCGCAACGCAGGCGACGAGCAGGACGACGGCAGGCACGTCGGCCTGCAGCATGCCGTCTATGAGCTGCTGGTATTCCGGCAGCGACTGGACGACCGCGGCAAAGCCGTTGACGGCCGCTATTGCCCCGACAGGGGCCAGCGATGAGGCCGCCCCGTTGTTGATGGAGAGCGCCACGCCCTTAAAGCCCAGCTGCGGCAGGAAGACCAGAGCCGCGATTATGCTAGTTATGAGTATCGACAGCGCGATGTCCACGCCCAGAACGTTGAAGATGATGAGCAGCGCGATGATCGGGATCAGCGAGACCAAAAATCTTGGCTTGGAGGTGTCCTCGGCAAAGACGTCCTTCGGTCCGGCCACGAAGGTCTCCCCTCTTGCCGTTGCACGCACAGTCATGCGCGTGAAAACCAGCAGCATGACGCATATCTCCACTATCATGCCCACTATGCCTGCCACAAGCCCGCAGTAGGAGCTCGTGCCTATGGCCATGCCTACAACGTTGGTCGGCTGAGGCGAGCCGGGACCGCTGAGCGCAAAGGTGAAGGCCCCGCCGCAGATGGCGCCCATTATAAAGCGCTTGGGTATGCCGGCCCGCTTAAATACGCCTATCGCTATGGGATATATGGCGATGAGCGCGACGGCGGCGTTTATACCGCCGTAACACAGGATGGCCGACGCCGTTATGACGGTCAGAAATCCCAGGGCGTATCTGCCCTTGTCCGTTTTCGCCCCGCGGAACATGGCGTTGCAGATGCTGTCGGCAATGGAGCTTGCCGCGCCGCTCGATGTATAAAGCTTCGCCAGCACGGCCCCGAAAAGGAACATCGGAAAGAGCGATGCAACTATTGAGCCGAAGCGCGTGAAAAAGACCGTGATAAGCGACTCCGTTATGGGAAGCCCTGCGATAATGGTGACCACAAACGCCGCTGCAAAAGCGGATATCATGACGTGAACATTCATCATGCACAGGACCACCAAAACGACGAACCCAACTATAATTGCCAGATAACCCATATCGAACCTCTTTTATTTTTTCTCCTTGAGGGCGTCGGGGCCGCCGACCTTGTCGTGTCCCGGGGCCATCTTGATACCGGTGAACGCAAGCACCACGCAGATCACGAGAACCACCAGCAGCGCCTTGAACAGGCTGGCGTAGGAGCCGGTCAGGTCATACACCACATTGGCCGCAGGGATGCCGACGCTGGCGCCGACCGTGACGGCGGCGGTGAGGATGGCGATTATGGTCGCGGAATCGCGGCTGCCGAAGCAGAGGGCAAGCGGGGTGTGCAGCACCTTGCAGAACAGCCAGCAGACGCCGATGAGGCAGCAGACCAGGTACATCATGCCCACGCTCGGGTTCATGAAACCGAGGATAATGCAGATGACGGCGTAGAGCACGCAGAGGATGAAGATTGTGATGCGCGGGCCCATCTTGTCGGTGGCGTAGCCGCCGACGAACATGGCTATGACGTTCGCGGTATTGACAAAGCTGAAGATGGTGCCGTAAAGCTCGGGCGCCCAGCCGAGGTCGGCCATGTAAAGCGAAACGTTGGCATATGCCGCGTAGAAAGCTATGGCGTACAGCACGAAGAAGGCCACCATGGCCCAGAAGTTGTAGGTCTTCATGGCCTGTTTGATGGTGTAACCGGCCCTCTCCTCCTGGGAGCGGGCCACCTTGTCCTGGCCGCTGGCCCAGAGCATGGTGGTGTTCTTATCCTGCGGGCTGTTGCGCACGAGCAGGAACACGACGACCATGACCACAACGATGAGTATGGCCATATAGCGGAAGCTGGAGACATAGCCTATGGTGCCCAGCCACTTGCCGACTATTATGGAGCCCAGCGTGCCGCCGAAGCCGCCAATGGCCATCGAAATGCTCAGCAGCGTGGTGTTCAGCTTGCCGAACCAGCGGTTCACAATGGCGCCGGTCGTCGTGGACGAGCAGAAGGCCGGGAACACGCCGACAAATATGGCGCCGATGTAGAACATGACCATGTTCGTCGCCATCGAGTATATGAAATAGCCGATACCTATGCCTAAGCCGCCGATGAGCATGACCAGACGGAAACCCAGCTTCTGCACGATCTTGCCATAGAGCAGCAGGAATACCGTTGCAAAAATGGAGTGCAGCGTCGGGACTATAGAATACGCAGTGCGGCTTATTTCAGGGTTCGCCTCCAGTATGCTCGCAGCATAGAGGTTGAAGGAGCTGTACACCACAGAGAAAAAGAAGTTCATAACAACAGTCGCTATGAAAACTACCCATGCATAGTGAAAAGCGCTTTTCTTGTTTTCCATGACATTTCCTCCTAATGTCCGAGGGAATATTTATTAGTTAAATAATTATCATTTTCAGGCGGCAGTGGCCTTGTGAGAACACCTCTGCCGGGGTGGGGTCTGCGGCCTGTGAGGGCCGCAGACCCCGTTTTCGGTTTTACATGGCGGTCCAGCCGCCGTCCACGCCGACGATCTGGCCGGTCACGTAGCGGCTCTCGTCCGCCGCAAGGAAAACGATGACGGAATCCAATTCGCCGGGGTGCCCCTCACGCTTCATGGGGCATTTTGTCTTGAGGAAGTTGTCAAACTTCTCATTACCGACGGGGGAAACTTCGCTGGCGAAGAAGCCGGGAGCGATGGCGTTGACGGTCACGCCGTTTCCGGCCCACTCGACGGCGAGCTGCCTCGTGAGGTTATTGACGGCGCCCTTGGAGGCGGCGTACTCCGGGATGCCCATGCCGAACTCAACGTCCATGCCCACGGAGCCCAGCATCGAAGAGATGTTTATCATGCGCCCGTAGCCGTTCTTGACCATTACCTTGCCGAATTCGCGGCAGCAGTAGAACAGGCCGTTGATGTTTACATCCATGGTAGCGTGCCACTTCTCATCGGGCAGCTCGACGGACCAGCCGCAGTTGCCGCCGCCGGCGCAGTTTACGGCGATGTCGATGGTGCCGAAGTCGCGGACGATCTTTTCGGCGGTCTCGGCCACCGAGGCGCTCTTGGTGACGTCGCAGACGTAGTAGGCGGTCCTGACGCCGGACTCGGCGGCGATATCCTCCGCCACTTTCTTGAGCATGTGCTCACGGCGGGCGATGACGACGACGCTCGCACCCTGGCGGCCCAGCGCGTGCGCGAACTGCACGCCGAGGCCTGAGGAGCCCCCGGTGACTACGGCTACTTTGCCGGTGAGGTCAAACATTTTCCTTCCCCCTTCGTTTTCTGATTATCTTGCCTGAGTTATCTCTTGACTATGGCTGCGTTGATAGTGCGCGCCGCGTAGAAGCCGCCGCGGATGGCGTCGCCGGACTTGGCGGGCTTCTCACAGTCGCCTATGGAGATGGTCTTGGTGTAGTAGCGGGACCTTACGGCCTCGACCATGCTGCGGTCGGAGACCTGGCCGAAGGCGCTGATGACCTGGTCGCCGGCTATGAGCTCCTCCTCCCCGTTCTCGTTCGTGACGACAACGCCCTCGGGGGTGATGCTCTTGACGCGGCACTTGGTGCGGATGACGACGCCGGCCTCCTTCATACAGTCCTTCAGGGCGAAGCTGTTGAAGTAGATGACGTCCTTGGCTACGTCGTCCTGCATCTCGATGACCGTGGCCTTGCGGCCCAGGGCGGTCATGGCCTCAAGGGCGAAGTCGCAGCCCGACATGCCGCCGCCGCAGATGACGAGCTCCTTGCCGGTGACGAGTTCCGGGTGCAGGTGCGCGTCGATGACGCCGAGGACATTGCCGCCGTCGATGCCGGGGATGTTCGGGACGAGCGGCTTGCTGCCGGTGGCGACGACGATCCAGTCGCAGTCGGCGAGAACGGGGTCGTCGGCGGAAAGCTCCGTGTGCTCGTGGACCTCGACGCCGAGCTTCCTGAGCTGCACCTTGTAGTACTCGATGAGCTTGCGTATCTGGAGCTTGAAATCGGCCGTGGCGGGGGCGTTCAGGGTGCCGCCGAGGACGTTCTTCTCATACAGCGTGACCCTGTGTCCCTCGACGGCGCAGGCGCGGGCTGCCTCCATGCCGCCGGGGCCGCCGCCTATGACGACGACGTGCTTCGGCTCGTCGGTCTTGTACAGGCGCATGGCGTTTTCGTCGCCGGTGGCCGGGTTCACGGCGCAGCTGAGCTTGCTGCGGTAGCGGATGATGCGGCCGATGCACTCCTCGTTGCAGCGCATGCAGGGGCGGACGTCCTCGGGCCGGTTCTCGACCAGCTTGTTGCCCAGCTCCGGGTCGGCGATGAGCTGACGGCCGAAAATGGCGAAGTCGGCGTGGCCGGACTCGATCATGCGCACGGCGCTCTCCGGAGTGTGGGAGCCTGCGTTGAGGATGGGCTTTTTGGTGGCCGCGCGCGCGCCCTCGCAGACATACTCCATCGAAGCCTCGCCCATGTACATCGGGGGATATACGTACTTGATGGTCTCGTAGCAGCCGGCGTCCACGTTGAAGGCGTCGCAGCCGTGCTCGTCGAGCACTTTGAGGATGGGGATGCTGTCCTCAAGCGTGCGGCCGCCGGGGATGCGGTGGTCGAGGGAGAGGCGGAAGATGACGGGGAAGTCCTTGCCGGCGCCCCTGTGGATGGCGTCCACGATGTCGGTGGCGAAGCGGGTGCGGTTCTCGGGGGAGCCGCCGTACTCGTCCGTGCGCTTGTTCCAGATCGGGGAGAGGAACTGGTCCACGAGGTAGCCGACGTGGGCGTGGACCTCGATGGCGTCGAAGCCCGCGTCGCGCACAAGCCCGGCGCTGTACTCCCAGAGCTTCATCATTTCGGCTATCTCCTCGATGGTGAGGGCGTGGCACTTGACCTTGGGGTCCCAGACCCAGGTGTTCTCGGAAGAGGAGATGGGCAGCTTGCCGTGGATCTCGTTGGCGTTGCGGCCGGTGCCGCAGGAAAGCTGCATGACGGCCTTGCAGCCGTAGCCGTGCAGTCTCTCGGTGAGGCCGCGCGCGGCGGGGACGACGTGGTAGTGGTCCCAGGCATGTCCGAGCACGCCCTGGCCGAAGTCGGAGTTGAGGTAGCCCTGACCGCAGATTATCATGCCCGTGCCGCCGCGGGCGCGCTCCTCGTAATAGGCGATCTCGTTTTCCGAGAAGGTGCCGTCGCGATTCGCCATCAGCGTGCCCATGGGAGACATGACTATGCGGTTTTTGACCTCCATCCTGCCTATTTTGAAGGGCGTAAACAGTACATCGTAGTTCATTTCGTTCTCCTGCTTTCTCTTTGTGTGTTCAGACATAGATTATGGGCTTGACGAGCTCTCTGGACTTGGACGCCATGAGGTCAAATGCGTCCTCAATTGCGTCGAAGCCGCGGAATTCCTGGGTTATCAGCTTCTCGGGCTGGAGCCTTCCGCTCTTGCAGATGCCCATGAGCCGCTCCAGCCGGCGGCGTCCGCCGGGGCAGAGGCCGCCGGTGACGGTCTTGTGCGCGCAGAAGGTCAGGGATTCGTTGGTGTAGATGGGGAGCAGCGTCTGGGTCCTGCCGTGGCCGGCGAGGTTTGCGACGGTGCCGTTATATTTGCAAATGCTCAGGGCGTCGTTGAAGACGGTGGGCTCGCCGCCGGCGATGATGACGCAGTCGAACTGCTTGCCGCCGGTCAGCTCCATGAGCTGCTGGGTAAAAGGCGCGTCGTGGTAGTCCACCGTATCGTCGGCGCCGAACTCTTTCGCAAGGCGGCGGGTCACGGGGCGGCTGCCGACGGCGAAGATCTCGGCTGCGCCGCGCAGGGCCGCGCCGGCCACGCTCATGAGTCCGACCGGGCCGATGCCGATGACGGCCACCCTGTCGCCGTATTTGACGTTTGCAAGCTCCACGCCATGGAAGCCTGTCGTGACCATGTCGCCCACGAGGGCCGCCGCCTCAAGGCTCACGCCCTCGGGGATCTTGGCAAGGTTCAGGTCGGCGTCAGGCACCTTGAAGAGCTCGCCGAACATGCCGTCCCAGCGGGAGGAGAGGTATCTGCCGCCGAGGGGTCCGCCGGAATGTTGATGGATGCCGTCCTGTATATCCAGGTTCCTCCACATGGGCGTGACTGCCGGCACTGCGACCACGTCTCCCACCTGCAGCTCCGTGACGCCCTCGCCGATTTCGACGACGCGGCCCACGCCCTCGTGTCCGAGTATCCTGTTCGGTGCTATGTTCGGATTCTCCTGGGCCGTGTCCACGTCCGAGGTGCAGGGGCAGAGCGCGACCGGCTCAAGCACGGCCTCAAACAGCCCAGCCTTCGGCGCCTCCTTCTCCACCCAGCCGACGCTCACGGTTGGCTTGATGATGCCAAAACCCTTCATTTGACAAACCTCCCTTAATCTTTTGGCTCTTACTTGTTTCACTGTGCATTTGACTCTGCCGCCGTAATTCGGTATACTAATAAGTGACAAAGACCGGTATAATACAGAGGTGCTACTTTACAAGAGCCGAGACTTGTGAAACAATACGCGTGTATTGTTCTTAGATACTGTTATACATATCTGCTGTTAATTTGTCAATCTATATTGACGATATCTGCATTATGAACAAAGGATTGAGTTGTAATGTATACATCTTTTACAAAAGCGAGCACCAGAACCTTGATGATAGAGAAAGCGATCGCCCTATTTAAAGAAAACGGAACGGAGCATGTGTCTGTAAAGGACATCTGCGACGAGGCGAGAGTCTCCCGGAATGCTTTTTACTATCACTTTGAGAGCAAAGACCTGCTGTTTGACGCCATAGGCGACTATGTCAGCATGGTCTCAAAGAAGCGGATAGCCACGCTCTATGGGTGCAAGTCCTACTTCCAGCAGTTCTGGGAGTTTTACAAGGCCTATTTGCTGACGGAGATAGAGATGGGCTCAGACATCATGAACCACATCTGCATTTCGCGCACGATGAAGGGCCGCGCGGACTATTTCAGCTACATAGACAACGAGCTGTCCGCCAAGATGATAAAGCTCGCAGAGCTGGCCCAGGCCGAGGGGCAGACCACAAATCCCTGCCCGCCCGATGACCTTCTGTGGGTGAGCTACTCCCTAATCCGCGGCGTGAACATCAAGTGGTGCTTCCAGTGGGGCGCCTGCGACCTTATAACCGAAAGCCTCACCAGCCTGAACACGCTTTTCATACCCACGGATGAATTCAAGCTGGACCCCAGCAACCCGTGAGAAGTCCGCAAAGGGCAAAAAATAATAGCCGCGCCAGGGACGTATCCCTGGCGCGGCTTTTTGGGTTTCTCCTCCTCACGTGAGACCGGGGAAGAGAGCGCAAGTGATTATTACGGCTGCGGTGCCGCAGGTGGTGGCTACTACGGTCGTTACGAACAGCGGCGGATAGACCTCGCGCAGCTTCATCCGGCACAGCGGCAGCAGCATCAGGATCGCGCCCGAGTACGGCAGCGAGTCCAGCGTCGTCGCCGCAAAACAGCCGATGCGGTGGATGGCTCCCACGCTCAGGCCCAGCTCCGTCAGCTTCGGCGCTATGAGCGGCAGCGAGATGAGCTGCCCCGTCGAGGAACCCCCCGTCAGCATGCACATCACCGCCACCACGATGGCGCAGATCAGCATGGGCGAGATGTCTATGCTTATGATGGCGTTCAGCATCTGCGTGAAGGCCTCCGTCTCCGTCACGACCCCGGCGAAGCCGCAGATGGCCGCCACCGTCATCGACATGTGAATGGACTCCGACGCGCCCGTGCTCAGCAGGTTCCGGAGGCTCGAACCGTGCAGCTGGTCCTTGAACAGGATGACGGACAGGGCGGTGCTGATGATGATGCAGATGTTGATGTCCAGCCCCACCACGTTGAAGAGCACAAAGAGCACGATGAGCGGCAGCAGCGCCACGAGAAAGCGCGGCCGCGGTGAATTCTCGTCGTAGTGCGGGTCGAGCGGGTGCAGGGCGAAGTGCTCGCCCCGGGCGCGCGCCCGGTTTATGAGCAGGTTCATCAGCACGATGATGACGGCTATCTCCACCGCCGCGCCCACGAGGCCCGGCACCAGGGCGACGGCCGCGTCCGTACCCAGGGCGCTCATGGCCGCGACGTTCGTCACCTGCGGGCTGCCCGGCATGGTCAGCGTGAAGGTGTAGCTGCACGCGCCGAGCACACCCAGGATGAAGCGCTTGGGTATGTCGCAGTGCTCGAAGATCGTCAGCGCGATGGGGTACATGAGCACGATGAAGACGCTGGCGTTGATGCCGCCCATGCACAGGACTATGCCGATGACCAGCAGCACAGAGATGGCGATGACGTTTTTGCGCGTGTTGCTCGCTCCGGGCTTTAAGAGGGCGGACATGATGGTGTCGGCGATGGCGTAGGCCGCGCCGCTGACGGAGTAGATCTTGGCCTGGATGTTGCCGAAGAGCAGGATGAAGAAGAAGCTCTTTATTGGGACGAACATGCCGTCCACGAATGCGCCGGTGAGCGTGCCCGCAAACGGCAGCCAGTTGAAGAGCATGACGACGGCGGCGCCGACGATGGTGGCGATATAGACCGACCAGTCTTTGTAGCAGAAGATTATGACGACGAGAAAACCTAGCAGGCAGCCGATGATTCCCACAGGCAACGCTCCTTATCTATTAGTGTGGCGACGTGAGAATGACCGCGCCCGGGGCGCGGTCATTCCCGCTCTTATGCGCAGCAGCAGCTCGGGCTCAGGCCTTGGAGGCCTCCTCGGCCTCGACCTCGGCGAGGGTGCGCCGCTTGGGCATGGGGATGGTGGTGTAGACGGCGACGGCGGCCACGCAGGCGATGATGGCGAAGATCATGGAGGCCGTGTAATCGCCGGTGGAGGCCACGAGGGCGGAGCTTATCCTGGGGGAGATGATGGTGCAGATGACCATGTAGCCCAGCATGCAGACGCCGAAGATGCCGCCGGCGTACTTGGAGCCGAAGGTCTCCTGAACGGCCACGGGGTGGCAGCTGTTGGTCGGGCCGAAGCCGAAGGCCAGCAGGACATAGGCCGCGTAGAACATGAAGAGGTTGCTGGCGAACATCAGGCACACGGCGGCGGCGACGCAGAGCACGCCGCAGAGGGTGTAGACCTTGCGGTAGCCTATTTTGTCGATGAGCGCGCCGAAGAGGAAGCGGCTCAGGACGTTGGAGATGCTGTAGAGCGAGACGCCGAGGGTCGCGGCGGCGACGGAGTAGCCGGCGTCGGAGATGAGCACGGAGAAGCGGGGATAGCAGATGATGTAGAGCGTCGGGAACAGGCCGTAGCCGAGGAAGAGGTGCCAGTAGGCGCGGGTCTTGATGACCTGGGCGGGGGTGAGGCTTTCGAGCTGGGTGGCCTTCACCTTGCTGTCGTCGGCGGCGGCCTTCTGCTTCCAGCCCTCGGGGATGTAGCCGCTGGGGGCGGTGCGCAGGCCGATGGCGGAGACGATGCCGATGACGATGACGCCCGCGCCGATTATGTAGAGGGCGGCGGTGATGCCGGCGACGTCGATGAGCTTGACGACCAGGGGCGCGAGGAAGGTGGCGGAGCCGCCGTTGAGGGCCATGCACAGGCCGGAGGCGAGGCCGCGCTTATCGGGGTACCAGCCGGTGGCGCAGTAGGTGGCGCCCGTGTAGGTGAAGCCGACGCCGAGGCCCTGGAAGACGCTGAAGGTCACATAGAGCAGCCAGGGCGCGCCCGCGGGCACGAGGCCGGAGAGCACGAAGGCGAGGCCCAGGAGGACGCAGCCGATGATGAGGGTCTTTTTCGCGCCGACGCGGCCGAGCATCCAGCCGCTGAGGATGTGGCCCGGGGTCTGCATGGTGGCCATGAAGGTGATGACGCCGGCCACGGACTCGGTGGACCAGGCAAACTGCTCGGCCAGGGGGTTCACGAACACCGCGGCGGAGTTGACCATGCCGCCGACAAAGAGTATTATGAGAGCCCGGACGAGTATGCCGGTCCGGCTCGGGAGCTTCTGAGTGGTAGCCATATTATCTCCTTTCTATTGAGAGCGCGCGCTCAGGTGCAGGTCCAGCCGCCGTCCACGGCCACGATCTGGCCCGTGGTGTAGGAGCAGCTCTTCGAGGCGAAGTAGACGCACAGGCCGTCCATCTCGCCGGTCTCACCGTGGCGGCCCTTGGGGCAGCGGTCGCGGTGCAGCTGGGTGAAGGCCTCGGAGTCGATGTAGGGCGCGGTGAGCTCGGAGGGGAAGTAGCCCGGGGCGATGCAGTTGACGGTGATGTCGTACTTGCCCCAGTCGTTGGCCAGGGCCTTGGTCATCATGTGGACGCCGCCCTTCGCCGCGCAGTAGGGCGCGGTCCAGACGTGCTTGCGGGAGACGAAGCCGTGCATGGAGGAGACGTTCACGATGCGCCCGTAGTTGTTGGGTATCATGGAGAGCCTGGCCACCTCTCTGCAGAGGCGGAAGAGGCCCGTGAGGTCCGTGTCCACGACGTAGTACCACTGCTCGTCAGTCATGAGGGCCGGGTCGCCGGAGCCGCCGACGCCGCCGGCGTTCACGAGGATGTCGATCTTGCCGAAGTGGGCGACGACGTCCTTGACGCAGGCCGTGACGGATTCGGAGTCGCGCAGGTCTATCCTGTGCGGGTAGACTTCGACGCCGAACTCGGCGGAGATGGCCTTCGCGTTCTCCTCCAGCAGGTCCATCCGGCGGGCGACGAGGGCGACGTTCGCGCCCGCGTTGGCCATGGCCCGGGCGAACTGCAATCCGAGGCCGGAAGAGCCGCCGGCCACCAGGGCTACCTGGCCGGAAAGGTCGAATATGTTGTTTTTCATTCTGAACTTACACACTCCTCTTCTTCGCGCTGCACTTGGAGCAGGCCGCGCGGTTTTCCCCACTACACGACAAATTATAAGAGAGTGTGAAATTCTCGGCAATGTCACGGATACTCAAATGGCCGCCCATTTAGTGCGCGGCTGACAAAGAGGAAGCGGGGGACAGTCGCCTGTCCCCCGCCAATTTTCCGGGTCCGTATTTTGGCGTATGATATCAGATGCAGAAGCACTTCTCGTAGGCTGCGCGGGTGGCGTCGGCCATGGTGCCGGCGCTCACGGCGTCGCCTATGACGACGGTCTTCTCGCAGACGGAGGCGACGGAGTCTATGTAGGCCGTGTCCGGGCGGTTGCCCAGGGCCATGACGACGACGTCGGCAGCTATCTCGACCTCCTCGCCGGTGTCCATCTTCTTCAGGACGGCCGCCCCCTCCTTCACGCCGGCGATGGCGTGCTGCGTGAGGATCTCAACGCCGGCCTCGCCCAGCAGGGCGAGGAGCTTGTACTTCGCCGTGCGGTAGATGGAGGCGCCGACCTCCTTCTGCATCTCGACGACCGTGACCTTGTTGTCGGCGCAGAGATAGTGCGCGACCTCCAGGCCGACGTGGCCGCCGCCGATGACGGCGACGCGCCTGCCCTCGAACTTCACGCGCCCGAGCAGGACGTCCTCTATGTAATAGACGTTTTCACTGTCCGCGCCGGGGATCTTCGGCACTATCTGCTCGCCGCCGCAGGCGATGACGACGCAGTAGGGGTCAAGGGCCTTGAGGCGGGAGGCGGTGGCGGGGGTGTTCAGGTGGACCTCGATGCCGTATTCCTTCATCTCGGCCGCCTGGGTGTCCACGAACTCCTGGGCCATCTGCTTGCAGGGGGCCTTGGAGGCCAGGATGGCGCTGCCGCCGAGCTTTCCGCTCTTCTCGAAGATGACGGGGGCGAAGCCGCGCTTCTTCATGAGCAGGGCGGCCTCCATGCCGGCGGGGCCGCCGCCGATTATGGCCACGGGCCTGCCTGCGCCGTTTACTATGAGCTTGTCGTCGCCGAAGCGGGTCTCGCGGCCGGCGACGGGGTTGATGGCACAGTGGAGGTTGCGGCCGGCGACGACGCTCTTGTTGCAGTTCATGCACTTGAGACACTTGCGGATGAGGTCCTCGCGCCCGGCCTTGGCCTTGGCGACGAGGTAGGGGTCGGCTATGTGCATGCGGCTCATGCCGACGAAGTCGCACACGCCCTCCTCGAGCAGCTTTTCAGCCTCCTCGGTGTGGCGCAGGGCGTTGACGCCTATGACTGGCACCTTCACCGCGTGCTTTATGGCCTCGACGAAGGGCCTGCGCCAGCCCTCGGGCGAATAGCAGGGCTCTATCATCGTGGCCGCGCTGGCATAGACGCCGCAGCTGACGTTGAAGTAATCGACGTAGGGCTCCAGGTACTTGGCGATCTCGACGCAGGCGTCCTGGTCGTTGCCGCCCTCGACGAAGTCGTTGCCGTTGATGCGCGCGCCGACAACGAAGTTCGGGCCGACGGCCTCGCGGATGCCCTTGAGTATGCGCACCATGAAGCGGCAGCGGTTCTCCATGCTCCCGCCGTACTCATCCGTGCGCTTGTTGGTGTAGGGGCTCATGAACTGCTGGAGCAGGTAGCCGTGCGCGCCGTGGATCTCGACGCCGTCGGCGCCGGCGAGCCCGGAGTTCACCGCGGCCTGGACGAAGAGGCCGACGAGGCGGTCGATGTCCTCGACGGTCATCTCGCGGGGCAGGATGGTGTCGCGGCCGATGACGCTGTTGAGCTCGACACTGGGGGCCATGGCCTGCCTGCCGCCGTTGAGGGCCGGGGGCGCCTCGCGGCCGCCGTGATGGAGCTGGACGAAGATCTTGGCGCCGTGGCGGTGTACCGCGTCGCAGATGTCCTCCATGCTCCTTATCTGCCTGGCGTCATAGATGCCGAGCTGGATGCGGTTGCAGTGGCCGCTGTCGGGGTCCACGGAGGTGAACTCGGGGATGATGAGCCCGCAGCCGCCCTTGGCGCGCTCCTCGTAGAAACGAGCGTATTCCGGCGTGGCGCATCCGTTCCAGTCGCCCAGCATCACGCCCATGGCCGTCATGACCACCCGGTTGCGCAGCTCGAGCCTGCCTATCTTTCCTTTTTCAAACAGCTTTTCGTATTTCATTATATTACCTCGTGTTCATGCTTATTGTGGCTGCGCTCCGCAGTCGGGGCATCGGTGTAGTGGGGCCGTCCGCGCCTGCTTTGCTGAATACATCTTACATAAAATCGGAGGGCGCGTACATGTCATCAATGGAAAAACGTGCATGTAAAACAATGCGCCGTGCACAATCCCCCCGCGGGCGGCGGGGTTTTTCCCCCGTTCCGGGCCGCGTTGTGCGCGATGCATTGTCACGGGGAATAATCTCCCCCGGGTATTTTGTGCATGATGCAGTTGTGAAAAATTGCACAAATCGTTTATACTAGATGTCAAAGGTCGTTTGTTGGACAAACTTTTTGACGAAAGGGGCGAAGACTGGCAGATATGCTGTTTTCATCTTTGGCAAAATTACTCACTGAAAAATACCCTGGCAGCAGCTGCGAAGTACGGCTGGACTGCGAGATCTCGGACGTGACTCTCTATGACGCTGCAAAGCAGCCCGCCGCGGTGGACTGCCTGTGTGTTTTCACGCCGGGGCAGCTGGCCGGGGCCGGGAACCTGCCCATGAACGTGGTCTGCGTGGGCGAGCCGACCTCCGCCGCCCAGACGCGGCTCGGCGCCTGTGACGGCAACCTGGTCCTGATCCCGGACGCCTCCTCCGCAGAGGCGGTCTGCTATCTGCTCTCGCTTTTCGGCAACTCCATAAAGCAGCAGAAGCTCTACTCCGACCTCATCTACATGCTCCTGTCCGACGAGGACCTCTCCTCTGTCTTCTGCGCCTTCGCGAAGGACACCGACTGCCAGATGCTGGCTATCGACATCTCGGGCAAGGTCCTGGCCTATTCCAAGCCCTTCCGCGTGAACCACCCGCACTGGCTGCACAGCGTCGAGGTCGGCTACCTCGACAAGTACCTCATCGAGTACATCCTCTCCTACCGCGAAAAGCACAACATGAGCATTTCGCCGCAGCCCTTCATCCTCTACTGCGACCGGCTGCAGCTTTTCATAAAGACCATCCGCGTCATCTATAACGGCGAGATCATCGCCTACGCCTTCATGGGCAACTACAAGGGCGAGTTCCCGGAGTTCAGCGACAGGTTCATGTCCCTCATCGCCAAGCGGCTGCTGACGAGCCTCCTGGGCAGCCGCAGCTACAGCAGTTACCGCTTCAACATGCACCAGAACATTCTGGCCGACCTCATAAAGGGCGCGAGCGAGGAGGAGGCGGTGCAGCGCATAAGCGTGGCGAACCTGAGCTTCCCGCCCTATATGCTGGCCGCCGTCCTGCGGCCCAGCTATTTTCGGGAAAGCGAGTTTCTGCACGACGTGCTGATGCCAGCGGTCTCCGCCATCCTGCCGAACTCGCCTAAGCTCTACCAGAAGGGGACCATTGTGGCGCTGCTGGAATCCGACCGTTTAGGGAGCGTGCCGGAGGAGCTCATGTCGCAGCTGCGCCGCCTGGCCGCAGAAAACGGGGTGCTCGTGGGCATCAGCAATATGTTCACCCGGCCCGAGCGTTTCGCCGTCTATTACCGCCAGGCGGCCCAGACCGCGGGCTTTGCCAAGCGCCAGAACAACGTGAGCGGCGTTTTCCTCTACTCGGACTGCGCCTTTTACCTCATGCTGGACGGCGTGGAGGACAAGTCCATGCTTGAATATGCCAAGCACCCCCTGCTCTCGGAGCTGGAGAAATACGACGCAGAGAAAAACACCCAGCTGTACGACACGCTCATGACCTACACTCTGACGGGTTTCAGCAAGAACCGGACGGCGGAGCTCATGTTCCTGCACCGGAACACGGTGAATTACCGCATACAGCAGATATCGGAGCTCTACGGCCTGGACTTTTCGGACAGCGCGCTGATGTTCAAGCTGCAATACTCCTTCCACGTGGACTCCTACCTGAAGCACCGCTACCTGACCCCCCAACCCGCCCCGCCGGAGGCGAAGGCCTGACCGCGGGCGTCGTTGCCGTGTGCTGGAAAATCCACCCCATTTCTTTGGTCTTGCCCAAAGAAAGGCGCTTTTGGGGCCGTACCGACGCACGGACGCTGGTGGCCCCGCCCGCCTCTCCCACTTGCGCTTGGCGCCCGTGTCGGACGCACGCATCGCCGTGGGCGTCCGGTCGACCCACGCCCGGGCGGGGATGGAACCCCGCCCCTACAGGCGTGTTTTGCGTTGTACCGTTTGTTTTTACCGCCCGATCGTCCAACCCAAGGGTCGTCGAGGACGCCGACCCCTACGGCGTTCGCGTGACGGACGTTTCCGCGTTACCGTATACGCGCACCGTGTAAGACCACCACCCGCCCTGTAGGGGACGGCGTCCTCGACGTCCCGCCACCTGCGATTACCGACCGGTAAATTCCAACGCAAAAACCTAAAATCCTCACTGTAGGGGCGGGGTTCCCCCCCCGCCCGGACGTCGGTCGACCGCCCGCCTCACGGCGCCGCACCCATCCATCGCAGGGCGCATCGACCCCGATGCGCCGCTCCTACGTCCACCGCGCCGTACATTCCACGGCACCCGCCCCCGTCAACCGCGCCCCCTCAGTCGCCTCCGGCGCGGGTCGGTCGATGCCGCGCGCATGGACGTGGGGCGGGCTGTGATCGCACGCGCGGCAGGCAAAGGCCCCCGGCCGTTCGGCCGGGGGCCTTGCGCGTCTATATGTCTCAGTCGTCGTAGCCTTCGAGGGCGCGGAACTCGGCATCGAGCTCCTCATCCTTGCGCAGGTCGGCGTCGATGCGGGCGAAGCGGTCGCGGATCATCTGGTGGGTGTGCAGGTGCGGGTGGACGTAGAGCTGGTTGTCCTCCATGGCGCGGAAGAGGCGCGGGCCGACAAAGCGGGGGTTGAAGCCGGTGGTCTTAATGCGCTCCTCAAAGTTGGCCTTGTAGTCGTTGTAGTCTGCGGTGGCGTAGAAGGGGTCGTAGGGCTTCTTGAAGCGCTCGGGGCGGCAGCGCTCGCTGTCGTAGATCTCGGTGTTGACGTACATGGGGCAGAAGGCCGTGACGCCGATGTAGGGGGCGAAGTGGTCCGCGTAATCCCTGATGCTCTCGGCGAGGCTGAGGGCGGCGTGCTTGGAGGCGGTGTAGGCGGACTGGATGCGCATGCCGGGCTGCAGGCTACCGATGGAGCCGGTCAGCAGGAAGTGGGCCTCGGTGCCCTGCTTCTTCATGATGGGCACGATCTCGGTGGCGTAGTAGGCCATGGCGAGGAAGTTGACGGAGGTGATCCAGTCCCAATCCTGGGGCGGGATGTTGCCGAGGGTGCCCGCGCCGCCGACGCCGGCGTTGCTGAAGAAGACGTCGATCTGGCCGAACTCGTCCATGATGCGCTTGACGCTCATGCGGACCTGCTCGTACTCGGAGACATCGACCTTGATGGCGATGGCCTTGGGGGAACCGGCGGCCTCGCACTCCTTCCTGACGTCCTCGACGCGGTCGTCGATATCGATGAGGGCGAGACGCATGCCCTTTTCCGCCGCGTAGAGCGCAAAAGCCTTGCCGATGCCGCAGGCCGCTCCGGTGATGCCGCAAACCTTGCCCGAATAGTCTTTCATGTTTCAGCTTCCTTTCCAAAAGTAGTTTTCCCGGATGTGTGTTAATAATACCGCAATCTTCCCGCCCCAGTCATCGTCAAAAGGCACAACAATGCCCCGTCCGTTGTAAGCCCGTGACAAACTTCCCCACAAACCGGCGCGGCCCCGCCCTCAGATCCGGCGGAGCCGCGCTGTCTGTTTATTTGTCACTGTCTTCCCCGCAGCCTTACCGAGCTGCGCTCTTTCAACTGAGTGTTTATCTCTATTTTTATTGGGTAGTGGTCCTTGGTGTTTATGAGCTCCAGCAGACGTTCCGCAGCCTTTTCGCCCATGTACTGCTTCGGCACATGAATGGTCGTCAGCGGCGGGGTCACGTATTCGCACAGCGGCAGGTCGTCGAAGCCGACGATCGAGATATCCTCCGGTATCCTGTATCCGGCGCTTATAAGGGCGCGCATGGCGCCGACGGCGATGAGGTCGTTGTCCGCGAAATAAGCCGTTGCCAGCTCCTCGCCGGACTCGATGATAGCCTTCATGTCCGAGTATGCTCCCTCCTGGGACGGGGTAAGCTTGTGGACGATGGATTTGGAGGCGGACATGCCGTTATAGCGGATGGAGTTGTAAAAGCCGTTGGCGCGCTCCTCAAAGTTGCTTATCGGGAAGGATGAGTGCAGGTATCCCGGCTGGCAGCGGCACTGGGAGATGAGGAAATTCGTGGCGTGGTAGGCGCCTTGGACGTTGTTTATGAGGATCGAGTCATAACTCTGGCTGTCGAAGAAGGCGTCGAGCAGGACGAAGGGCGGTCGGATGAGCGCCAGGTCCGGCACGGACGAGGCGAGCAGCTCCGTCGCCAGGAAGATTATACCAACGCTGCCGGATGCGTTGAGCGACAGCAGCTGCTCCCTGAGATCGTTGTTTTCATAGATGTAGACGATGTTGAGTTTGTAGTGGTTCCTGCGGCACACGTTGCCGACGCCCTCGATGAGGCTGGAAAAGAAGGGCGTATCGCTGACAACGGCGCCGGTGCGCTTGTAGAGCACAAGGCAGATCGCACCGTTCTGGTTGTTTGAGAGGTAGAGCGACCGGTTTGAAAAATCGTAACCATACTGCTCGCAAGCATCAAGCACCCTCTTGCGCGTCTGCTTGCTCACCCCCGGCTTGTTATTGAGAGCTAAAGACACCGCCGCTTCAGATATCCCCAGTATTTTAGCTAGTTCTTTTGCAGTAATAGACAAAATATTCCCTCCCAACTCCCCTGATGATTGAGCTAATTATATACAATTTAGAGAATTTAGTCAATGTTTAACTAAACTTTTTTACACATTTAGAAAATGGCTTTTATAATGTGAAGCAGACTGAAATAGGTTGGTGACCTTGAAATGAAAGTAATCCCTCCCCATCTGAGCCAGACACCGGAAGAGGCATACAGGAAGATGAAATACGCCGGAACTCATGTCGCCACGCGTGACCCGAAGCGTCCGGAATATCACTTTCACTCTGCCGGTCAATGGATGGACGACCCCAACGGGAGCGTCTACCACAACGGCTATTACCACATCATGTACGGTGCCAATCCCGACAGCGACAGCAACAGGGGCGGCATGCCCTACAAAACCGCTTCGAACAAATGGAGCCCTGATGAGCCTGACTGGATGGACGGTATAGACGTCTGGGGCCATGCGCGCAGCCGCGACCTTATACACTGGGAGCATCTGCCTATCTCCGTTTTTCCGGATCCAAAAAAGGACGAATTCTTCATCTGGTGGGGCTGCACCAGAATAAACGGCGACGGCATCCCCACAATAATATATACAAGCGTGGGCCACAAAAGGAACCCTACCGACTCTGCCGAGCAGTTCATCGCCTATGGCGACGACGAACTCATGCGCTGGAAGCAGGCCGATGAACTGAACCCGATCCTCAGCGACTCCATCCACGGCGGCAAAAAGTACTATGAGTGGCGCGACCCCTTCATGTTCGAGCACGAGGGACGCAACTTCCTCATTTTGGGTGGGACCGATAGTCTATCCAAGCGAGGCAGGGCGCTCGTGCTGCTTTACGAAGCCCTTGATTCCCGCTTTACCGAATGGGTCTTCCGCGGGGAGCTTTTTGAGTATCCCGAGCCGCTTCGCAGCATCGAGTGTCCCAACATTGGCAGATTCGGAGATAAATGGGCCGTAATAGTCTCTCCTCACGGGCCCGTGGAATACTTTATCGGCAACATAGACTTTGAGACATATAAATTCCACTGGGAGCACAGAGGCATCTTGAACGTAAGCACTAACTATTATGCCACGAACCTGGTTTATGACGACCAGGACCGCTGTATTCTGCTTGGGGCGATCGAGGGCTTCGAGGGCGCAGTGGGCTGGAACGGCGCAGGTGCACTCCCACGCGAGCTCAGTCTCAGTGAGGACGGCCGCAGGCTGGAGCAGCGGGTCATCCCCGAGGTGGAGGCCCTGCGCCGGGAAGCTGAGCCGCGAAATGCTTCCGGAGCGGTCGCGGGAAGCGGCGTCTTTGAGCTCTTCGTCTCCCTCCTCCCGGAGAACTCGGGCAGGCTGGCTCTGTGTTACGGAGATACCGACCTGGTCATCGAGTTTCGGGATGGGAAGCTGAGCGTGGGCGGATATGAGCTGCCCTGCTCAAACAGTCTGCGCGTCTTCATGGACAAGACTGTTTTCGAGCTCTTTGCCGACGAGCGGGAGACTCTCTCCCTCGTGGTGCCTGTATGCACCGGCGGCTGCCGAATCGAGGTCGGTGGGGTTTTCGAACAATCGCTGCTCTGGGAGTATGACACCAGAGACGTCTTCCGCTATTACGACGACTGAAAAAACGACCTGCGGTGAATGCCACAGGTTGATAATAAAACATTAGGAGGAAAGATCATGAAAAAGAGATTTACCGCCCTTCTGGCTCTGCTCCTTGTCGCCAGCCTTCTGGCGGCCTGCGGGCAGGAGGCCGTGACCGAGACCCCGCCGGCCGAGACCGCCGCGGCTGAAACAACGCCCGCAGAGGAGCCCTCCGTCACAATCGGCTTTGCCAACGCCAGCATGAACAACGGATTCTTCGTCACGATAAGCAACACGCTCGAATCCCTCTGCAAGGAGAACGGCTACGACTACGTAATGTACGACTGCGACTGGGACAACGAGCTGCAGATATCCCAGATGGAGGATCTCGTAAACCTGGGCGTCAATGTGATATTCCTGGCTCCAGCCGATGTTGATGGCACCAGAGCCGGTCTTGAAGCCGCCTCCGCCGCTGACATCCCGGTCATCGTTCTCGATAACCCCGTCAACGAAGAGGACAATGCCCTCGTCGCCTACACCGTGGCCTCCGACAACTATCAAGCCGGCGTCATCTGTGCTGAGATGATGATGGCGGACTTTCCCGACGGAGCTAAGATTGCCGTGCTCAATCACTCCTCAAACAACGCCGCCCGCGACCGTGTCGACGGCTTCCGCGACACCGTTGAGGCCACAGAGAACTATGAGATCGTCGAGGAACTCTTTGGCGAAGGCACCATCGAGGACTCCATAGAGCCCGCCGAAGATATCCTCATGGCCCATCCTGAAGTCGAAGTGTTCATGGCCTGCAACGAGCTGTCCGGCATGGGAGCCCTGACTGCGGTCGAGGCCTCCGGCAGGACCGGCGAGATCAAGATCTATACGGTCGACGCCTCTCCTGACGGCAAAGAGCTCATCGTGGACGGCAGCTTCGCCGGCGAGGCCGCTCAGTCGCCTATCGGCATTGCTGAAAAGGCCTTTGAGCTTGCCTGCGGACTCATCGGCGGTGAGGCTCCTACCGGTGAAAAGTTCCTTATCGAGTGCTTCGAGGTCCGCGCCGAGCTTGCGGCTGAGACCGCGGGCGAGTGGCAGTAAGCAGGTCAAGCCGGTGAAGTGCGCTGCCTCCACAGCAGCGCACTTCACCATTCGATGCCAAAAGGCGGGCTCTGCCCACTGTTTGCGCGGCGATAGCCCCAGACCACCTGGCAAATCTAATCGAAGGGGGAGTTGTTGATTGCGCACAGAAGCCCTTAGGATGGAGAACATAAGTATGGAATTTTCCGGCGTGTATGTGCTCTCAGACATGCAGCTGCAAGTCGGGCAGGGTTCCATACACGCCCTTGTAGGCGAAAATGGCGCCGGAAAATCGACGCTCATCAAAATTCTCGGCGGCATATACAAGCCGAAAACCGGAAAAATATTCATAGACGGCACTGAGAGCTCCATACACAACGTCCAGGACGCTCAGAAGAAGGGCATAAGCATCATCCATCAGGAAATAAGTCTTGTCCCCTCATTGAGCATCGCTGAGAACGTATTTCTGGGCCGGGAACTTTCAAAGCTTGGCTTCAAATCCGAGGGCAAAATGTTCAGCATGGCCCAGGAGATGATAGACGCCTTGGGCATAGACCTTTCCGCCAGGACGATAGTTTCGGGACTGACTATAGCCCAGCAACAGCTGGTGGAGATAATAAAGGCCGTCTCGTTCAACACCCACATACTCGTGCTCGACGAGCCCACCTCTTCCCTCTCCCTGAAGGAGACACAGCGCCTCTTTGATATCATACGCCGACTGCAGGGCAAGGGTGTGGCAATAATCTATATCTCACACAAAATGGACGAGATTTTTGAAATCTCCGACCACATCACCGTCATACGCGACGGGAGATATATTGACACCGTGCCAACCTCGCAGACGAGCAGTGAAGAAGTCGTGCGCAAGATGGTAGGCCGCAGCATAGAGCAATTCTATGTCCGCAGCTACAACGAGCTGTCAAAGGTCGCCTTGCGGGTGGAGAACCTTACAAAGCGCGGCGTTTTTGCAGACGTGAATTTTGAAGTGCGCTACGGAGAGGTCCTCGGCTTTGCCGGCCTGGTGGGCGCCGGCCGCAGCGAGATAATGCACGCCATCTTCGGCGCAGACAAGTATGACAGCGGCGAGATCCTTATAGACGGGTCAGCCGTTCATATCTCATGTCCACAGCAGGCCATATCTCTCGGCATGAGCATGGTGCCGGAGAGCAGGAAGGAGCAAGGTCTTGTCCTCATAAACGACGTGGGCTTTAATATAGCTCTGGCAAATGTTGACCGGCTGAAGGGCAGGATGTTTCTCAGCTGCAAAAAGCGTCACGCCCTTGCCTGCCAATACATCGAGCGTATGCACATAAAAACCCGCTCTGATGCACAGGCCGTGTTTGAGCTGAGCGGAGGCAATCAGCAGAAAGTCCTGCTGGGCAAATGGCTGGCAAATCAGCCAAAAATACTTATCCTGGACGAGCCCACCCGCGGTGTGGACGTGGGCGCAAAAACTGAGATATACTCCATCATCAATGAACTGGCAGCCGATGGAATGGCTATCATCCTCGTCTCGTCGGAGCTCTCGGAGATAATCAACATGTGCGACAACGTGTGCGTCGTTCACGAGGGCCGGATCACCGGCCGCCTCTCCAGGGAAGAATTCTCCCAGGACAAAATCATGCATTATGCAACCGGAGGCGAAGATATTTGAACACCAAAAAATACAGGCCCGTGCTCACAAACATGCTGGCTTCACTTAAGGCGAATCTGGGCATCCTCGCCGTCCTTGTGATAATGGTGGTTGCACTGTCCCTGCTCTCGCCAGTTTTCCTGACTTCAAACAATATCCTGTCCGTCGGACGCCAGATGTTCAGCAACATCTGCCTCAGCCTGGGCATGACTTTTGTCATCATCATCGGCGGCATAGACCTGAGTGTCGGTGCGATAGTCGCTCTCTCGGGAATCACTTCCGTCGGGCTTGTAATAAACGGCGGCTGGGCCGTCGCCCCGGCGGTCATTGCAGGCATACTGATAGGCACTCTCTGTGGGATACTCAATGGATGCATCATCTCCTGGCTTAAAGTACCCGCTTTCATTGTCACGATGGCCATGATGAACGTGGCCCGTGGCGCGGCGCAGATATACACCGGCGGCACCGCTATTCGCATCCAGTCTGTTGACGCCTTCACCCAACTTGGCGTGGGACGTCTCTTCAACGTACCATATCAGATCTACTACGCCGTAGTTCTAATAATCCTAGCCACTCTGGTGCTCAACAGAACAAAATTTGGTACGTATGTGTTTGCAACAGGCGGGAATCGCCTTGCTGCGCGCCTTTCTGGCATCAAGACCGCGAGGATAGAGCGCATAACCTATACCATCTCCGGCACCATGGCGGGCATTACTGGCGTTATACTCTCTGCCCGCATGTATTCCGCGCAGCCCTCTGTCGGCGATGGGCTGGAGCTGGATGCCATTGCAGCCTGCGTGCTCGGCGGCGTATCGATGTCAGGCGGCATGGGCCGCATCAGTGGAACCATCATAGGCGCCATAATAATCGGCCTCATAAACAACGGTCTGAACCTGATGGGTGTAAACTCTTACTGGCAGCTTGTGGCAAAGGGTGTGATCATCCTTCTCGCAATTGCCATAGACGCCATGAAAAACCGGAGCCGCCTCGCCGCAGCCGGCCGGGCAAAGGCCAGCCTGACCGAGCACGGCGAGAACAGCAAAAATAAGGAGTAAATTCTGAATCACCAAGGAGGAAACTATGGACAGCCAAAAGATACGGGACCTCGAGATAACAGCCGCGAGGGTGCGGATATTGGGGCTGGACGCTATTAACAGCGCGGCTTCGGGGCATGTCGGCGGGGCCTTCTCCATCGCGGACATACTCACGGTTCTCTACTTCAACACCATGAAAAACCTCGACCCTGCAAACCCCAGGGCCCCGGAACGCGACCGCTTCGTTCTCTCCAAGGGCCACTGCACCGCCGCGCTCTACCCCACCCTCGCCCTCAGGGGCTTCTTCCCCGTCGAGGACCTCAAGACCTTCCGCCAGGTGGACAGCTACCTCTCCGGCCACGCCGAGATGAACCACGTCCCCGGCGTTGACATGTCCGCAGGCTCCCTGGGCCAGGGGCTCTCCAACGCCGTCGGCATGGCTCTCGCCGGCAAGCAGGACGGCATGAGCTACCGCGTCTTCTGCGCCATGGGCGACGGCGAGATACAGGAAGGCCAGATCTGGGAAGCCGCCATGTGCGCCGGCAAGTACCGTCTGGACAACCTCGTCGGCATCGTGGACTACAACCACCTCCAGATAGACGGCACCGTAGAGGAGGTCATGCCCCTTGAGCCCCTGGGCGACCGCTGGGCTTCCTTCGGCTGGAACGTCATCCACATCGACGGCCACAACATCGATAGGATAGACGAGGCCTTCCGCGCAGCGGAAGATTTCAAGGGCAAACCCACAGTCGTCATCGCCCACACGGTGAAAGGCAAGGGCGTCTCCTTCATGGAAAACAACGTCGCCTGGCACGGGCATCCCCCAGTGGGCGAGGACTATATCAAAGCGCGCGCGGAACTCGTCGCGCATCTCAATGAGCTGGAGGGAAAGTGACATGAACAAGCTGAGAGACGCAAACCGCGCGTACGGCGAGAAGCTGGCAGAGCTCGGCGCCGAGCTGCCCGAGCTTGTGGTGCTCGACGCGGACCTGGCCGCCTGCAGCAAGACCGCGCCCTTCATAGAGCGCTTCCCGGGCAGGCACTACAACGTCGGCATTCAGGAGTGCAACATGGTCGGCGTCGCGGCCGGCATGGCCGCCTGCGGCAAGATCCCCTTCGTGAATTCCTTCGGCATGTTCACGGCAGGCCGGGCCTACGACCAGATACGCAACGCCGTCGTCTACCCCGGGCTGAACGTCAAGGTCGTCGGGTTCTATTCCGGGCTCTCCAACGGCGAGGATGGGCCCACCCACCAGTGCGTGGAGGACCTCGCCCTCATGCGGGCCGTGCCGAACATGGTGGTCATGTGCCCCTGTGACGCCAACGAGGCCGCGCTCATGACCGAGGCTGCCGCAAAACACAGCGGGCCCTGCTTCATCCGCATGGGCCGAGGCCCAGTGGAGACGGTGACGGAGTTCGAGGGCTACAAGTTTGAGATAGGCAAGGGCGTCGTCATGCGCCCGGGCCGGGACGCCGCCATCATCGCCACGGGCAACATGGTCGCCACGGCGCTCAAAGCCGCGGCCCTGCTGGAGGCCGAGGGCCTGGATGTGCGCGTCATAGACATGCACACGATAAAACCTATAGACAGGCGGCTCGTCCTCGAGGCCGCACGAGAGACCGGGGCCATAGTCACTTCCGAGGAGCACAACGTCCTCGGCGGTCTGGGCGGCGCCGTTGCAGAGGTCGTGGGCGAGGAATATCCCGTCCCCGTGCTCAGGCACGGCATGCGCGACTGCTTCGGCAAGTCGGGCAAGCACGACGACGTGCTGGCTCTCTTCGGCCTGACGGAGACGGTCCTGGCCGATACGGTGAGAAGAGCGGTCGCGCTCAAGAAATAAGCCGCCGCCAGGCGTGAGGAGGAAGGCGCTGTGGAGGAACTTAGAGAAAAGGCCTGTCGCCTCAGGCTTCAGGTGCTGGACATGGTATGCAGCAAAAAGGGCGGCCATATAGGCGGGGATCTCAGCGAGATGGAGATCCTTCTGGAGCTCTATTGCCGCCAGATGAACATCGACGCGGCCAGGCCGGACGCGCCCGAACGCGACCGCTTCATACTGAGCAAGGGGCACTCGGTGGAGGCCCTCTACGCCGTCCTGGCGGACAGGGGCTTCTTCCCGGCGGAGGAACTGGGGGGCTATCTGAGTTTTGGAGGGAAGCTCATGGGCCACCCGAACAACCAGGTGCCGGGGATAGAGATGAACACCGGCTCCCTGGGGCACGGGCTGTCCCTGGGCGTGGGCATGGCCCTCGCCGCCCGCCTCAGGGGCCTGGCCAGCCGGACCTACGTCCTAATGGGCGACGGGGAGCTGGCCGAGGGCTCCGTCTGGGAGGCCGCCATGGCCGCCTCGCACTACGGGCTGGACAGCCTGTGCGCCACGGTGGACCGCAACGGCCTGCAGATCTCGGGCGCGACAGAGGAGGTCATGGGCCTCGAGCCTCTGGCCGAGCGCTTCCGCAGCTTCGGCTGGAACGCGATAGAGGTCCCGGACGGCAACGACTTTGAGCAGCTCGGCGCGGCATACGTTCTGGCGCGGAACACCAAGGACAGGCCCAGCGTGGTCATAGCCCGCACGGTGAAAGGCCGCGGCATCTCCTTTATGGAGGGCAGGGCCAAGTGGCACCACGGCATCCCCGACGAGTCCGAGCGCCGGGCCGCCGCGCAGGAGCTGGCGACAGTGATGAGGGACCTGAAATGATTTCGAACAAACAGGCGATTTGCGACACCCTGCTGCAGCTTGCCTCTGAGGATAGGAGCATCCTCGTGCTGTGCAGCGATTCGAGGGGTTCGGCCTCGGCCTCAGGTTTTGCCGGGAGCTTGCCGGGGCAGTTCATAGAGCTGGGGATAGCGGAGCAGAATCTGGTGTCCGTGGCGGCGGGCCTCGCCTCCGGCGGGATGCGTCCCTTCGTCCTGGCCCCCGCCGCCTTCCTCTCCACGCGGAGCATGGAGCAGGTCAAGGTGGACGTCTGCTACTCCGGCAGCAACGTAAAGCTCATAGGCGTAAGCGGCGGGGTGAGCTACGGCCCGCTGGGCCTCACTCACCACGCCGTGCACGACATAGCGGCGCTGGGCGTCCTGCCCGGTCTGCGCGTGTATATGCCGGCGGACGCGGAGGCCTCGCGTTCGCTCACCCGTCGTCTGGCCGCCGACAGCCTGCCCGCCTACGTGCGGGTGGGGCGCAGCGCCTCTCCCGAGGTCTATCCTGCCGGCGGCGCCGACCTCTCGGAAGACCGCGCGCTGCTGACCCGGCCGGGCGACGACGTGACGGTCATCGCCTGCGGCGACATGGTCGCCCCCGCGGCGGCGGCCTCGGATGCGCTCCGTGAGCAAGGCGTATCTTGCCGGGTGCTGGACATGTTCTGTATAAAGCCCCTGGACTGCGAGGCGGTCAGGCGCGCGGCAGCGGAGACCTCCGGTATAGTCACAGTGGAGGAACACAGCAGCTTTCTGGGCCTGGGCTCTCTGGTGGCGCAGGAGCTGGCGGGCATGGGTGTGCCGCTCACGCGGCTGGGCCTTCCCGACGCCCCCGTCGTCACCGGCGGGCAGCAGGAGGTGCTGGACTACTACGGGCTGAACGCAGGCGGCATCGCCCGGGCCGCATACGAGCTATGCAGGAGATGAAGGAATACATCCTCGCCCTCGACCAGAGCACCTCGGGTACGAAGGCGATACTTATTGACCGCGCCGGCGCCCTCGCCGGCCGGAGCGACCTCGCCCACAGGCAGATAGTCACGCCTGAGGGCTGGGCGGAACACGATCCCATGGAGATCTGGGCGAACGTCCCCGCCGTCTCGCGCCTTGTCATGGAGCGCTGCGGCGTCGGGCCCGGGCAGATACGGGCCATAGCCATAGCAAACCAACGCGAGACAGCGGTCTGCTGGCGGCGGAGCACGGGCCTGCCCCTGTATAACGCCGTGACCTGGCAGTGCGCCAGGGCCGAGGAGCTGACCCGGGCCCTCTCGACGCCGGAGACGGAGGAGCGTGTGCGAGCCGTGACCGGCCTGCGTCTGTCTCCCTATTTCTCGGCTGCAAAGTTCGCCTGGCTGCTGAAAAACGCCGACGGGCCGGCCGGGGCCGCGGCGGAGGGAGACCTCTGCTTCGGCACTGTGGACGCCTGGCTCATCTACCGCCTAACTGGCGGCGCGGCCTTCAAAACCGACGTCTCCAACGCGAGCCGTACCCAGCTGCTCGACTTGGACAGCCTGGACTGGAGCCCCGAGATGCTCGGGCTCTTCGGCCTGGAGCGGCGGATGCTGCCCGAGGTCTGCGAGAGCAACAGCCTCTTCGGGTACAGCGACCTCGACGGCCTGCTGCCGGGGCCTGTACCGATCTGCGGCGTACTGGGCGACTCTCAGGCGGCGCTGCTGGGCAACGGCTGCCTCAGCAGGGGCGGGGCCAAGCTCACCCTCGGCACAGGGACCTCCGTCATGGTGAACGCCGGGCCTGCGCGGCCCGGCGTGAGCGGGGGGATCGTGTGCTCCGTGGGCTGGAAGCTGAACGGCCGCCTCTGCTATGTGGCGGAGGGGAATATCAATCACACCGGGGCGCTCATCGTCTGGCTGAGAGACAAACTGCGCCTCATCGAGAACAGCAGGGACGTCGGCCCAATAGCCGCCGGCCTGGAGGACAACGGAGGGGTATACCTGGTGCCGGCCTTCACCGGCCTGGGCGCGCCCTATTGGCGCGGCGATGTGAGGGCCGCCATCCTCGGCCTCGGAATAGGCAGCGGGAGGGAACACGTGATCCGCGCCGCCGAGGAAGCGGTCGCATATCAGATAGCCGACGTCTATGGGGAGCTGACTGCCTCCTGCGGGCCCATACCGCTCATATACGCCGATGGAGGCGCCAAGCACGACTCCTTCCTCATGCAGTTCACGGCGGACATGCTGGGCTGCGAGTTGGCGCCCTCCGAGGTGGAAGAGCTCTCCGCCCTGGGCGCGGGCTGCGCCGCCATGCTCGCCCTGGGCTGGACGGACGAGCCCGGGCTCGCCGCCCGCAGGCACCTGCCCGGCTTTCGCCCGGCCATGGAGCCCGCGCGCCGGGAGCGCTGCTACGAGGGCTGGAAACGCGCAGTCAAAACTCTGCTTTGACGAAAGGAAATCATATCAGGATGAAAGAGACATTTGGACTTATCGTGACCTCCCGCAGCTTCTTCCCCGCGCACCTCATAAAGGAAGCCAGGGACAGTGTGCTGGGCCTGCTGGACAGTATGGGCTACGGCTGCATAAGCGTGGACGAGGACAGCTGCCGTATGGGCGCCGTCCAAACGCATGAGGAGGCACTGACCTGCGCCCGGCTGTTTTCCAGGAACAGGGAGCTCATAAGCGGCATCATCGTTATCCTGCCGAACTTTGGCGAGGAGTCTGCCGTGGCGGACGCCATACAGCGCTCCGGCCTGGAGGTGCCCGTGCTGGTGCAGGCCTGCGACGACGACTTCGACAAGCTGGACATGGCCAACAGGCGGGACGCCTTCTGCGGCAAGCTCTCCGTCTGCAACGACCTCTATCAGCTGGGCATACCCTTCACGGACACGAGCACCCACACCTGCCGGATAGACTCGCCGGAGTTTCGCGCCGACATAGAGCGCTTTGCCGCAGTGTGCCGGGTCACAAAGGCCCTGCGCTCCGCGCGTATAGCCCTGCTCGGGGTGCGTCCCTCGGCCTTCAGGACGGTGCGCTTCTCCGAAAAGCTGCTCCAGCGCGCGGGCGTAGACGTGGAGACCGTGGACATGTCCACCGTCATTCACCGCGCGGAGGCCATCAGGGACGCGGCGCTCATCGATAAAAAGGCCGCCGAGATACGCGCATACGGCGCCGTCCCGCCCTACATAGGCCCGGAGAAGGTCGAAAAGCAGGCCCGGCTCTGCCTGGCCGTGCAGCAGCTGGTGGAGGAGCTGGACTGCGACGCCAGCGCCGTCCAGTGCTGGGACGCGCTGGAGAACTACTACGGCTGCGCCGCCTGCCTGGCCATGAGCATGATGGGCGAGGCGGGCAGGCCCTCCGCCTGCGAGAGCGACGTCATGGGCGCGCTGACCATGCTGGCCATGGACAGGGCCGCCGGCTCCGCCCCCGCCTATATGGACTGGAACAACAACATCCGCGAGGAGCGGGACAAGTGCCTGAGCCAGCACTGCTCGAACTTCCCGCGCAGTTTCTTCGGCGCTCCGGTGGAGATAGAGAACCTCGACGTCCTCAGCACGACCCTGGGCGCGGAAAACTGCTTCGGCTGCTGCAAGGGCCAGGTGGCCGCGGGGCCCATGACCTTCGCCAAGCTGAGCACGGACGACTTCACAGGCCGCATCTGCGCCTACGTGGGCGAGGGCGAGTTCCTGGACGAGCCCATGCCCACGAAGGGCGGCCTAGCCTGCTGCCGCATCGAAAACCTCCAGGGCCTCATGAAGTACATCTGCTCAAACGGCTTCGAACACCACGTCGCCTTCGTGCGCGGCCATGTGGCGGACGTCCTCTGCGAGGCCTTCGGGAAATACCTGGGCTACTCCGTCTACCGGCACGTCTGACCTGCGCCCCCTCCCCCGCTTTACTTCCCCCCCGGCGGGGGGTATAATGGGGGGAGGGGGCGGTTTTGTGAAGAAGATCATCATACTCATCGGCAACTACTGCTCGGGCAAGACTGAGATCGCGCTGAACCTCGCGGTGAGGGCGGCGGAGCGGGGGCTCAAGACGCAGGTCGTCGACCTTGACCGCATCAACGACTACTTCCGCATGTCCGACCACATCCGCGTGCTCGGGCAGCGGGGCGTCGGCCTCGTCTCCCCCAGCTTCGTCGGCTGCGGCCTCACGCAGACCGTCATGCCCGCGCGCGTCGCCTCGGCCTTCGACGGGGACTGGGACCTCGTCGTCTTCGACGTGGGCGGCGACCAGGCGGGCGCGCTCTCGCTGGCGCGCTACCACCAGGACTTCGCCGCGCTGGAGCCGGGGCAGCTCGAGGTCTGGGACATAGTCAACGTCTTCCGCCCCATGTCCGAGAGCCCGGACAAGGTCATAAAGCTCATGGGCGGGCTGGAGGGCTTCGCCCGCCGGAAGGTGACGGGTCTCGTGAACAACTCCAACCTCCTGAACTACGCGGGCCCGGACGACCTGCGCCGGGGCTGGGAGGTCCTGCGCGAGGTCTCGGAGCGCACGGGCATACCCGTCGTGCTCACCACGGGCCGCGCGCCGTTTTTGGAGGAGTTCCTGAAAGACGGGCGCGACGCGCGCTATATAGGCGAGGCCGTGCCCCTCGAGCCCTACATGCTCAGGAGCCCGGACAACTTCGCCCACGGCAGGATCTGAAGAAGGCGGGGCGCCCTCGTGCGCCCCGCCTTCTTTGTGCGGCCGGCTTTGTTGACAGGGAAGCTGGAATAATGTACATTTTAAGACAAATGTATTGAAACATACGCTCCGCCGCCGACCGGCGGACTTTCGGGAGGGATGCTCATGAGGAAACGTCTGCGCCGGGCGGCGGCGCTCGCTCTGGCCGCCGTGCTGCTGGCCCTTTCCGGCTGCGCTTCGGGCCAGGAGGAGCGCCGCGGCCTGGACGGGGGAGAGACCTCCGTCGTGCTCGCCACCTCGGGCGAGCCGCTGCGCTTTTACGCGCTCTCGGAGGAGGGCTGCGCCGGGGACGACAACCTGGTGCTCTCAAACGTCTACGACTGCCTCACCTTTCTGGAGCCGGACGGGAGCATCTCCCCCGGCCTCGCCGAGAGCTGGGAGATCTCCGAGGACGGGCTGTGCTACACCTTCCACCTGCGCCGGGGCGTCAAGTTCCACAACGGCCTGGAGATGACGGCCGAGGACGTGAAGTTCACCTATGACAAGGGCGCCGCCGGCCCCCTGGGCGCGGGACTCTTCGTGAACTACGAGCGCTGCGAGATCGTGGACGACTACACGGTGAACATCTGCCTCACGGCGCCCTACGCGGGCTTCCTCTACGGCGTGGCCTCGCGCCTCGGCGGCATCTGCTGCAAGGCCTATTACGACGAAGTCGGGGACGAGGGCTACCTCAAAGCCCCAATAGGCACCGGCCCCTACACCCTCGACGAGGTCATAAACGGCGAGAAGATCGTCCTGCGCGCCAACGACGGCTACTGGCGCGGCGAGCCGGCCATCAAGGAGGTCACCATCGCCATAGTGCCGAACGTCTCGACGCAGATGATAGGCCTCGAAAACGGCGACTACGACGCCGTGCGCAACCCGCCCATCGACTCCTGCCTCCACCTGAAGGAGGGCGGGGACGTCACCTGGGACTACGCGGACTCGACGGGGCGCATCACGCTCTATCTTGCGGTCTGGGGCGGGCGCCCGGGCGAGGACCTGAACTTCCGCCGGGCCGTCCAGTGCGGCATAGACAAGGACGAGGTGAACGAGGGTGCGAACAGCGGCTGCGCGACCATCCTCGACATAGACATGTGCCCCATCTACGCGGGCTACCCCTCGGAGGGCCTCCAGACCGTGGCCTACGACAGGGAAAAGGCTCTCGACTATCTCGCGGCGAGCTCCTGCTCGGGCGAGAGCTTCGAGATACTCTGCCAGAGCGGCACGGCCTGCGAGACGGTGGCGAAGATAATCCAGTCCCAGCTCATAGAGCTGGGCATCGCGGCGACGGTCACGGCGGTGGACAGCTCAAGCTACACCCAGCTGCAGCTGGCGGGAGATTACGACGCCGTCATCCGCGAGCAGCTCAGCTCCATGGTGGACGCCGACGGGGCCTCGACCTTCTTCAACACCACCCCCGGCTACGCCTACACGAAAAACTGCAAGTACCCCCGCGCGGATGAGATCTTCTCCCTCTTCGTGCAGGGCCGCGAGGCCCAGGGCGAGGAGCGGGAGCCCTACTACGCCGAGGCCTGCAACATCATAACCGAGGAGGCATACCTCGTCCCGCTGTACAACGGGCTCATCGCCGTGGCCTACAGCACACACCTGCAGGGCGTCGAGGCGCACTGTCTCGGCACCTACAACTTCTACCGCTGGAGCTGGGACTGAGAGGGGGCAAGCGGCATGTATCTCGTAAAATACACCATAAAGCGCCTTGTCATGCTCATACCGGTCATCCTGGGCGTGACGCTCATCCTCTACTTCGTCATGTCCCTCGCCCCGGGCAATCCCGCGCGGCAGATCCTGGGCGCGGACGCCACGGCGGAGCAGGTGGCCGCCCTGGAGCATGAGATGGGGCTCGACAAGCCCATCATCGTGCAGTATATAAACTACATCCTCGGCGTCGTGCGCCTGGACTTCGGCACCTCCTGGGTGACGGGGCTGGAGGTGCTCGAAAGCTTCCGCCAGCGCCTGCCCGACACGTTTTTCCTGGCCCTCTGCTCGACGCTCTGGGCCGTGGCGCTGGGCATACCCCTGGGCATAGCCTCGGCGGTGAAGCAGTACAGCCTGCTGGACTACGGCTTCATGCTGCTGGCGATGCTGCTCTTCTCCTTCCCGCCCTTCTGGCTGGCGCTGCTCTGCCAGCTGCTGTTCTGCCTGACGCTGGGCTGGCTTCCGGCGACGGGCGTCGGCAGTCTCAGCCACTTCATCCTGCCCGCCCTGGTGCTGGGGGCGAACACCCTGGCCTCCATGATACGCATGAGCCGCACCAGCATGCTCGACGTGCTGCGGCAGGACTACATCCGCACCGCCCGCTCCAAGGGCGCCTCCCGCGCCTGGGTGCTGAGCCGCCACGCCCTGCGCAACAGCCTCGTGCCGGTCATCACCCAGGTGGGCATCAGCTTCGCCGGCTGCATGGGCGGGGCCATCGTCACGGAGACCATCTTCACCATCCCCGGCCTCGGCTCCCTGCTCATAAACGCGGTCAAGAGCCGGGACGTGCCCGTCGTCATGGGCACGGTCATCCTCGTCGCCGTCATCGTGGGCCTCATAAACCTCGTCGTGGACCTCATCTGCGCGAAGGTGGACCCGCGCATCGACCTGGCGGCCTGAGGGGGGGGTGAGCGGATGAAGAAACAAGGTTCCTCCTCCGTCCACGGCAGCTGGCGGCTCGCCGCCGCCCGCTTCAGGCGCAACAGGCTCGCCATGGCGGGCGTCGTGCTCCTCGGGCTCATGGCCCTGGCCATCCTGCTGGCCCCGCTCTACATGTCCTATTCGGACATGATACACCAGGACGTCTTCAACAAGCTGCGCTCCCCCTGCGCGGAGCACCCGCTCGGCACGGATGAGCTGGGGCGGGATCTGCTCGCGCGCATCCTCTACGGCGGGCGCATCTCGCTCTTCGGCGGCATCGCCACCATCGCCATCGCCTTTGTCGCGGGCTGTGTCATAGGCGGCGCGGCGGGCTACTTCGGCGGGCGGATCGACACGCTGCTCATGCGCTTTATCGACATGCTGATGGCCATACCCCCGGTGCTCCTGGCGATGGCCATACTCACGGCCCTGGGCAGCGGGCTGGCAAACCTCATCATCTCCCTGGCCGTCAGCCAGGTGCCGCGCTTTGCGCGGGTGGTGCGCTCCGCCGTGCTGACCCTGCGCGGGCTGGACTACATCGAGGCCGCGCGCAGCTTCGGCTGCGGCTCCGCGAAGGTCATCCTGCGCCACATCCTGCCTAACGGCATAGGCCCCATCGTCGTCTCCGCGACGCTGACCCTGGGGCAGATCATCCTCAGCATCTCCTCCATGGGCTTCCTCGGCCTGGGCGTGGCCTCGCCCACGCCGGAGTGGGGCACCATCATCTCGGAGAACATGCTGAACATCCGCTACTATCCCTATCTGGGCCTTGCGCCGGGCATCTGCATCTGCCTGGCGGTCATGGCCGTGAACTTCATCGGCGACGGGCTGAGGGACGCCTTCGACCCGCGCGCCGGACGCTGAGGTGGCGCGCATGGAAACTGCCGGAAAAAAGCTGCTTGAGGTGAAGGACCTCCGCGTCAGGTACAGGCGCGGGGATGAGTACGTCTGCGCGCTTAACGGCCTCGACCTCGACGCGGCGCGCGGCGAGAAGCTGGGCCTTGTCGGGGAGACGGGCGCGGGCAAGACGACGCTGGCGCTCTCCATCCTGGGCCTGCTGCCCGAGCGCGTGGGCGAAATAACGGGCGGGAGCATAGTCTTCAGCGGGGACGAGCTGCTGGAGCAGGGCGAGGCGTATATGCTGGGCCTGCGCGGCCGGCGCGTCTCGATGATATTCCAGGACCCGATGACGAGCCTGAACCCCGTCCAGACGGTGGGCGAGCAGATAGGCGAGGTGCTGAAGCTGCACTTTCCCGCCATGGGCCGGGAGGAGCGGCGCGGGCGGGTGGACAGGGTGCTGAACATGGTCGGCATCCCGGCCTCGCGCGCGGGGGACTACCCATACCAGTTCTCGGGCGGCATGAAGCAGCGCGTGGTCATCGCCATGGCGCTCATAGCCGAGCCGGAGCTGCTGCTGGCGGACGAGCCGACGACGGCGCTGGACGTCACCATCCAGGCGCAGATCCTGGACATGATGCGCCGCCTGCAGGAGGAGCTGGGCACGACGGTGCTGCTCATAAGCCACGATCTGGGCGTCGTCGCGGGCTTCTGCGACCGCGTGGCGGTCATGTACGCGGGACGCATCGTGGAGCTGGGCCGGGTGGAGCAGGTGTTCGGCGGCGGGGAGAACCACCCCTATACCCGGGGCCTGCTGCGCTGCGCCCCGGATCTGGGCGAGCTGAAGCCGAGGCTCGAACCCATCCCCGGCCACATGCCGGAGCCGACGCGCCTGCCGCCCGGCTGCGCCTTTGCGGAGCGCTGCCCGGAGTGTACGGAGCTCTGCCGCCGCTGCGCGCCGGCGCCGCGGGAGCGGGACGGGCATCTCATCGCCTGCCACCACCGCTGGAAGGAGGGCTGAAGCATGGCGGAAGTTCTGCTGGAGACAAGGGGCCTGAGCAAGTTTTTCAAGACCGCCGGCGGCCTGCTGCACGCCGTCGAGGACGTGGACCTGGCGCTGGGCGCGGGCCGCACCCTGGGCGTGGTCGGGGAATCCGGCTGCGGCAAGAGCACCCTGGGCCGGACGGTGCTGCGCCTGGAGAAGCCCAGCGCCGGCCAGGTGCTCTTCCGGGGCGAGGACATCAGCGCCCTCGGCCGCAGGCAGCTGCGCTCAGCGCGCCGGGACATGCAGATGGTGTTCCAGGACCCCTACAGCTCCCTGGACCCGAGGATGACGGTCTTCGACCTTGTGGCGGAGCCGCTGCGCGAGATCTGCCGGGGCCTGCCCCGGGCGCAGGCGCGGGAGCGCGTGCTGGACACGATGGAGCTCTGCGGCCTGCCCGCGGAGTATGCGGACAGCTATCCGCACGAGCTGGACGGCGGCCGCCGCCAGCGCGTTGGCCTCGCCCGGGCCATGGTGACGGAGCCGAAATTCGTCGTCTGCGACGAGCCCGTCTCGGCCCTGGACGTGTCCATCCAGGCTCAGATCCTGAACCTGCTTATGGATCTGCAGGAGCAGCGGGGCCTGGCCTATATGTTCATAACCCACGATCTGGCCGTCGTGCGGCATATAAGCGACGAGATCGCCGTCATGTATATGGGCCGCATAGTGGAGCAGGCGGAAAAGACTGAGCTTTTCAGCCATCCCCTGCACCCCTATACGCAGGCGCTGCTCTCGGCCATCCCGACAACGGATCTGAGCCGCCGGGGCCGCCCGCCGCAGCTGCTGCGCGGGGAGGTGAGCTCCCCCGTGAACCCGCCGCCGGGCTGCCGCTTCGCCCCGCGCTGCCCCCACGCGACGGAGGCCTGCCGCGGCGAGGTGCCCCTGCGCGAGCTCTCCCCCACCCACCGCGCCGCCTGCCGCCTCGCCGGCTGAACCGCCGCGGGCGAAAACGCAAAAAAAGCCCCGCCCCTTCACGGGGGCGGGGCTTTCGCGCGCCTCAGCCTATTATCCAGACGCCCTCGCCCTCGCAGACGGGGCAGTCGCCGCTGCCGTCGCAGACGCCGCACTCGAAGGCGTCGTGCTCGCCGTAGTAGATGTTGTCGGCCCAGCCGTCGCCGCCGCAGGCCGCGCAGTCCCCGCTGCCGCCGCAGGATTCGCAGCGGTACTCCTGCGGTACGGAATCCGGGACCTGCTCGCCCGGCTCCACCACGATGCCGAAGGAGTCGTTCTGGAATCCGCCGGAAATGCCGCCGGAGCCGCCGGAGCTTTCTCCGGACCCGGACGGGCTGTCGTCCAGCTCCAGGCTGCCGGGGATGTAGAGCGTCCAGCAGCCCACATCCGTCGTCAGGTAGCCGAGCACATAGTCCTCCCAAACGAGGGCATACTCACGGTAGGTCCCATCCTGGTACATGCTCTCAAGCCCCAGGCCCGCGCCCTGGCAGAGCAGCTTGTAGGTGAGGAAATCCGAGCTGTCCGTCAGGCTCTCGGGGGCCTGGAAATCGTAGACGTGCCTGTCGAATACGAAGACCTCGCCCGAGACCTCCAGCTCCACGCCGCTCTCAAAATCCCGCTGCGCGCCGTCGAGCGCGCGTATGGGGTCCGGCACCGCCGGGGGCCCGGAGGTCTCCCCCACATCCTCAGCCTGCCCCGAACCCGAGGCCTGCCCGGCATCCGAGGCCTGCCCCGCGCCGCCGGAGCCGTAGTCCGCCGCCGGGGGCTCCTCCGCGCCGCAGCCGCCCAGAACAAGGAGCAGCGCCGCCAGGACGAGCGCCGCGAGATTGTATTTCGTCTTCATCCAAACTCCTCCTTTTCGAGAATGATAACCTCTTCCCCACCCGAAGTCAAGCTGAGGAAGGCGGGCGAAAAATTGCCGCAAAGCCCTTGACATCGCCCCTTGCAGAGACTAATATATACCCGTTAAAGGATTAACAATGCAACTGATTTCCGAAAATCGAACATCAAAGGGAGAAATGCGCTATGGCAAACCGCATCGTACTCAACACCATATCCTATCACGGCCACGGGGCCATCGAGAACATCGTCCCGGAGCTCCAGGGCCGGGGCTATAAGAAGGTCTTCCTCACCGTCGGCTCCAGCGGCCTAAAGCGCGGCAGCGCGAAGGTCGCGGCCCTGCTCGACGCGGCGGGCATCCCCTACGAGGTCTTCAGCGACATCAAGCCGAACCCGACCATTGAGAACGTCCAGAGCGGCGTCGCGGCCTTCAAGGCCTCGGGCGCGGACTGCATCGTGGCCGTGGGCGGCGGCTCGGTCATGGACACGGCGAAGGCCATCGGCATCATCATAAACAACCCCGAGTTCGCGGACGTGCGCTCCCTTGAGGGCGTGGCGCCGACGAAGCAGCACGCGGTTTTCACGATAGCGGTCCCGACGACCGCCGGCACCGCCGCGGAGGTCACGATAAACTACGTCATCACCGACGTGGAGAAAAAGCGCAAGTTCGTCTGCGTGGACACGAACGACATCCCCGAGGTCGCGGTGGTTGACCCGGACATGATGGCCTCGATGCCGCCCGCGCTGACGGCGGCGACGGGCATGGACGCGCTGACCCACGCCATCGAGGGCTACATCACGAAGGGCGCCTGCGCCATTTCGGACATGTTCCATCTTGAGGCCATCCGGCTCATCTCCGCCAGCCTGCGCGCCGCGGTGAAGGACGACCCGGACGGCCGCGAGGGCATGGCCCTGGGCCAGTATATCGCGGGCATGGGCTTTTCGAACGTGGGTCTGGGCATAGTACACTCCATGGCCCACGGCCTGAGCGCGCTGTATGACACGCCGCACGGCGTGGCCTGCGCCATCATCCTGCCGACGGGGCTGGAGTACAACAAGCCCGCGGCGGGCGCGCGCTACCGTGCGATAGGCAAGGCGATGGGAGTCGAGGGCATCGACGCGATGAGCGACGAGGCCGCGGCGGACGCCACCGTGGCGGCGGTGAAGCAGCTGTCCGCGGACGTGGGCATCCCGGCCGACCTGAAGGGCATCCTGAAGGAGGAGGACGTGGCCTTCCTGTCCGAGAGCGCCTTTGCGGACGCCTGCTGCCCCGGCAACCCGCGCGACACCAGCGTCGCCGAGATCGAGGCGCTCTATCGCAGCCTCATGTGAGCGTAAAAGCAGCAACAGGCGGCCCCGAGATGGGGCCGCCTGTTTTTTGCGCGCAGATGCGCGCGGCTCATAAGGAAAACTCGTCTCTCTTGCGCCTCAGCTGGCAGCGTCCTGAGATGAACAGGACGAGGGCGGCGAAGAGGAAGCTGCCGCCGATGATGGATGTCACCAGGAGGGAGATAGGGGCGCCTCCCGCTAAATACAGGCACAGCGCGGTGACGGTCTGGATAAGGCCGGACACCGCAAAGCAGAGGCTCAGGACAAGGCAGGTGTTCTTCAAGCTATCACCCCGCATACCCGGCGCGCCCGCCGGAAAAATGTGCCGCTCCTCATACATATTACACCACAGCCGCGCGCCTTTGTCAACACGGAGTTGTGGGGTTTGGCGGGGAGGAACTCGCCGTTTTGTTCTGCTGGACTTTAGGTTGTGCTGCTGTTTCCACCCCATTTCTTTGGTCTTGCCCAAAGAAAAGCGCTTTTGGGGTGGTGGCGCCCCCGTGAGGTTTCGGGGCCCACCCGCCTCTCCCACTCGCGTGGGAGCTGCCACTCGGCCGCTAAGGTGTCCGCTTCGCGGACGGATTGGATCACTCGCCCCAAGGGCGAGGGGCTTGGGCTGGATGTAGACTGGCGTTTAAAAGTTTTTTGCCCCGCTTTTTTACAAAA
>OJRQ01000072.1_pt1 | contig 106297 bp, 118 predicted proteins | sample 1599271 | NCBI WGS metagenome assembly OJRQ01 (sample SAMN03922533, study PRJEB24848) | human gut metagenome | isolation source: stool sample | host: Homo sapiens | place: Germany | collected 2010-05 | reverse complement strand
AAGCCGGCAACCCGGACAGCGACCCGGCATGGCGGGGCGATTTCCAGGGCCTGATTGACAAGCTCGACTATATTAAGGCGCTGGGCTTTTCAGCAATCTGGATTACACCGGTTGTATCAAATGCAAGCGGCTATGATTACCATGGCTACCATGCGTTTGACTTTACCACGGTTGACCCACGCTACGAATCCAGCGGCGCTACTTTTCAGGATCTGATTGATGCGGTACATGAAAAAGGCATGAAGATCGTGCAGGACGTTGTATGGAACCATACAGGCAATTTTGGCGAGGCTTTTCTGGCCCCCATGTTTGAAAAGGTTTACAATGATGTAAAAGACCTGGAAGACATTAATTCTCTTGTTCCAATTGAAGGGTCAGAGTTTGCAAAATCTTATCCTAATTATGCTTCCCTGAGTGCGGATGCACAATATCAGGCAAGGCTTTCGATCATGAAGAACACAGATGGTAAAGACCATGATGTAAACGACTATTACCATCATTCCCCAGATATGGGCTATGAAAGCAAGATTGAGCAGACCGGCCAGATTGCAGGCGACTGTGTAGATATCAACACGGAAAACCAGGCGGTTGCTACATATTTGACAGATACCTATATGGATTATGTCAACATGGGTGTAGATGCGTTCCGTTTGGATACAGAAAAGCATATTAACCGCTGGACGTTAAATTCTGCGTATTTCCCGGTTTTTGACAAAGTAGAAAACTTTTATATCTTTGGTGAAGTTTGCGCGCGTGTTCGCGATGTATGGAATCATAATATTCCCTCCAGCTCCCCGCCGTTCTTTACATGGGCGGAAACAAAAAGCAAGTGGCAAAATAATTGGAGTACCACAGATTGGGAAGCCAATTATAACAACGCATATGCACATTATGATGAGCACAGCAATACCAGCGGTGTTGAAACGAGTGACAATGCGTTTCTTAACGGAAATGATTACCATACGCCGGATTACAGCAAATCCAACGGCACAGGCGTTATAGACTTTTCCATGCACTGGAACTTTGATAATGCCGGCAGTGCGTTCAGGGCGGGCCTTGCGGAAGACCAGTATATGAACGATTCAACTTGGAATGTTGTATATGTGGATTCTCATGACTACAGTCCGGATTCCTGCCAGACAGTGCGTTTTAATTTTGGAACGCAAACCTGGGCGGAAAACCTGTGCCTGATGTTTACTTTCCGCGGCATTCCCTGCCTGTTCTATGGCAGCGAAATTGAGTTCCAGAAAGGCCAGCCCATAGATGTTGGCCCCAACGCGCCGCTTTCCACAACGGGCCGCGCTTACTTTGGCGACCATCTGGAAGGAACGGTCACAGCGACCGATTTCAGCGAATATACAGCCAGCGGAGAAGTGGAAGAAACCCTCAATTATCCGCTTGCAAAGCACATTCAAAGACTCAACCAGATCCGCCGTGCAATCCCGGCGCTGCAGAAGGGCCAGTATTCTACAGAGAACGTGTCGGGCGATATGGCATACAAGCGCCGTTACACGGACGATACGGTCGACAGCTTTGTATGCGTATCGGTTACCAATGCCGCAACGTTTACAAATATTCCCAACGGAACATATATTGACGCCGTTACGGGCGATGTTAAAAACGTAACGAACGGCACGCTTTCCATCGCGGCTTCCGGTAAGGGCAACATGCGCGTGTATGTGCTCAGCTCCGGCGGGTTTGACGGAATCAGCGGAAAAATTGGTACGGATGGTACATATTTGAAATAATGCAATGTTTTTATCTTTTGATAAAAACAGAAAGCGGGACAGGCAAACGACCTGTCCCGCTTTTGTCATATAAAAGAGAAAAAGAAAATGGTTTGTTAAAAGAATGCAAAAAGATGGAATATTTACTTTTATGCGTCCATATGTTATGATAACTTAATAAGCGTTGTGTCGCGTTATATATGGGAGGTTGAAGCTATGGAGAGTCTGGTGGAATTTAAAAACGTGTATAAACGCTATAAGATGGGAGAGGTTGTAATTACTGCTGTGGATGGCATTTCGTTTCATATTGAACAGGGTGAATTTGCCGTAGTTGTCGGTTCCAGCGGGGCCGGAAAAACAACGGTTTTAAATATTTTGGGCGGTATGGATAAATGCAGCGAAGGGGAAATTTTTGTAGCGGGCAGGGAAATCAGCGCGCTGAAGGAAAAAGAGCTTGCTTCCTACCGGCGGTATGATATTGGCTTTGTTTTTCAGTTTTATAATTTGGTTCCAAACCTGACGGCTAAAGAAAATGTGGAGCTTGCAACACAAATTTGTAAAAACCCTTTAGATGCACAGGCTGTTTTGGAAAGCGTAGGACTTTCAGGCCGTGTGGACAATTTTCCCGCGCAGCTTTCAGGGGGAGAACAGCAGCGCGTATCTATTGCAAGGGCGCTGGCCAAGCGTCCAAAGCTCCTTTTGTGCGATGAACCAACAGGTGCTTTGGATTATAATACAGGCAAGTCCATTTTAAAGCTTTTGCAAACCACCTGCCAAAAAGAGGGTATGACGGTTGTGCTGATCACGCACAACCAGGCGATTACACCTATGGCAGATCGCGTAATTCGCATGAAAAGCGGCAAGGTAGTCAGCAATGTTTTAAATGAAGAACCTCTTCCGGTTGAAGAAATTGAATGGTAACCCCTAAACGGGAAGGTATATAAACCGGTTTGGAGGCTGTAAAGTATGCTGGAAAAAATACCGGGGGATGAAGAAATGACAGCGGTGCTCGAACGCTCTTTAAACAGTTTTTTATTGTTATAAGATAATATCTCCCTCTTGGAAGATATTATCAGGCTGTTAAAAATTAAAAGGAAGCCAAACAAAAAGCAATTGGATGCATACCGATAAACTAAGAATCAATGACAAAGAGGGGAAAAGCGGTAGTCATTTAAAGCAAAAACGGCGGGAAAGGAGGAAACCTATGACAAAATCTTTACGAAAAAATACCATACGGGAAATTACCCAGACAAAGGCGCGGTTTCTTTCCATACTGGCCATTATAGGATTAGGCGTGGGTTTTTTTGTTGGTGTAAAGGCAACCAGCCCTGCCATGGTGCAGACGGCGCGTACATATTATACACAGCAAAATTTAATGGATTTCCGCCTGGTTTCCACGGTGGGGTTTGACGAAGAAGACCTTAAGGCGGTAAAAGAACAACGCGGGATCGTACAGGCACAGCTTGCCTATACGGCGGATGTAATTGTCAGCACAGAGGGTACCGGGAATGTGGTTCGACTGATGTCTCTGCCGCAGAAAAGCGGGGGTGCTCAGCCTATAAACGATCCGGTTTTGCTGGAAGGAAGACTGCCGGAAAAGTCAGGAGAAATTGCAATTGAAAAAAGCTCCTATGAGGGAGCTTTTAAAATTGGTGATACCATCTATGTTGAAGAACAGATGGGCGATACCAGCGCATCCGATGTGCTGCATACGCTGCAATACACGGTGGTTGGGATCGTGCAGTCGCCTGTATATATATCGTTTGAACGCGGTACCACTACAATCGGCAACGGCAAAGTGTCGCAGTATATGATGATTTTGCCGCAGGATTTTAAATATGAGCGTTACACAGACATTTATGCTGTGACGGAATATTCAAAGCAGGGCCTTTCTCCGTTTGACGATGCTTATCAGGAGGTCATTGACAGCAGCAAGGAAGCATTGGAAGCGCTTGGAAAGGACCGCATAGAAATTTTTGACCAGGAATATATAGCGCCTGCCCGCCAGGAGCTTGCAGACGGGATAAAAACCTATGAGAAGGAAAAAGAAAATGCACAGCAGCAGCTTGAAAAGGCGGAGCAGGAGCTTGCAGACGCGCAGAAGACATACGACAGCGAAATCGCACAGGCGGAAAAAGAGTTGGAAGACGCGCAGGAGGAACTGGAGCAGGGGCAAGAAAGCCTGCCCGGCGCTATAACAGAATTTTACGAGCAGACGCAGCAGGGGCAGGAGCAGATTTTTGCATCGGAGCAGGAGCTTGAAAAAGCACAGCTGCAATATGAACAGGGAAAAAAGGAATATGACGAGCAAATTGCCGCTGCACAGCAGCAGCTTGAGCAAGCGCAGGAAGAGTATGAAAAGGCTTATGAGGAATTTTACACCTATACAAAGCCACAGACGCTTGATAAGCTGGAATTTACGCAGGGGCTTTTGGATGAGGCTTCAAAAACCATTGCATATCTGGAGGAACAGCTGCAGGGTGCAGCAGGCGAACAGGCCGAACAGCTCAAGGAAAGCCTGAAAAAGGCAAATGAGTTGATCGCGGTCTACCAGCGTGAAATTGATTATGGCAGACAGCAGCTTGCAGATGGCGAGCAGCAGCTGCTTGCTGCAAAAAAGGAGATAGACGCTGGGAAAGAAACGCTTGCGCAGCAAAAAGAGCAGGGCGCCCGGGAGCTGGCCCTGGCCAAGCAGCAGATTGATGCAGGACGGGCGCAGCTGGAAAGCGCAAAAAGTGCCTTGTCTGCCGCAGAGAGCGACGGCAAACAGCAGCTTGCAGACGCGCAGCAGCAGTTGACGGACGGCAAGACACAGCTGGAAGCCGGCAGGCAGGAGCTTGAAAAGCAAAAGGAGGCTGGCCTTGCACAGCTGGAAGCCGGTAGGCAAGAGCTTGCAGACGCGCAGCAGGAAGCGCAGCAGGAGCTTGCAAACGCGGAACAAAAATTAAACGATGCACAGAAAGAGCTGGAGGCATACGACGATATACAGTGGTATGTGTTTACAAGGGATGACAATCCTGGGTATTCAACATTTTTGGAGGATGCAAACAGAATTGACGCGGTAGCAGCCGTTTTTCCACTGTTTTTTCTGCTGGTAGCGGCGCTTGTATGCCTGACAACGATGACGCGCCTGGTAGAAGAGCGCAGAACAGAAATTGGTACGCTGAAAGCGCTGGGGTATGCTTCTGGCAGTATTGCTGCAAAATATATTATTTATGCAACGCTTGCAGGGCTTGCAGGATGCCTTGTCGGCATAACATCGGGGCTTATTATATTGCCAAACGTTATTTTTAATGCCTATTGTATGATGTATGCCTTAATGCCGCTGGTTTTTGTTATGCCGTGGGGCTATATGGCAATCGGTATAGCTGCAGCGCTGATCTGTACAACAACAGTGGCGTTTGTGACCTGCCGCAGGGAATTGCGGATAAGGCCGGCGGCCTTGATGCGTCCTAAAACACCCAAAGCAGGCAAGCGTATTTTGTTGGAACGGATCCCGTTTTTATGGAATAAAATGGGCTTTACCTCAAAGGTAACGGCAAGGAATTTACTGCGCTATAAAGCGCGTTTTCTTATGACCGTGTTGGGTGTGGCAGGCTGTACGGCTTTGATTGTGGCGGCGTTTGCCCTTAAGGATTCCATAGGCGTTATTGTAGATAAGCAATTTACAGACATCCATAAATACGACACGATTCTTGTTACAAAAACCGCTGGAACCTTGGAGCAGACGCAGGCGCTATATGATGATGTAGTTGCAGACAGTCGTGTTGAGGATGCAATCCGTGTCAATCAGACAGCCGTTAAGGCTTCCTCTGCCAATACAAACGATACGGTAGATGAGGTTTATGTGCTTGTCCCGCAAAGTATTGGCGATATGAAAACAATGATTGACCTGCATGAGCGAGAAAGCCAAACCCCCGTTGCGCTTTCCGACGACGGCGCTGTAGTAACGGAAAAGCTGGCATCTACTTTGCATTTGCAGGTGGGGGATGAGATCACCTTTGCCGATGAGGACAACCATACATATAGCGTGCCGATAACAGGTATCTGTGAAAATTATATATATGGGTATATTTTTCTTTCCCCGCAGGCTTATGAGGAAACCTACGGAGAAGAGCCAACCTTCAATATGATTTTGGCCGTAACGGACAGCAGCGATGAAAGCGTGCAGGAAGATTTTGCACAGGATATGCTTGGACGTGACGATGTAGCGGCTGTTTCGTTTACAAGCGCAGGGATTAATAACTTTAAAGACATGATACAAAGCTTAAATATGATTGTTTCTGTTATGATCATTTGTGCCGGCGCGCTGGCCTTTGTGGTACTTTATAACCTGACCAATATCAATATTGCCGAGCGTGTCAGAGAAATTGCAACGATTAAGGTGCTCGGTTTTTATAATAAAGAAGTCAGCGCTTACGTATACCGCGAAAATATTGTCCTTACGCTGGTCGGCATACTAGTTGGACTGCTTTTGGGGGTTGTATTGTCGGGCTTTATTATACAAACGGTGGAAATTGATAAGGTTATGTTTGGCAGAGAGATTTATCCTTCTACCTTCTTATGGGCAACAGGCCTTACAGCACTGTTTTCCTTGTTGGTAAACTGGTTGATGTATTATAAGATGAAAGCTGTCAGCATGGTGGAATCTTTAAAATCCATTGAATAAGGCAGGAAAGTCATACGGATCATAAAACATGGCCTTACAAGAAGTGTTGCCTTTTATTTAAAAACGGTTCTTTTAATATTAAAAGCAGGCGTACCATCATCAATGGCAGTTGCCGTTAACGAAGAATAGCAGAAGGTATGTAACCGGAAGGAGGAATCCTTCCGGTTACTGTTTTTTATGCAGTGCTTTTGGTGGGAAGCGTCGCCTTTTCAATGGCAGACATGCCATTTTGCGCAGGGAGCTGAAACGCATATTGGAGCACAGTGGGGCTCCCACAGGTATGGGAGTATTTTCCGGCAGAACACCAACTGCGCTCAGCCTCAAATATGCAAATTTAATATTCTTTGATTTTATGCAGTTCGTTCTTCCCTCAAAACAAAACCGCGATTGTTTGCTCCTCTGTTTTAAAAAGATTCGGTTGCCACAATACATCCCTGTTCCGGACGATTCCCGCCAAATCCGTACCAAGCTGTTTAAGGGCAAGAAAACATTCTATCAAGCCAATCCAAAAGAATATCCCCCGCCAACAAAAACAGCTATTTTTTATGACTTTAACACCCGAACTGTTTCGCTTCGGCCTTCGTTCAGCGTAAAACGTCTAGCAATCCCTTCGGTTAAAAGAATTTCATGCTCATCTGTGACCATCAGCATCTCAAAGCCGCCATTTTTCCGCCAGTATGCTTCCGCTTCCTCCGGTCCCATTACAAACAGGGCGGTGGAGAGCGCATCGCACCGCTTTCCTTCCGGCCCAACAATAAGCATAGACTGCACGCCACTGTCCGCTGGATAGCCCGTGGCCGGATTCAGGATATGCCAATAAACATTGCCTGCATCATCCTCAAAATAGTTTTCGTAGCCACCGGAGGTGACTACGGCGGCATCACTGATTTTTAAAATCCCAAGATTGCCGCTTTCCCAAGGTGCCCGTATGCCAATCCGCCAATCGCTTCCGTCCGGTTTGGAGCCTATGGCGTGGATATTACCGCCTAGACTGATCAGTGCAGACGTAATCCCATGCTTTCGCAGTACTTCGGCCACCAAGTCAGCAGTATAACCTTTTCCCACTGCACCCAAATCCAACTGCATCCCTTCCGGGACGGTCAGAGTAGTTCCATCTAGTTGAATTTTGGTGTAGTCCACCTGCTCCAGCAAGGTGTCTATCTGCTGCTGGGAAGGAACCTGCTTACTGTCAGTCGTAAACCCCCAGGCCATCAGGACCGGATAGATAGTTGGGTCCAATGCTCCGTTGGTTTGTTTTGCCATTTCCAATGCAAAAGAAATCAGCGCGGCTGTTTCCTCGCTTACAGAAACTGGCTGACCGCCACTGTGGTTGGCCTGATGAATTTCGCTTGCCTGATCGGTAACAGACCAAAGAGATTCCGCTGTTTCAATCAGCTCTGTTGATTCGTCCAATGCAGATTGCGCGTTTTCGCCATATGCGGTAAAGGTCATATATGTATTCATGGCAAAAAGAGAGGCTTCTACCGGCTTCTGCTCTGCGGCACAGCCGGATAAGGTGAGCAGTATCGCTGCCATCATACCGGGTATCCACCGTTTCAATGTTTTCCTCTCCTTCCGCTAAAATCTTTTTCTATGGTAACGTGTTTATACGATCAGGGTTACAATCAGCCCTGTAATAAGCGAGAGCACAATCACATAGGCCAGAGCAAATTCATCCAAGTCCTGACAGCTCGGCAGCGTGCAGAGATATTTCATCACGCTGCTGCCCTTTCTCTTCGGGCCCTTCTTCAAAAAAATGCTCAAACTGCACTGCGGGTTCCGGGCTGGTTTCCCAATGACCCATGACAAAATCCTATTTATGCCTTTTCAATTTCTTGATTACCAGTAGACCATACATGCTGCTGTTTGGCAGCCGCCGGCGTATTCTGGGCCATGACGCCCACCAGCTTATGTGGAACATAGGGTCCCTCCAGATAGGCGATCTCCTCCGGAGTCAGAACCAAATCCATGGCTTTGGCCGCCCCCTCAATATGATGCGGCTTAGTAGCGCCCACCACCGGGGAAGTCACTTTTGTCAGCAGCCAGGCCAGTGAAATTTCGGTCATGGATACGTCCCGCTTTTCCGCCAGCTCCGCCACACGCTGGATGATTACATAGTCCTGTTTGGCTGTGGCATCGTATTTGAATTTTGCATAGCTGTCCTCTTCCAGCCGTTTAGAAGTTTCGCCCGGATGCTTAGATAGGCGGCCGCCGGCCAATGCACTGTAAGGTGTCATAGCGATGTTGTCCTCAGCACAGAGCTTGGCCATTTCCCGTTCCTCCTCGCGGAAAATCAGGTTATAGTGGCCCTGGATAGAGACAAATTTAGCAAAGCCTTCTTTTTCGGCCAATGCATTTGCCTTGGCCAGCTGGTAGGCAAAGCAGTTGGAAATACCGATGTACCGGACCTTGCCCGCCTTTACAACTCGATTGAGTCCGTCCATAATATCATAAAGGGGCGTTTCATAGTCCCACATGTGGTAGATATACAGATCCACATAGTCCAAGCCCAGATTTTTTAAACTGGTGTTGACCATCTGTTCAATGTGCTGCTGACCGGAGATACCTGCGGTGATCTCCGCTTGCGTACGAGGCAGAAATTTTGTGGCCACTACCACATCTTCCCGCTTGGCAAAATTCCGCAGCGCCTGTCCCACATACTGCTCGCTGGTACCGCTTTGGTAGCCGATGGCGGTGTCGAAAAAATTAATGCCGAGTTCCAACCCCCGTTTGATGATCTCACGGGAATGGTTTTCATCCAGCGTCCAGCTGTGCTGACCGTTTTTTGCGTCGCCAAAGCCCATACACCCCATGCAGATGCGAGAGACTTTTAATTGCGAATTGCCAAGTTGCGTATATTGCATTTCGTTTCCTCCTTACTCCAAGCCGACGTAGGTTTCGTCATCCACAGTCTCCAACCACTCGTTGGAGGTTTCCTCGCCCGGAACTTCAATGGCAATGTGGGAGAACCAACTGTCCTTCTTGGCACCGTGCCAATGCTTGACCCCTGCGGGGATGGTGATAACTTTGCCGGGCTTCAGGCTCACGGCATCCTTGCCCTCCTCCTGATACCAGCCCTCTCCCGCTAGACAGATCAAAATCTGTCCCCCGCCGCTCTTAGCGTGGTGGATGTGCCAGTTGTTTCGGCAGCCCGGCTCAAAGGTGACGTTGGCCAGAAATACCCGGCACCTGCCCGGTTCCGTTAAAGGATTTAGGTAGGAATTTCCGATGAAATATTGGGCATAGGTAGAATTTGCCTGCCCCAGACCAAACACATTAGCATGGTCAAATTCTTCTTTATTATGGATTCTCATAAGAAACACATCCTTTCTTTTTACTGAATTTTATTAACTGCGCCCCGAAGCTTGTTCTACCTAATTCTAAGGCATGTGTTTACTGTTAGCATGTTTTCTCAGCCAGTACGCAATGACTGAACTTTAAGGACACCGGCCCTTGCAAGCCATTGATGGAGGTGTTCTTTCAAATCTTCATCGCAGCCATTGTTAAGTACGTTCAAAGCTTCCCGCACATCCGCCTTTGGGCATAATCTGGCAATGTCCCGCCGCATGTTGCCCGGTGCTCCCCCACAGTGGGAATAAAACGGCAGGACAATTTTCCCAGACAGGTCGTTTTTATATAACCAAGAGGCAAGGGGCGGGGCGATGGTCCCACACCAATTGGGAGAGCCTACAAATATCACAGTATACGGGTGTGGTGAATGAGATACAGGAAGGAGCCTTGGCCGGTAGTGAGATTGAACCTCTTTTTTTACCTGCCGCAGCAGCTCCGGAAACGCCATGGGATAGGGCTGCCACGGATAAATCTCGCACCAATCGCCTCCTGTGGCAGATTGAATTTCCTGCGCAATCCGATGCGTATTGCCCGAATAGGAATAGGAAACAATCAACGGACGGGTCGGCGCAATCTTTTCATTTCTTTGAATCATTTCTTTGCGCATCCTTTTCACCGTCCTGTTTCCAAAATTCGGCTGCGTGCATAGTTGTTTCTTTCACACAGCTATATTCGTTTTTTGAAAGGAGAGCTGACGCTCCTGCAGGCTCCGGCATCTCCTGGTTATAAGACATTTTTCTGGCCGTTTTTTCTCCCGGAAGCTTTCGCAGAAGTTTGGAAGCATAGTAGGCCAAAAAGACAAAGGTGCCCATCATGGCCAGATAGTCCAAATAAAAAAGCGGGATTGGCTCACTGAAATCCAGGAACACAAACTGGGTTTGCAGCAGCATATATGTGAGGAGGCTCCTTTGCATAAATACTGTAAGGCCGTATACCGCAATTCCCATCCCAAGGATAGGCAATAAAACCTTGCGCAGACGGGAGGCCTGCCGGAGTTTCAGCGCTCTTCTGGCCATGCCAAGGAACATTCCCCAGTGAAGCCCAAGATGCAGCGCCATCAGAACAAAGCCCCAATGGGATGCGGCCATATGTAAAAGACGTGCAAAGGACGTTCCGCCTTGAATATTCAAATATCCAAAGACGTGGTTGGAAAGCATGATACCACTGACCATCAGGCCGATCATGGCAAGGAATACCAGCAGGTCAACGATCAGTTGAAAGATACGGAAGGGAGAATACTTCCCGCGAAACAGGTTCTTATACCAGCTTCCATTGAGAATATGGTGAGCAATAAACAAAAGAAACATACAAGCTCCCGCCCACTCGTGGACTACATCGCCCCAGAATTGATAGCCTATCAAAAACAACAAAGCCAGCGTCATCAGGGCATCCACCAAGATTTTAAGAATGGCTTTTGGTTTCACGGGTTCTTCCTCCTTCCGTTCAAAATTAAGGCAAATGCAGGTCGTCGGTCCAAGCAGCTACGTTCTCGCCTGCACTGCCTACACTGCTGCCAGACACGTGGAAACTTTCCAGAATCGTAGCCCCCGGTGTACTGTCAGAAAGCTTACCTGGGCTGCGGTCAAAGGTGCTTCCTGCTTATTTCAGCCGGTTACCCAACTGGTACGCCTGTTGTGGGAACTCGGAATGCTGAGTCATAGAGAGCGTACCGCAGCCAGCGCCCAGTACCATGCCCATATCTGTCAGGTTCAAATATCGAACCAGCGTTTTATAATGAGATTCCAAGGCCTTAAAGGTCCAGCTGTCGCTGTTCCATGCCGCAGCAAGCAGGGCAGATCTCATATGTTTGCGCTGAATACTGCTGTTGAAAGCACAGAATCGGTCGATGAGGGTTTTCAATTGGGCAGACATGCGTAGTAGTACAGTGGTGTAACAAACACCATCATATCCGCATGCAGGATCTTCTTACGAAATTGTTCCACATCGTCCTTCTGCACACAGGGGCCCTCGTAACCGCAGTGGATGCAGCCGGTGCAGGGATGGATATTTGCATGAGCCGCATCGATTATTTCTATCGTATGGCCTACTTCCTCCGCACCCTGCCTAAAGCAGTCTGCCAGCAGGTTAGAAGAACCGTTTTTGTTGGGACTGCCTTCCAGCATTACAATTTTCATTGCTCGCACCTCCTTACTTCATTTCCTTAAAAGCTATCCGTCCATTGCTTCAGCGTATCTTTTGACAGGTTTCCATTTAGAAGCCGTCCTTCCTTCAAAATTGCACCCGGGCAGCTGGAGGAAAGTTCCGTAGCGGTTTTGCCCAGCCCGCTGCCGCCGGAGGTAGCGAACAGGACAATGGTTTTTCCGCTAAAATCATAGCCCTCTAAAAATGAGCGGATAATGGTAGGTGCGGTGTACCACCAAATGGGAAACCCCAGAAAAATTCGTTCATAGGTTGCAATATCGGCGGTTTTGTCTGCCAGTTCCGGGCGGGAAGAAGGGTCGTTCATCTCCACCGAACTGCGGGAGTGTTTATCCTGCCAGTTCAGGTCAGCGCGGGTATACGGTACGGCCGGCCGTATCTCATACAGATCTGCATTGATTGCATCCGCCAGCTTTTCTGCGGCCCGTTTTGTGACGCCGCTTGCGGAAAAGAATGCGACTAATGTTTTGCTCATATAGATTGACCTCCTTGTAATCTTAAAAATTCGTTTAATCTGCTATAGTGATGGTGATCGTCCCGGACATCTCACTGACAAGCTCCGCGCCGGAGACTATCTGTCCCAGTTCATACAGCGAGGAATTTTCGTTGTAGTCGCCATAGAACATCACTACGTCTCCCCATGGAGCGTAATAGGCCAGTGTACCAGCGCCAGCCTGCGCCAACGGGGAATCACTGGTGTCCAACTCCTCCGGTGGGTAAAAGATTTTCTCGTTGGTACTATAATTCTCCACCTCCATGGTAAGCGGTAGCTGCTCATAAAGGGAAGTGGCAGCAGTACCATCGTTGAGTTCGTAAACAACAACGTTTTCTCCAAACTGCACGGAGATCTGCCGTGTTGTATCTTCCGGTTCTTTCAAATTTTTTATTGCTGATGGTGTTTCGGTTGCAGATGATGGCTCGGATAATTCAGCCGGTTCCGACTGTTCCGCAGAAGAAGGCATTCCCGCTTCAAAAAAAGAAGACTCAGGCGTTGATGTCACAGCCGGTTCCTGGTTGCCGGTTCCGCAGGCAGAAAGGGTAAAAATCATCAGACAAAAGAGTAATGCGCTAAAAATTTTTTTCATTTGACAATCCTCCTATCATTCATATCCAAGTTCTGCAACCCAGTTCTGGATATCTCCCTGTGAGGAAGAGGCGTCTTCTTCGTAACAATCGAAAATATTATCGGAGATTGCAGTGTCGGGAGCCGCATCTGCAATAAGTTCGACGCTGTTTGCCAGTCCGCCGGTGCCGTGCGAGCAGAACAGGTACACCTGTTTGCCGGAAAGATCGTTCTGCTCCAGAAAAGTGAGCAGCGCCATGGGCACACCGTACCACCAGTTGGGGTAACCCAGAAATACCGTGTCATACTGATCCAGGTTTTCTACATTTTCCGTAAGCTCCGGTCGGGCGTTGTCGCCACGTTCCTGATTGGCGCGTGCCAGGCACTCGTCCCAGTCACTGGGATATGGATCCGTAACCTGGATAGAAAACAGGTCGCCGCCGGTTTCCTCCTGCACCCAACCCGCCAGCTGCTGCACATTTCCAGGCGGAATCACACTGGGGGAAGCAACGGCATCTACATCCTCCGCCAAAACAGCGTTGTCCGCCCAGGAAAAATAGGCCACCAAAATATTGCTGCCTTGTTCTTCTCCGCTGGTTTCCGGTGACCCTGAACGAAATGTTTCCATTTCTGAAGAACTGCTATCCGGTGTTTCCTGTTCAGATACCTCGGAACTGCTTTCTGATGCTTCGGAAGAATGACTGCCCTGAGTTTCTGTCGCCCCACACGCTGTAAGAGAGAGAACCATTGCCATTGTCAAAAAAAGAGAAAGTATTTTTTTCATTTATATTGCCTCCTTGTCCCGTTTGAAAAGCGGGGAAGTCATTTTGTATGCTCAAATTTCATAAGAAAAACCCTTCGGATTTCTTTACTTTTATTATAAAATAGAGGTTAATTAATGTCTAATACTTATCTTTTATCTTTTATCATGCGATTTTTGTATGGATATAAAAGTCGAGAAGCTCCAAGTGTTTTTGCTTGGAGCTTGCTTTATAATTATCTATTCCATTTTTGCCCGGAGCATATTGATTTCCTGAATAAATAAAGAGGTGGCAGGAGAGAACAAGTGATTTTTCTTCCAAACCAGTATACTGCGGGTAGAATGTTCCGGATCAATCGGGATAAAACACAGATGTGGGCTGCTATGGATGGCCAACGCACCATCCAGACAGAAGGCACATCCTAATCCTTCCTCGACCAACAAAGCAGCATTAGAAAGGAGTGTATAGCTCAACGGGATTGTCAAATCCTTTTCCTCCCGTTTCAGCCAGTTCAAGATTTCAGCGCGAACCCGTTCCCGCAGCGGAAGGATCAGCGGATATTCCGCAATTTCCTCCGGCATAACAGATGCCTGTTGTGCCAGGGGATGATCGTCCCGCATGAGAATTCCCCAGGTTTCCTTTTGGGAGAGGCGGACAAAATCATACTTTACCGTATCAACCGGTTCCAGTAACAAGCCCACATCCACCAGGCCTTTATCCAATCTATGTTTAATGTTATCGGCCATTTCATTATATAAATTAAATTGAATCATAGGATATTTTTCCGAAAATTGCTTAATCAGTTTGGCGAACAAACGGCTGCCTACCGCCTCGGAGGCCCCAATGGTAATCAGTCCGCTGACATCCGCATTTCGTTCCACAAACGCCTGCTCCAGCCGGCTGGCCAGTTCCACGATTTCCTCAGCGCGCTGGCGGAAAAAGATACCGTCATCAGTCAAGGTCAGCCCGTTTTTTCCACGAAGCATTAAAGTGGTGCCCAATTCTTTTTCTAAGTCCATCATCTGACGGCTTAAAGTGGGTTGTGTCACATGCAGAATATCTGCAGCTCTGGTAATGTTTTCCTCTTGAGCTGCTGCCAAAAAGTAACGAAGTGTACGAAGTTCCATATGAACCGCCTCCTTATCGGACTGGTTATAGTGTAGCACATCCATACAAAAATCGCAATAAACAGGGCAAACTATACGTCTGGACTATTGTCTGCATGTATAAAAAGTTTACTTAGGATGGGACCATCCAACGTCTCTATTGTAATAAAGCTTACAGGAATTATTGTTTAAAAAAATATTATTTAATGCAAAATTTAGTTGGGGTTTGTTCCGTAGAATTTCTATTGTTTGATAGGCATATAATATATCTTGTCTATTTTTTAAAAAATAATTACGAAATAAAGTAAATGTCATTATATAAAAACAATGGAGACCAGTATTTTGTTAAAAAAGCAGAGAGGGTTATCAGATAGAATACGGAAAAATAGTATAAAATAGATTTTAGACTCTTGGTAAAAATAAGATTTATGTTTTGAAAAAGGAAGGATGTCGCTCAAGCTATTACAGCTTTTGGGACATCCTCTTTCGTGCGCTTATTCAATTTATATTTCTTTTTCCGATAAAGACATCACGCAAAATTGATACGCCTGCTTTTGTGTGAATAACGTGCTGCCTTCCGTCTATTACGGTTCGACAAACGGCACACCCAGATATTCTGTCACAGACAAAGCAAGGTTCCTAGCAATCAGTCCGATGTTGTCGCGAATCCACTGTGCGTCCTGCGGATTGTCATGGTAGGCAATTTCTATCAGTACGGCGGGAGCCTTTGTCATACGCAATTCGGCAAGACTTGTGCTGCCCACCGTTTTTACACGCGCAGGGTCGGGATAAATTGTTTTAAAGTTGTTGGCAATAATATCCGCAGCGGCCTGCCCGCGTTGGCTGTTTGTATAATAATATACGTCCGTACCCTGAATTTGCCCTGACAGGTTGGGGGGTGCTGCGTTGGAATGCAGCGCCAGATGCAGGTCGTAATTTCCGGCGTTTGACAAGTTGATGGCTTGGCGCAGGCTTTCGTTTGGGTTGTTACGCCCTACTGTGATGCCGCTTGCAACCAGATAGGGGATCATTTCGTCGGCAACCAGGTTCATGTAGTATTCTTCGTTTCCGCCGTCCACATATGGGTTAAATTCTTGTGTGGACGGACTAATAAATACAGACGGCATTGCAATCATCTCCTGTTATTTCTTAAGCCATTATATGCGCAAAGCGTGGCCTTATGACACAACTGTAGCGCTTTTCGCAAAGCTGTTATGCAAACTTTGCAAAAAATGCTTCAGTCGTCATTTGGTTGCCCCGCAGATAACGGCCAAGACCATAAAGGCATTCTTTGTTTCCTTTTGTTAAGCTGTTTATCCTTTCTTCGCAGGTAAGCGTTGCTTTAAACCCAAGATCCTTTATCACATCCAAAGAAGCGCTGCTGATCACGCCAAAAGGATAGGTAAACGTATTGGGTGTGATAGAAAGCTCATCCTGAAAACGCTCTTGCGCTTTTTTCAAATCTGCGGCGAGTATTTCCTTGTATTCTGCATCGCTTTCTCCGGCTTTTTGTTTTGCGCCAAGGCGTGCGCCGGATCGTTTATGCAGGTTATAGGAATGGTTTTGCAGCTCCACATAGCCTGACAGCGCCATTTCTTTAAGGTTCTCCCAGGTTGCGTTGGAATAATAGGCAGATACGTCTATGGTTTTGCTGTATTGGTCGGTATATATACCGATGGGGGATAAAACCATTTTGCAGTTATATTTTTTCAGCAATGGAAAAGCGTACAGATAATTATTGTAATAGCCGTCGTCAAAGGTAATCATGATTGGGTTTTCCGGTAGATCCTTCCCTTTGTAAACATAGTCGATCAGGTCGGCCATCACAACCGTGTGAAATCCGTGCTCTGTTATGTATTTTAGATCTGCCTCAAAAGTGTTGGGGTCAATTACATATTCCCCCTGTAAAGCCGGGTCTTTCAGTATGGAATGGTACATAATGATCGGAACGTTTATACGTTCTTTGTCTGGCTGCGCGCTGGTAGCAACGGCGGAGTCATTGCCGGAAACCATGAACATACCGCCCAAAACGACCAGAACCAGGCATAAAACGCACACAATACCCTTCCGGATATGCAGGTTTAAATACATGGTCGACATCTCCAATTTTAGTACTAAGACTGTTCCTCAAATGTGAAGAGGCAATCCGGAATACGGTTTGGCTTTGATAACCGGTAAAAAAAATAAAAAAACAAAGAGATTTTCTCTTTACATTTTTATGGGGATGTGATATGGTATATACATAAACAAGAATTATTACTATTTTTAAAGGACAAACGGCATGAAAAGACAAAACTTCAGTAAAAAGAGGGAAGCAATCTTTCAATCCATCTGTTCTACAGATATCCACCCTACGGCAGAATGGGTCTATAACGATTTAAAGCCGCGCTATCCCGATTTGAGTCTTGGAACAGTTTACCGGAATATTGCCTTGTTCAAAGAACAGGGTATGATTGTTTCAGTAGGAACGGTAGCCGGACAGGAGCGTATTGACGGGAACACAAAGCCGCATGCGCATTTTATCTGTACAGGCTGTGGAGCAGTCATAGATATTCATGAAATGAAAGACGATAAATTGCTTGATTATTCCGTTACAGATGCGTATGGCTTTAAGGTAGAGTACCATAGCCTGTGTTTTTACGGCAAGTGTACTGCCTGCCAGAAAAAAGACGGGGAAAAAAATGTTTGATCGTCCGTTTTTCGGACTAAAATATTTATTTTTATTAGTGGAGGAAAAAATATGAAGAAATTTGTGTGTTCAGTATGTGGTTATGTACATGAAGGAAACGAAGCGCCGGATGTATGTCCTCTGTGCAAAGCGCCGAAGGAAAAGTTTAAAGAGGTCGTGGAAGACGCTGCTTTTGCAACCGTGCATGAAGTTGGGGTTGCAAAGGGCGTAGATCAGGAAATTTACGACGGCCTTGTTGCAAACTTTAACGGCGAATGCAGCGAAGTGGGCATGTATCTTGCAATGGCAAGAGTGGCCGACAGGGAAGGCTATCCTGAAATTTCCGCTGCTTTTACAAAGTATGCGTTTGAAGAAGCAGAGCATGCTGCAAAATTTGCTGAGCTTTTGGGCGAAGTGGTAACAGACAGCACAAAGAAAAATCTGGAAATGCGTGTAGAAGCAGAAACAGGTGCCTGTGCAGGAAAGTTTGAAATTGCAAAGAAGGCAAAAGCGCTTAACCTGGATGCAATCCATGACACCGTTCATGAAATGGCCAAGGACGAAGCACGCCACGGCGCAGGCTTTAAAGGGCTGCTTGAGCGCTATTTTGGTAAGTAAATCAAGTATTTGTTTTGCTTACAGAACGTTCCCTTTTCAGTCGTATTATACGGTTGACAACGAAAACTGGCTTGTAATATAATAATAAATGGATAAGATCGTATATATGAAAAGAGGGAAAGTATGCTGGTTTTATTTGTACTGCTGGTTGTGGTTATTGTAGCCGCTGTTGCATATGCAAAAACGGCAGATCATGGTTATACCATAGGAAAAGGCCTTTTTAAAAGCAGTGACAGTTGTATGGATGAAAAGGAAGCAGACGTTTGTGAGCATGAATACTGGAATAAAAATAAGTTGAAATAAAACAGAGCTTTTTAATAGCGGCGGCCCGGTGCAAAACAACAAGCACCGGGCCTTGTTTTGTCCGTGATTACATGATGAGTTTTTTTGATATAAAAGTATTTAAATAATATAGATAAAAGAGATAAGCTAAAATATTTCTTACGTACAATACAGGTGCTTTTTTATGAGAAAGAAAACAAAAAACTTTACGAAACTATTCTGCTGTGGTACAATAAAATGGTAAAATGCTATATAAAAAAGGAGAGAACGATCAATGGATTGTATATTTTGTAAATTGATAAATGGAACGGTTCCCACAAATAAAATATATGAGGACGATCAGATTTTGGCGTTTAAGGATCTTTCGCCGCAGGCGCCTGTGCATGTTCTGGTTATCCCCAAGAAGCATATTCCAAACACCAATGCGCTCAACGAAGAAAACAGCGCGGTGGTTGCACATATTTTTGCAACAATCCCTCAAATTGCACAGCAGATGGGCCTGTCGGATGGATATCGCGTTGTAAACAACTGCGGACCGGACGGCGGGCAAACGGTGTTTCACCTGCATTTTCATATTTTGGGTGGCAAAAAGCTGAATACGACCATGGCGTAACGTGTCATAAACAAAAAACAAAAGGAATGAGAAAATATGCAAGAATATGAAATAACAATTGCAGGCTGCCGGCGTAAGCTGCCGGTCTGTGCTGTCAATGAAGATCTATCCATTGCAGCGTTTATTATGTTTGGCGATGTAGAAATTACCGAACAGTGTGCAAAAGCCCTTTTACAGAAATGTCCTGCGCATGATGTGATCTTGACAGCGGAGGCAAAGGCGATTCCGCTTTGCTATGAAATGGCAAGGATCGGTTGCCGGGATTATGTAGTAGCCAGAAAAACGGTGAAAGTATATATGCATAACCCGATCAGCGTCCAGGTGCGTTCCATTACAACGCAGCGGGAACAGTCGCTTTTTTTGGCGGAAGATAAAGCTGGGCGGTTGCGTGGACGCCGTGTTTTGATTGTGGACGATGTAATCAGCACGGGGAATTCTCTGCGCGCTCTGGAAGATCTGGTTTCGCAGGCGGGCGGAACGATCGTTGGGAAGGCGGCCGTTTTGGCAGAAGGCGACGCGGCAAAACGGGACGATATTATTTTTCTGCAGCCCCTGCCGCTGTTTTTGCAAGGCGCAGCAGATTAAAGGCTAAACGCTTATGGGGAATTTCTCATGCTGTTTATATTGCAGGCATGGGAGTTTCCCTGTTTTTGCATAGATTAGGGGGGAGGGCATGAAACGGCCGTTTGCTGTAATAGGATTGTCATATCTGTTTGCACTGGTTGTGGCCCTTGCCTGTGGGGAAAGGTGGTCTTTTTATCTGGCACTTGCGCTTTTGCCTGCTTTTGTGGTTTCTTTATTTGTCAGGCCCCTGCGCAAGCAAAAGACCGTACCGGTAGCGCTTTTGTCTGCCTGCATCGCTTTTGCTGCGTTTTTTGCTGCCAATACAGCCATAGTCAAGCCTGTAAAGGTTTTAGAAGGGCAGACGGCCTTTGTTGTAGGAACTATAGCCGATATCCCGTATGAACAATACGGAAGATATTATTATACAATAGAAACAACGCAGATTGCATATGAAGGCGCCCCACAGCAGATTCGTTTTATGTTGTCGCTGAATTCCCCTGTAGAAGCTGATTTTTTTGACAACATTTCTTGCAATGTGCGCTTTCGGCAGGTGTATGAGCCAGCGCAGGATTATTATGCGGCAAAGGGGATGTTTGTGTCGGGCAGCACGCAGGAAGGGGATGTCCAAGTGACGGAAAACCCGGATAAGCCCCTGTATTACTATGCGCTTTACGCAAGGCAGGCAATCGCGCAGGCGGTGCGCGACATCATACCTGTACAGCAGGCCTCCCTTACCAATGCGCTGCTGCTTGGCGACAAGCAGGGGCTGGATCAGGATGTAAAAACGCAGTTCAATATAACCGGTGCCGGCCATCTGATCGTGGTTTCGGGTTTACATATGTCTGTCATTGCAAATTTCCTTTATATGTTTTTTTACAGACTGCTTAAGCGCGACCGCCCGGCGTGTATAGCCGCGATTTCCGGAATTTTTGTTTTTATGGCGATCACCGGCTTTACGCCGTCTGTGATGCGCGCGGGTATTATGCTGCTCATATATATGGCGGGCAAGCTGTTTCACAAACAGGCGGATTCTCTTAATTCGCTGGGACTTGCGGCGCTTCTGCTTACCGTGTTCAATCCCCTTGCGGCGGGGGATGTGGGCATGCTGCTTTCTTTTGGGGCGACGCTGGGGATCATTTTGCTTTATCCGCCGTCGGAAAGGTGGCTGCATGCAAAGCTTAAACACGTAAGGTTTGGTGTTGCACCGCTGCGCTTTGTTGGAACAACACTGCTTGTGTCTTTATGTGCAACAGTCATGACCATGCCAATTATGCTGTTAAGCTTCGGTACGTTTTCTTTGTACTTTCTGCTGGCAAATCTGCTGCTGGTATGGGCGGCGCAGCTGGTGTTGATATTGGCGCTGCCTATGGCGCTTTTATCTTTTTGCGGGATATTTTCGTTTTTGGCGTATCCGTTTGCGTTTGTTGTGACGGCGCTGTGCAGCTATATGCTTTTTGTGTCAGAGCTTCTGGCGGGTCTACCGTATGCGCAGGTCAATATAGATAGGCCTTATATATGGTTATGGATGAGCGCGACCCTGATTATGGTGGCAATCGCAGTACTCATGAAGCGGGGCTGGAAGCCTGTAAGGGTAACGGCGCTGCTGTCGCTTGCAGTGTTGTTATGCGGTATATTGACAGACACGCTGTTTCATATGCATACAGTTACGCTGAAAATCCAAGATACAGGGGATGGAGCCAGCGTCGTTTTAGAGAGTACGTCTTCTCGTGCCGTTTTGTCCTGTGGAGGCAGTTCGGATCAAGAGACGCTTTTGCAGTATCTGGAGGATAACCCCAAGCCTACCGATCTTTTGATTGTTGCAAGTGGAAAGCGTAGTACGCGTTATGCAAAAGAATTGGCGGAGCAATTTGACGTGCAGAATATTTTACTGTATGATACAAACGGAAACGAAGAGTTGGAAAAGGCACTGGCAGAAAGTGAAAACGAGGTTACACTTTTCCAGGGGCAACAGCAGATACAGCTTTGGGAAAATATAAAAATAGAATTGCTGCCTCAAAACGGCTGTGTGTGGATTTATTTACAAACACAGGATAAAGACGTGCTGCTTTGCCCGGACGGGGGCCGTCTGCAGGATGTGCCTGCTGCGTGGCGTAGCGCAGATCTGTGCGTGCTGTCTGTTTTACCTGAGGATTATTATCTTTTACGCAGCGGCGGTCTGGTCATTTCCAATACCGTTGAAAAATCCACAGCACAGGCGTATATGGTTGCGCCGTATATCCAATATATTGCTGCTACGCCGAACAGCGGGGTGGAAATTATGCTTGCAAGGTAGCAGGGGAAAGGGGTGGAAACCCATGGCAAAGCTTACAGAAATTGAGCTCAAGAAAAGCATAAAAGAACAAAATGTGGAAAGCATTTATTATTTATACGGCAATGAAAAGCTGCTGGTCCGGCATTACACAGACAAGTTAACCGAAAAAATAGCGGGCAAATCCCCGTCGGAATTTTCCTGCCATGTATTCAGCGGTGCAGACGATATGGACCAAATTGCCATAGCGGCAAATGTTTTGCCGTTTATGGGCGGGAAAAATTATGTGAACATAAAAGACTTGGACGCTTCCAAACTTTCGGATGCTGCCTTTGCAAAGCTCATGGAGCTGCTTAAAAACCTGCCGGACACAACCTCTGTTGTAATCAGCGCGTTGACGATTACACCAGATATGTCCAAAGCCAAAAATAAAAAGCTGGTTGCAGAGGTTGCCCGCCTTGGCGTGGTGGCGGAGCTGAATAAAATGAGCCAGATTGCACTGGAAAAGCAGTTGATGTCTTGGGCGCGTAAACAGGGGGCAACGCTTACAGAGGCAGACGCAGGAAGGCTTGTTACGTATTGTGGTACAGATCTTTCCACGCTTCAAAATGAGCTGGAAAAGCTGTGTGCCTATGCATATGGCAGAGAGATTACACGGGAAGATATAGAAAAGACAGTTGTAAAAAATTTGGAAGCCCGTGTGTTTGACCTTTCTAAATTTGTTTTGACAAGCCAATACGACAAAGCATTTGCTCAATTGGATATGCTCTTTTATCAGAAAGAAGAGCCTGTCAGCATTTTGGCGGTGCTTGCCAGCGCATATGTGGATATGTACAGAGTGCGTGTGGCCGTTGAAAGCGGGAAAAAAGCTGTCGATGTAGCGGCGTGTTTTGACTATAAGCGCAAAGAGTTTCGGCTGACAAATGCGCAGCGATATGCAAAGGGCCTGCCGACGGCAGCGCTTAGGGAAAGCCTGGCCGTGTTGATTGAAGCAGACGAAAGGATGAAAAGCACGCCGTGTGATAAACAGGTACTTTTGCAGGAGCTGATTGTAAAGCTTATGTTGCTTACAAAGAAGGAGTATGACGTTGGTTAAAATCAGACAGGCGATTATTGTAGAAGGACGGTATGATAAAATCAGGCTCCAGTCCATTGTAGATGCCCCCATTATTGAAACAAACGGATTTCGGATCTTTAAAGATAAGGAAAAGGTGCATTTAATCCGCTGTCTGGCAGAGAAAAGGGGGATCCTGGTCCTGACCGACAGCGATGGGGCAGGCTTTGTTATACGCAATTATTTAAAAGGGATTGTACCGGAGGATAGCATAACCCATGCGTATCTTCCGTCGGTGCAGGGAAAAGAAAAGCGAAAAACGGCGCCTTCCAAAGAGGGCCTTTTAGGCGTGGAGGGGTTTGACAAGGCGCATATCATAAGGGCGCTTAAAAATAGCGGCGCTGTTTTTCTGGACGAAGGCGGTCAACAAAGTACACCCCGCCCTATGACAAAGGCTGATCTGTTTGCACTGGGTTTGACCGGAGGGAAAAACAGCGCGCAAAAACGCCGGGCACTGCTGCAAAAATTGCAGCTGCCGCAATATCTGTCTGTAAATGCGATACTGGAATATCTCAACTGTTTATATACAAAAGAAGAGCTCGTCGCGCTTTTAAACGAACAAAATTTATAAAAGTTGCTTTATTGGTGTTTTTTTCCTTGACTTTTTTATTTTTTTTAGTATAATAAAATCATAAAATTGATAATAATTATTAATTTTATGATTTTACAAAGAAACGGAGGAATTTTCATGGAATTGAAAGGATCAAAAACAGAAGCAAATTTACTCGCAGCATTCGCCGGCGAATCACAGGCAAGGAATAAGTATACATACTTTGCGTCCAAAGCAAGAAAGGAAGGCTATACGCAAATTGCAGAGTTATTCCAGCAGACGGCCGATAACGAAAAAGAGCATGCAAAAATCTGGTTTAAGCTGCTTGGTGGCATTGGCACGACTGCAGAAAATCTGGAAGATGCTGCAAACGGCGAAAATTATGAATGGACAGACATGTATGCTACGTTTGCAAAAGAAGCAAAAGAAGAAGGCTTTGACCATATTGCGTTTCTGTTTGAAGGCGTTGCCGCAATTGAAAAAGAGCATGAAGAACGCTACAGAGCTTTGCTTAAGAACGTTAAGGAAGGCGAAGTCTTTGAAAAGGCCGGCGTACAGGTTTGGGAATGCGGAAATTGCGGTCATATTGTGATCGGAACGAAAGCTCCGGAGGTGTGTCCCATTTGTGAGCATCCACAGGCTTATTTCAGAATCAAAGCAAAAAATTATTGATGCTTGATCCATAAATATTCTGTTGAAGTACGAGCACCGCGGTCGGGTTGTGACCGCGGTGTTTTTGTTTTGTTTACAATAGAATAACAGCATGCAGAAAAATAAAGAAAATTAAAAGAATGCAAGCCGTTATGCCGGAAATACCGGATAAAGCAACAGGGATAATTGCAGATAGGGCAGACGTAACCTGTCCCTGCTTTTTTGCATATACTATTGTAGGATATGAAGGAAGAAAGGAGAAAGCCATTTGGAAAACGATATTTTTAAACTAAAAGCAATGGAGTATGGAATTTCTCCTCTGCCGGAGGACCCGGTTGTTGCAATGGCATATGTGCCCTATCAAAATTGCGACAAGCTTTTTTCTGCCGAACAGGGTGTAGTGATGGGCACCATGTTCCCAATACTCAATAAACCCTTTACAGGTTGCGGAGGTAGAAAAACATGACAGAAAGAGAAATGCTCATGAGGAAAATAGCGGCAAATGATTTTGCTGTTGTAGATCTTCATTTATATTTAGACACACATCCCAATAACAAACAGATTGCCCAAAAGCTAGATGAATATGCCGCAAAAAGCAATATGCTGAAAAAAGAATATGAAGAGCGGTTTGGCCCGATTACACCGGGCGAGCAGGGGGGCAACCGCTGGGCCTGGATTGCCAACCCATGGCCATGGGATAAAGCAGGGGAGGAGAATTGCTAAATGTGGGTTTATGAAAAAAAATTACAATATCCTGTGAAAATCAAACAGACAAATCCAAAGCTTGCACAGGTTATTATTACGCAATACGGCGGGCCGGATGGAGAGCTGATTTTATGACGCACAATTGATAACTATCTGTCACCTTAATGGATGAATTCCTTCATCGAAAAAACAATGATATACAGACAAAAAAACAGACTATGTTTGATAAAACACAGTCTGTTTTTTTTGTCTGTAAATTTCTTTTTTTCGTTTTAAACAAATCGTCCCCGCCGTAACAAAGTTATGGAACCTTATTGAAACGAGATAAATTTATAATAATATCAAATGTATTATATAAAAAATTATTCGTGAAGTTTGCAATTTCACGAAAGCAAAATAGTTCTCTTTTCTACTTAATGATACAGAAATTGATATGGAAAGTCAACTGTTTTTTGCTAAAATAATAGTGAATTATTGCTTCAATGGATAAAAGAAGCAGCCCCATGTCATTTCAAAAATCATTTGTGGTCAAAAAAATGGTAAAAGAAAGGGTGAAAAGAAATGCCAAGACGGGGGGAAAATATACGAAAGAGGAAAGATGGCAGGTGGGAAGGGCGGATAAAGGATGGAAAAGATATAAACGGAAAAACCAAGTATAAGTCTATATACGCATGGAGCTATACGGAACTCAGGCAAGCGATGAAAAAATATGAAAAAGCAGTGAAAAAGAAAGGCGCCGGCAATCAAAATATATCTCTGGAAAAAATGTGTTATGACTGGCTCAAGGAGATAGAAATAACAGTTAAACAGTCCACATATGCTAGGTATACGTTCTCCATAGAAAAACATATTCTCCCTTACTTTGGGGCTAGAAGCATATACGAATTATCAAAAGCAGATATAGAAGAATTTATTAAAGTAAAAACAGAAAGGTTTAGATTAGGGCAAAAAGGCGGGTTGTCCCCTAAAAGTATAAAAGACCTTATCTGTATTCTTACACAAATTTTAAAATACGGCGAGAGAAATGGGTTTTCTATAGGTTTTGAATACAAATTTTTACAGCCGTCCGTCCAAAGGCCGGAAACACAGGTTCTTACTATAGACGAACAGAAGCGTTTTATCAAATATGTAAAAGAAAATCTAAATCATGAAAATGTAGGTGTGCTGATATGTCTTTATACCGGAATAAGGCTGGGGGAATTGTGTGCCCTTACATGGAAAGATATAGACTTGCAGTCTGGCACTTTGAAAATATCAAAGACGTTGCAACGAATACCTGCATCAGAAGGGGTAAGAAAAACAAAAATTATCATTGATCAACCCAAAAGTAAAAATTCAAACCGAAAAATTCCGATTCCTGCATTTCTTCTTAAGGACCTAAGAAATCTTTCCAGCCGATATGATACAGAAGCATATGTACTGACAGGACAGAAAAACAGATTTATAGAACCAAGAACCTATCAAAACAAGTTTAAAAAATACCTAAAACTTGCGCAAATGCCGGATATTAATTTCCATGCTTTAAGACATACTTTTGCAACAAGAGCTGTGGAAAATGATTTTGAAATTAAAAGTTTAAGTGAAATACTCGGTCATGCAACCGTTAATTTTACGCTTGACAGGTACGTACACAGTTCAGAGGAACTAAAAAAAATGGAAATGAACAAAATGGCCGCATGCTATTTAGGGTAAAAAAAGTGGTCGAAAAAAGGGACAAATGGCTTGTATACAGGCTATTTGCCCTTTTTTTCGTGAAGTTGCAAACTTCATGAAAAATAAAATATATAATTTATGTGATTTACCGTACATTTAGCATGCCCAGATTATATAGCTTTATCAGCAAAGTTTTAAATGCCGTTATTTTGATATCATAAAAAATTTTATTTTGAAATGGAGGAATGTAACAAATGGCATTTTTAGATGAAATTGGAAACAAAATTTCAAAAGTGGGACAAGATGCGGCCACAAAAGCAAAAAAGCTTGTAGATGTTTCAAAACTAAACGGATTAATTGCAGATGAAGAAAAACGGATCAACGCCTGCTTTCTTCAAATCGGGAAAATTTATTTTGAAACACATGCAGAAACACCGGGGCCCCTTTTTGCACAAAAGATTGCAGAAATCCAAGAAGCAAAAGAAAAAATTCTTACGTATTCGGAAAAGGTAAAGCAGCTAAAGGGCATAGAACAGTGCCCCAATTGCGGCGGTGAAGTTCCGTTTGGAGCGTCTTTCTGCAATTCCTGTGGACATCCCATGCCAAAACAGGCAACAGAGGCTGAAAATGCTGCATATATTCAATGCACAAGCTGTCATGCAGCAATCAATAAAAACATGAAATTCTGTACCTCGTGTGGTAAACCGGTGGAAGAGATTTTTCAAGAGGTAAATCAAAGCGATGTGCAACCCATGCAGGAAGATGTTCAAACTATTGCTCCCGGCAAGCAGGAAACGGTTCTAAAGCAATGTTCTAATTGCGGCGCCGTAATGGCAAAGGATATGGTGTTTTGTTCCGAATGCGGAAGAAGACTATAAAAATTGTTTGTTTTAATGTTTAAAGCCACGAAACAAAGTCGATAAAATAAGAAAATTGCAGGAATTAGTTTGCTGAATTGCGGTGTTTAATTTTACCGCAAATTATAAGCGAACGTTGTAATGGATAATAATTTTTAAGAAATAAAAGGAGGAACATGTATGTTTTGCGGAAAATGCGGCGCTCGGATTGGGAATGGTGAAAGGTTTTGCAGCGCCTGCGGAACGCCGGTTATGCAGGCAGGAGCAGAAACTTTCAACTATATGGACTATGGACAGGCAGCGGTTTATAAAGATAAGAAAAAGAAACAGGCTTTGCTAGGCGTTTGTGCGCTGGCGGCTATTGTCGTCGTTGTAGCTGTCATAGGATTTGTAATCACTTTGGGAACAAGTGAAGAACCAGAGGTGGTTGTAAAGAAATTTATGCATGCGGCAATGACAGATGATTTTGATACGTGCAATACATATCTTGCGTTTGATATGTATAAAATCGCGAAAATAACCATAGATCAGCAGTTTGACAATCAGTCAGAAGAAGAATGGAATGCATTTGTACAAAAATATGGGACAAACGATAAAGAAAAAATAAAACAAGAAATTTGGAAAGAAGCAGAAGAAACGCTGGAAGAAACCAAAGAAAGAAACCAGGAGAACAGAGAAGCCTATTTTGGTGCAGATTATACAGTTGATGTTGTCATATCCGGTAAAGAGGAAGTATTGCGTTATGAAGAAAGGCAGGAAATTCTTAGTCCCTTATATCAAATAGGTGAAAGTTTAGGGAAAAGTTACAACATAAACGTAAATGACATTATTAATGTTGAGAAGATTGGAGAAGTATGTAAAGTATTTGGCAACACGACCATGCAGGGCAGCAAAAAGACGGAAACGCAGGATTTTGAAATTGATTGCGTAAAAATAGATGGAAAATGGCGTGTCTTTGATAGCGAGGCAGCGATATCTATACCATACTAACACTATTTTTATTAAAAATAATATAAATGTAAAACTAGGAGGATGACCAATGGCAAACTTTTGCGGGAACTGCGGAGAAAGGCTTGGCGATCGGGAAAAATTCTGCCCGAGATGCGGAAAGGAAATTGAAAACTTTTCCATTCCTAATAGCCCTACATATGCAAATGAAAGCAATGTGAATTACACAGTACAAAAACCAAAAGAACAAAAGCCAAAAAGAGAAAAAATGAGCAGGGGTAAAAAGGCAAAAATCATTTCTATTTTGATTGCACTTGCACTTTTAGCACTTGCCATTTACGGTGCTGTGCTGTATTTTTTCGGCTCGGCATACAGCGTCAAAAAAGAGTTTGACGACGGCAATTACGACAACGCGTTAGCAATCTATGAAGCAAACGTAAAAGACGATTTTATCCAGGGATTATTTGCAAAATTTTCTTTGGAAGGTCAGGCAGACCAAATCTTGACCACCTTTAAAAACGGGGAAATAGAGTATGAAGATGCCGTAAGTGCGTTGGAATGTTTACAGGAAATGGGCTTTACCCATGCATCGGACATCATTACCGAAATAACAGATGAAAACACGGCCAATACCGCCTACGATTCTGCAAACGCGTATTATGAAAAAGGCGATTATGAAAACGCAATCAAAGAATATTCCAAAATACCGGATTCCAGTGAAAAATATGAAAATGCACAGACCAAATTAAACGAACTATACCCCAAATACAGCCAGAGCGTTATACAAGAAGCAGAGCGTTTAGCAGGATCGCAAGACTATCTGGCGGCAATTTCTTATATAGATGTGGCTTTGTCACTTGTTCCGGATGAAAGCGCAAATGTTGCAGAGCTGAACAGTACGCGGGCAACCTGTTTGGATCATTACAAACAAGCTGTGTTAGAGGACATAACCAGCCTGATTAATGAAAAGAAATACACAGACGCCATAAACCTTGCAAACGAAGCGCTTGAAATAGACGATAACGAAGACTTTCAAAAGGTCAAAGCTACTGCAGAAACGGAATATGTAAAAAATATTTCTGCATCTGTAAAGGGTTACCTTGCAAAGGAGGATTACGTCAGCGCAGAAAGAACCATTAACAGCGCGCTTGGCGTTTTGCCGGATAACGCGGAACTGAAAAACCTGCAGCAAGAGGTAACCGCACAAACACCTGTGTACTTTTTGGACGTATGTAAACCGTATTCCAAGGATGATTATTATTATACAGAATATGTAAATGGAGAAACGTTCCTGATGGGAGGAACATCTTATACAAATGGCTTTACGTTAAAAAGGGAAAATAATGCAATTTTTAATTTGGATAATCAGTATAAAAGCTTAAGCTTTTTGGTTGGACACGTGGATGAAACAGATATGGAGGATGCGCAGATAAAAATTTATTTGGACGGCGTTTTAAAAAAGGAATATAATGCCAGCGCAGAAGCGCTTCCGCAGAAAATGACCATTGATCTTACCGGCGTAAACCAACTAAAAATAGAGGTGACAGACACTAATTGGTCCCCTAAATACGGCTTTGGAAACATGATTGTAAAATAAAACGTAAATATATAAGCCATATAAAAAGGAGAAATCTATATATGCATACGAACAAAAAATTATTAAAATCTATTTTTTCATTTGCATTAGTTATCATGATGTTTTTAAGTATATCCATTATGGCAGGCTGTTCATCAAAAGAAGCTGTCGTTATGGAAAAGGAGACTGATAACAATAGTAATAATCAGTCGACGGCTAATTTATCCAGCAGTATAATAGGAACTTGGGTTGCTGCAAGTGGAGACCCCGATTTTGTACTGAAATTTTATTCTGACGGAACTTGTGATATAAAATCTGAAGATGCAAGGGATGAGGCATATATGTATTATACTGTAAATGGCGATCAATTGACGCTTTATAAATTCAACAAAACCGATTCGAGAACTTCTACCTGCAGAATCGAAGGAGATACTATGTACGTTGATGGTTCTGTAATCTATGTACGAAGTCAGTGATACTTACACAAAAAATAATCTACAAAAGCAAGAAGGATGCTTGATATGAAAAAGACAGTTAAATTAATCCCATTCATGCTAGTGTGCGTGATCATTATATCCGTTTTTGCAGGCTGCGGAGGAAGCCCGGGGCAGAATATTGTTGGAACTTGGGTAAGCGAATCGGGGAATGCACAGTGTATCTTTTATGAGGACGGTAAGTGTGATGTTCCATCTGAGCTTGGCGGAAAATATGGTGAAGAAAGCTATACGATTGAGAGCAATAATATGCTGAAAATTACCGATTATTACGGCTCAGCTATTACCTTGACGTATGTTTCTCTTGATAAGGTAGATGAATATGTAGCCACCTATTCGAGTTCTTCCAACTATCAGCCGTGGTGGTGCATTGACGGTAATAAAATTTATTTCAATTCAAAAGACTTCTATTTTACAAAACAATAAGTGATTTCAAAACAAAATGAAGGAGGACAAGATTATGGTTTGCCCAAATTGTGGAGGTTCAGAATTTACCATGCAGGCTGTAGCAGAAATGCAGAAAAGAGGGTGTTTAACAGTACTGCTCTACATAATTCTAATTCTTATTCCAGTTATTGGATGGATTGTTTTGGCCTTTCTGTTAAGAGGAAGAAAAAGCAAAACAGTGACATATGCAATTTGTCAAAAATGCGGATATAAAATTGAAGCTGATAAGCTCAATCGATAAAAACTGTTAAAGATAACGCCCCCGCGTATTTAAAAATACGCGGGGGTTTGTCTGCGGAAAGCTGATTCATAAATCTAACTATCGTGTAATAAAATTTAATAAATTTATTACAGTAGGGGTGATTTTATGGAAACAGAAAAAGCTAACGATTATACATTAACATTCAATTATAAAAACACAGATGTTCAATTTATAGATATAATAAAAAATCATATAAAAAAATTGACAAAAATTCCTGTTGAGCATTGGCATTTACAGGATTATGGTTTAAAATATAAATGATAGATAGTTATCAATGTGAGATAAGGAGGTTTTGATGATAACTCACGATAACTATGCAAGCCTGAAGATTTATAATGCTGGACTGTATTTAAGACTTTCAAGAGAAGACGAAGAAAACGGTCAATCTATGAGCATTAAAAATCAGCAGGACTATCTGATGCATTATGTTCTTGAACAAGGTTGGAATATTTCTGAAATATACATAGATGACGGATATTCAGGACTCAATTTTGACCGTCCTGCGTTTAAGAATATGATAAAAGATATAGAAAACAAGAAAATTGATTTAGTCATAACAAAAGACCTATCAAGACTTGGCAGAGATTACATTGACACAGGCTATTATCTTGAACGATATTTTCCGCAAAAAAAGATAAGATACATAGCGTTAAGCGACGGAATAGACACCTTTGAAAAATCAGCAAACAACGATATGACCCCGTTTAAATCCGTTATAAATGATATGTACGCAAAGGACATTTCAAAAAAGATAAGAACCGTTATGGACACCAAAAGAATAAACGGAAAATTCATTGGTGCGTTTGCTCCGTTTGGTTATGTGAAATCTAACGAAGATAAAAATATGCTTGTTACGGATCATAAAGCAGCACAGGTTGTAAAAAGAATTTTTGAAATGTATTTAAGCGGTTGCAGTATGGCGGAAATTGCACACATTCTTACAGATGAAAAGGTATTGACACCAACAGAGTATAAAAATAAAGTGCAAAATCTTGCCTATGTAAATGTTCATGCAAAATTCCATGTGTGGCGAACCGAAACGATCAAAGGAATTCTTACAAATCCCACCTACATAGGAAATATGACACAACACAGAAGCGAGAAAATAAGCTATAAAGTTAAGAAATTTAAAAAAATTCCTCGCTCTGATTGGATGATTGCAGAAAACACACATGAGCCTATTATTTCAAAAGAAGATTTTGAAACCGTACAGGAACGCATTGCAAGAAAAGCGTGTATATCTTACCCAACGCAACGAGTAAACCATTTACTTGCAGGTTTAATATTTTGCGGTGACTGCAAAATGCCAATGACTTTCAGAAGATTAGGGGCAAAAAAAGAATTTGTGTGCATTTGCTCTGGTTATTCACGATTTGGCAAGGAAAAATGCCAGAGAAATGTAATCAAAGAAGATTTATTAAATCAGTTCGTTTTGACAAGTTTAAAAGAAATATCAGCAAAAGCAATCCGTAACCCGGACGACTTCTGCAACAGTTTTTCAATATCTGATAGGAAACCGGCTCATCTAAAATTCGATAAAGAGAAGAAAGAAATATTAAAAAGATTAGATGAAATAAAAACAATCATAAAATCTCTTTACGAAGATAAAGTAAGAACCATTATATCAGAGGAAGACTTTTTAATGATGTCGTCAGCGTTCAATCATGAAAAGGAAGCTTTGTCAAACAGGCTCTTAAAATTGGAAGAAAAAGTAAAGCAGACAAATCATCATCAATCGCCCGAACAGATGATTCAGCTGATAAAAAGAATTGTTACATTTGAAAGCATTCCTTCCTTGCTGATAGGTCAATTCATTGAAAGTGTTGAAGTTTATAAATCAAAAGAAATTGTTGTAAATTATAAATTTCACAATCCATTTAAATAAATGTATTATATGAAAAAAAGACAAACTATAAAATCAGTTGCCGGGATGGAGAGCTTGCCGCTTCTCTGCGCTATTTAAGTCAGCGCTTTAGCATGCCTTATCCTGAATTGAAAGCAATTTTGACTGATATAGGTACCGAAGAACTGGCGCATCTTGAAATGATTGGTGCAATTGTGTACCAGCTTACCCGTGATCTTACGCCGGAACAAATAAAAGAGGCTGGTTTTGATGCTTATTTTGTCGACCATACAACGGGAATTTATCCGTCGTCTGCGGCGGGTGTCCCATTCACGGCGGCATATTTACAGTCTAAAGGTGATGTCATAACGGATCTGCATGAGGATATGGCGGCCGAGCAAAAGGCCAGAACCACATATGACAATATCCTTCGGTTTACAGACGACCCGGACGTAATAGACCCAATCCGCTTTTTGCGTGAAAGGGAGGTCGTACACTACCAGCGCTTCGGCGAAGGTTTACGCATTACCACCGATAAGCTTAACAGCAAAAACTTTTATGCGTTTAACCCGTCGTTTGATAGATGCGACAAAAAAGAAAAATGTGAAAAAAAAGGAAAAGAAAAAACCATGGACTGTGAAAAAACATGGGATAGCGAAAAAATGTCTGACTATAACAGAATGCCAGATTACAACAAGCGCTAAAAAAATAAAATGCAAATAAAATCGGCCCGGACAAAGCTGTCCGGGCCGATTTTTGGCTGGATATTTTGAGGCTATAGAACTCCACGTTTGCGGTAAAGAAAATTTGCGCCGCCAATTAAAAGAAGAGCAAAAACAAATAGCGGGAGATAGGGAAGGAGCAAATCTTCTATCTGTTCTATACGGTTTACAGAAAGCATGTTGATATAGGTAAGCGTATTCATATTGGAATAAATACAGAAAATTTCATACAGCACGTTAATTAAAAAGGGGACGGCAATTGTCCTGCACAGAAGCATCAGAAAAAAAGTGGCGGAAGCAAAGACAAGCGACTGAATCATCATCAGCAGATAATCCATCCAGTAATTTTCAAGAAAAATTCCATATAACGCAAAAAGGACGGCTGCATGCAGCGCATACCAGATAAAGATGAAAAAAAAGTCTGGCAAAAGGCTGGGTTTGTAAACATATAGCAGTTCTTTTCCATTGCCTTCTGCGTATTCACGCAGTCCAAAAAGAATCCACCATGTTGCCATAAACGGAACATACCGCTGCAATTCCATAAAGGTCTTTAAAAATGTGGTTTCACTCATGCCGGTGCTGTGTACATGCTCTATGCTGAGCACAGGAAGTAAAAGAAATAAAACGGCAAGCGGAACCCAATAAAGAAAACGCAGGCTTTTTAAATGGTAATAGGTAAGCCAAAGCAGATTCAAATTTTTTTCAATGCGCATAAAAAGCCATCCTCCACTGTGGGGGGCTGCAGTGTCCCCGGCTGCTCCTGTGCTGAAAGCACGCGAATCACGGCGCGCCCGTTTTCCTCTGTACGGTCTTTGACAAAAAAGCTGCCGTGCAGGTTTTGTTCCATGCTTTGCTCCAGAAGGTAGACCTTCCCCTTTGCAAGCTGTGCAATTTGCGCGCCTGTGCCGCTTGCGACCAGTTGTCCCTTGTCCATAATTAAAATATGTCCACAAGTGGCTTCTACGTCAGACACGATATGGGTGGAGATCATTACGGTGCAGTTCCGTTTTATGCGCGCAAAAATATTTTTAAACCGCATGCGTTCCTCCGGGTCCAGCCCCGCGGTGGGTTCGTCAAATAGCATAATTTCCGGCTCGCCCAGCATTGCCTGCGCAATTCCCAGGCGGCGCACCATGCCGCCAGAAAGCGAAGCAATGCGGTCATGCATGCGGTCAGAAAGGTTTACTTCCTCTACATATTGTTCAATTTGCGCCTTTTGTTTTGGCTTGGGTATATTTTTTAAAGTAGCAAAATACGTCATCATTTCAAAAACGGTCAGCTCGCGGAACATGCCAAATTTTTGCGGCAGATAACCAATGGAAGCGCCGTCTGTTACAATGTTGCCGCTTTTTGGGCGGTACAGCCCGCAAATACAGCGTATCAGTGTGGTTTTTCCTGCTCCATTGGGGCCAAGCAGGCCGTAGACGCCATACCCAAGCTCTGCTGAAAAATGATCAAGCGCCTTTTTCTTTTTAAAAACTTTGGTGCAGTCTGTTATTTTAAGCATAGCAAAACTCCTTTACCAGGTTTTGGGCAAACTGGTCGATAAATTCGCGGTTGTGGCACCACAGAATCATATGGTCGCCCAAATCCACCATGGGGCCATACTCCGCCCAGCCGGCAAAAGTATCATAGATTTGAAAAATCTTCTTTTCCCGCAGGTCCAGGTGGCGCGGCGTGTTTGCGGCCTGCTCTGCTTTTGTTACGGCGCTTTGCAGCTCTGCAAGATAATCGCCGTCGATCGGCCGCGATTCAAATCCGCCAATGCTCAGCGCACAGAAGCGAAAACCGTTTTCCTCTTTTTCTGTTAAAAAGCCGCGCATCAAAGTCAGGCAGTCGCTTGTGCCGGAAAAGGCGTTTTTCTCCCCTTCTATGGCCGGCAGGTTGCTGTACACGGGCTTGCCGCCGCCTGCGCGCACGGTAAATTGGGAAGAAAAGCCATTTTCTACAGGCACATATCCTTGCCCGCCACCGTTTATATGGTGGAAGCCCGCGATGGGATAATACGGAAAGCACCCGGGCAGCAGTGCGGCCTGGCTGTTGCTGTATAAAATGGGGCTGTACCCGCTGTAGCGAAGAATAACCGTATTGCCGGATTGCGGAGCCTGCACCGTTATGTAGTCGCCGTCGCGTATATAGGAAAGCGGGCTCCCGCTTGCGTCTGTCACAGAAGATACCCCATACCCACGGTAGAGCGTAAAGATATATTCGCCGCTTGCCGGCGCGGCTGAAAGCTCCATTTGTACGGTGGCGTCCAGCGCCCGGCCAATTTGCAGGTCCATGTCATAGGCTGCAACGGTAAAGTCGGCTGCCTGCTGTTTTTGGGGATGATCGCGGTAATATTCGTAATCCCCGCGGGAGATACTGTCGGGATAAGGGCCCAGCTTCATTTCGCTGCCGCCTGCAAAATAGCCAAGCAGGTTGCCGCCTGCCAGAAGCAGGCACAGCAACACGCTGACAAGGCGCGCCCGGCTTTTTTTTCGCAAAACAGCGGGCAGAGCCCAGGCCAGCAGCAAAAAGCACCAGAATAGCGTCAGGTTCCAGCGCAGCGTTTCGTTGGAAAAGCCGTACTGAAAGTCGGTGATCCACGTGGTGTTTTGCGGCAGCACCTTGCTGAAGATCCATTTGGCGGGCCAGAAGTTGATATGGCTGCGGTCGCTTGCAAGGCCCGGCAGCATGTCGGACATGGGGCTTAAAATAAAGATGACAAGCGCCATGACGGCGTATGCCGGTATGCGTTTGAGCCACAGCGCAAGGCAGCCGCCCAGCAGACTTGCAAGCAGGCACAGCAGGAAAATGTTTAAAAAATTGACCATCAGGATATGCCCGTAATACGAAAGATCCGTTACGCCGCCGGCAATGGCAATGCCCAGGTTAAAGCAGCTTGGGATTAAAAACAGCAGAAAAACCAGGCAGGCAAGCACACAAAAAGCGCTGCCGTACAGCCGCACCTTGCCGTGCCTGTGCGCAGCGGCGCATTCTTTAAGCCCGCTGTGCCGGACCGCGTAAATATATTCATAAGAAATATACAGGCTTACAATAAAAAAGATCAGGCATTCCTGTTGTACTGCGTGAACATTCAGCATGACATCCCAGTTTAAGGTATAGGTGTAGCAGCGGTACACCATATAAGCCGTTATGCCTGCAAGCAGCAAAAATGCCACCACAGAAACACGCAGGCGGCGCAAAAAGACCTGCAGGCTTTTTAGGAACAGAACCACAGGCACACTTCCTTTCTGTAAAGAGTAAAAATTTGCCCCGCGGGTAACGAAATACACGCGGGGCAATTGTGGATTTTGCAGATTGGCTAAAATGCGTGGAACTTGCCTTCTGCCGCGCAGTTTTTGCCGTTAAACCACCAGGAGTTCATTGTACCCCTCCAGGTTGTACCAGAATGGCCGGTAGCCTTGTCCCATCTGGTCGGTTTTGTGGTTTGCCCGGGTTCGGCAAAAATATGATGGGATTGGCGATAATCATACCCGGGAACCTTGTAATGCAAATATAGATTTACGCCATCGTGGGAAGAAGCATGATTTTTTATGTACTCCACATTACCCGTTCCATAGCCAGATAAAAAGCCGGTGGATTGTGTTTGTTCCACGTTAAGCGTAAAGGTGCGGGAAGCTGCGGACACAGGCATGGTGGCCGCGGCAGACAGCATCAGCACGGCCGCTGCAACTGCAAGTAGTTTTTTTTTGCATATTTTGTCACCTCCTTGTATTTGATTTTTATATTTATACGTGTATAAGACATCTTTTATATACTAATTATATATATATAATAATATCGTGTCAATTTCTATTAAAAAATCCAATAAAAAATCTGTTGTTTAATTTTTGTATATAATAGACAATGATTAAAAATAATTTGTTGTATCTTGAAGAAAAAAACAAAAATTCTGCAAAAAGAAAACCAGCGGCACAGGAAGATTTCTTTGCCTGTGCCGCTGGTTTTTCTTTGGCGCTTTATTTTCCGTCTACAATATCTTCTAATACCTGAATCAGGTCCTGCAGTGTGTAAAGCGCAACGTCCCGGTTGAGTATTTCATTTTTTAAATCAATAGATAAGCTTTCAAAGCGCGGCTGCAGCTCCGGTGCAACATAGGCCATCCTTTTTCACCTCAGCATCCTTTCCTTATTCTGTCTCTTCGCCGCCGGGGCCGTTCCTGCGCGGGCGGCGGTCCGGGTAATATTTTGTATTGTTATTTGTCCATTGGTTATTAAAAGCCGTTTTTTTCATTTGCGGCGTCTGTAACTTCTGGCTGTGGTTTTTGTTGCTTCTTTTTGTTTTCCATGGCACTAAAACTCCTTTTGCATTTTTATTAGCGTTTCCTTGTGTTGTTTTGCTTATACAAAAAAGCCTGTTGCCTTTTAAAAGGAAAGGTTGCCCAAATGCAAAATTTAAGGTAAAATAAAAAAACAAAACAAATTTACATTTTTTGGAAAGGAAGCAGGAAAATGACGCAAAATCCAATTGTTACAATAGAAATGGAATCCGGCGCGCTGATTCGGGCGGAGCTGTATCCGCAAACGGCGCCAAACACGGTTCATAATTTTATAAGCCTTGTCAAAAGCGGCTTTTATGACGGGCTTACATTTCATCGTGTGATTTACGGCTTCATGCTGCAGGGCGGATGCCCGGACGGAACAGGGTGCGGCGGTCCCGGCTACAGTATTTATGGGGAATTTTCCCAAAATGGGTTTGAAAACACGTTAAAGCATACACCTGGTGTTTTGTCTATGGCACGCGCCGGGCATCCTGATTCTGCCGGTTCCCAGTTTTTTATTATGCACAAGTCAGCGCCCCATCTTGATGGCGCCTACTGCGCTTTTGGAAAGGTAATTGAAGGGATGGATACGGTAAACGAAATTGCACAATGCGATACAGATATGCACGACCGCCCGTTGGATCCGCAGATTATGCGGCGTGTGACGGTTGATACCTTTGGGAAGGAATATCCGGCTCCGGTTACCTGCGCTTAAATACAAAACAGCGGGCTTCGGCATTTGCCGAAGCCCGCATGCATTTTTTACAGAGGTTTATAAAACAAGGGAAGGTGCCGTATACACCCTGGCGGCAAGTTCGCTGTCCAGAAGGTACAGCCCCTTGGAATCGTTGCCGAACAGCTCCATTTTTTTAATCAGGTTTTCTGCGTTGGTTTCCTCTTCGCCCTGCTCCTTGACAAACCAATCCAAAAATTGCATGGTGCGAAAGTCCTTCGCTTCATAAGCGGCGTCATAGATCGTATGGATTAAAGAGGTTACGTACTGCTCATGCGCAAAGCCCGCTTTCAGCGGCGCCATGTGACAATCCAGTTTTTGATCCGGCTTGTCGATTGCTTCCAGCTCTACTTTTACGCCGTTGTTTAACAGATACTGTAAAAACAGCATGGCGTGGTCGCGTTCTTCCTGTGCCTGGATCTTATACCAGTTGGCAAAGCCGTCAAGCCCCTCCTGGGCATAGTAAATGGAAAAATCCAGATAAAGATATGCAGAATAAAACTCCTTGGCAATCTGCGTATTAATCAGTTTAATAATTTTTTCCTGTAACATAAAAAAACTCCTTTACATTCTTTTTTCCTATTATAACACCTTGCTTTTACATATACAAGCTGCGAAAGTATACAATAAGGCTTGTATTTTGTGCTTTATCAAAGCTTTCATTCATAAATTGTTAGTATTAAGTTCAGCTTTTTTTCACTTCCTTTTCAAATTCCCGTCAAAATCCCGGAGTATGATAAAGGCAGATCGAAAGATCAGACAAAAAAGCTTTAAGCACAGCGCGTTACGCACTGGTAATAAACGGAGGTATAGAGTATGAACAACAATCCTTATGAACCCTTTGAAAATATGCAGAATGAAGAACCTAAAAAGAACGACGCCACATATTATACCGGCGCAGATACGTCTGGCAACATAAGCGAGGGAATGTACGGCGGCGATCCTACAGCGCAGGAGCGCCACGCTTCCCAGCAAAGCGCATATGTCCCGCAGGATGTGTATGGATTCCAAAACCCTGAAGAAAAGACATATTCTTCTGAAGCGGAACAGGAAGCCCAGTCCAAAGAGGTTTACAGCAGCACGGCGTATATTTCGGGCGCCCCGCAGCCAATGGGAACCTATGAATATACGGAGCCTGCAAAGGCGCAAACATTAGACCGTCAGGATTATGCCGACGGTTACCATACGCAATATACATCGTCGCAGACGTATGTAGAAAACAGCGAGCAGGCGCCTTATCAGACAAGCGCTACCGTGGTAACGCAGGGCTCCTCTTACAGCGCTCCCGGCGCAGAATATGCAGGGCAGCAGGCAGCAAGAACAAAAAAGGAAAGAAAAGCGCAAAAGAAAGCGCAGAAAAAAGGCGCGGGGAAGGGTTTTGTAGCGTCGGTGATGGTTGTCGGTATACTGGCCTCGGGCGTGCTTGGCTTTGGCGGCGGCTGGCTTGCAAGCAGTCTGGGGGAAAGCGGCGTGATCCCGACCAGCGACGGACTGACCATTCAAAAGGTCGTAAATACAGCAGAAGGTACAACGCAAAGCAGCGAAGGGGAAATGACTACCGCACAAATTGTGGAGGCAACGGCTGACAGCGTTGTAGAAATTACCACAGAAGTTGTAAAAACAGGCAGCTTTTCCCAACAGTATATTGAATCGGGCGCCGGAAGCGGTGTGATTATTTCTGAAAACGGCTATATTTTGACCAACAACCATGTGATTGACGGTGCGTCTAAAATTACGGTTACGCTGAAAGACGGCACAAGCTATGACGCCACGCTTGTCGGTACGGCGGAGTCTGTTCTGGATGTGGCTTTGCTGAAAATAGATGCAAGCGGCTTGAACCCCGTTGTAATGGGGGATTCTGACGCCCTGCAGGTTGGCGAAAAGGCCGTGGTAGTCGGCAACCCGCTTGGACAGCTTGGCGGCACGGTTACAGACGGTATTGTCAGCGCTTTAAACCGCGACATTTCCATAGACGGCGTTACCATGAACCTGTTGCAGACAAATGCTGCGATCAACCCGGGTAATTCGGGCGGCGGTATGTTTAACGGAAAGGGCGAGCTGGTTGGGCTGATTGTAGCAAAATCTACAGGCATGGAAGTGGAAGGCCTTGGATTTGCGATCCCAATCAACCAGATTACAGATATCCTGGACGATTTAACGGAATACGGCTATGTAAGGGGCAATATTGATCTTGGTATTTCCATGCTGGACATCACCTCTGAACAGATGGCGCTGATGTACGGCGTAAGCGATACAGGCGTATATGTGCTCAGTGTGAACAATGGCTCTAACGCACAGGACGCAGGTTTTCAGCGCGGAGATCAGATCCTTTCCATCGATGGGAAAGAGGTAAATACCAGCGAGGAAGTAACAAAGGCTATACAGGAACATGAGGTTGGAGATACCGTTACTGTGAAAGTCAAGCGCGGTGGGCAAACAGGCGATTTACAGCTGGTGCTGGAGGAACAGGTGCCCGATTCCTTTGGCTCTGCAGGTAACACAGACAATGCAGACCCGTTTGCGCAAAACGGCGGAAATTCCAATAACAACGGTGGATACAGTATAGACGATTTTTTCAATGAGCTGTTTTAAATAGAAAAAGCGAGTTTTATAGTTTCCTCTTTATCATAATGTGCAAAGCAGCCGCGCTGCAGGATACAAAAAATCCTGCAGCGCGGCTGCTTTTCTGGTTTTATGCAAGTTTATTCCTCGCTAAACTCCTTTGCTGTAAGTGCTTTAAAGATCATATTGGCGCACATGTAAACATTTCCGCCGCCAAGCGTCAATACAAGGTCGCCGCTTTGGGCGTTTTTGCAAATGTATTCTGTAATTTCCTCAAAGGTTTTAAACCACACGCTACCCGGTACCTTTTGTGAAAGATCTTTGGCGTATATATTGTATGTGTTTTCTTCCCTTACGGCGAGGATCTCAGAGATAACCGTCTTGTCGGGTATGGACAGCGCCTTTGCAAAATCGTCAAGAAGCAGCGCGGTTCTGGAATAGGTATGCGGTTGGAAAACAGCCCATACGCGGGCAAACCCCATGGACATTGCGGCGTTTAGAGTTGCCGTCAGCTCCGTTGGGTGGTGGGCAAAATCGTCTGCAATAGTAATGCCGCACGGTTTACCCAAAATTTCAAAGCGCCGGTGTACTCCTGTGAATTTTTCCAGATTTTCTGCAACTGCGCGCGGAGAATCCCCAAGAAACAGGGCGACGCAGGCGGCTGCAAGTGCATTGAGCACGTTGTGTTTTCCCGGTATATTCAATGTTACAGACGTAAGCTTTTCCCCTTTGTGCATCAGGTCAAAATGCTGTACGGCACCGTGGCTCACTGTCAAATTTGCTGCGTAGTAATCATTGCTCTGGTTAAAACCGTAACGAATGGTTTCCAAGGGTACGCCCTTGATCGCTTCCAATGTATTTGCATCGTCCCCATTTACCACCAAGAGCCTGGAGGTCTGGCAGGCAAAGCGATGAAAAGAACGCTTAATGTTTTCCAAATTTTTAAAGTAGTCCAGATGGTCTGCGTCAATATTTAAAATTACAGAGATAGCCGGCGTCAGCTGTAAAAAGGTATCTACATATTCGCAGGCCTCGCACACAATAATATCGGACTGCCCGACATAGCTGTTCCCGCCTATATATGGCAGTTTTCCGCCGATAATCGCAGAAGGGTCAAACCCGCTGCCGATCAGTACCTGCGTAAGCATTGCCGTTGTGGTTGTTTTTCCGTGTGTGCCGGCTATTGCAATCGAGCGGTTGTAGCGCCGCGTTACAAGGCCCAGCATAACGCTGCGCTCTATAGCAGGAATGCCGGATATCCGCGCCGCTTGCAGCTCGGGATTATTATCCTTGATTGCGGCGGAATAGACAACAAGCTGCGCGCCTTGTATATTTTCCGCTTTGTGCCCCATATATACCCGGATCCCATAAGACTTTATTCTGTCAAGCGTGTCAGATTCATTCATATCCGACCCGCTCAGCTCAAAACCTTCTGCGTTTAAAATTTCTGCAAGCGGGCACATGCCAGACCCGCCAATGCCGATAAAATGGATGTGATGCACATCATCCAGAAGCTTCTCGGTATACAAATTAACACTCCCAATCGCGCACATAGTACATTCTATTATATAACGCGAGCCGTATAAAATAAATACCTTTTTTGTTTTCTTCCACGTTTTCTCAAAAAATTTGTTTGCTTTGTATTTCTTTGATTAAAAAGATAAAAACATATTGCTTGTTATATGTAAAAATGTTACAATAAATAAAAATAAGGCATATAAAAAGGAGGCTGTTTTATGAAACGGCTTGTAGCAATTGCTTTGATTATATCATTGCTCTTAAGCGTCATGCCTTTTTGCGCGTTTGCGGCAGAACAGGAAGAAAAAAAGTCCGGGCAAGCGTCTATGGCAAGCGCATCTTTGGAGCTGCCCTTATTCCAAAGCGGCGTTTCGCGTTCTGGTGCACAGGTGGAACAGCCACAATATGCGGCGGCGTTGGAGAAACTGGAACAAGGTGTTTCCAGTTATATGTCTTCTGTTGAGATCAGTCGATATAACATTCCGTTAGATCAGTTTGCAAACCTGTTTGCAGATCTCCTTTATGAAAATCCACAGTTTTTTTATCTGGACCCTTACGTAGAATGTCAATATTATGAGGACTCTTTTGTGATTCATAGTATAGAACTCTATTATTTATACAGTAGGCAAGAAGCCAGAGCGATGGAAAAAGAGATCGATAAAAAAGTGTCCATGATTTTGGACAAGGCAAGAAGCCTGCAAAGCGATCTGGAGAAAATTTTGTATATTCATGATTATCTTGCGCTTAACTGCTCTTATGATACGGAGTTTTCCTCTGATTCTTATAATATATACGGTTGCCTGATCAATCAGCGCGCCGTGTGCCAAGGGTATGCGCTTGCAAGCAAATACTTGTTTAATTTGATGAACATTCCATGCGATTTTGTCAACAGTGATCAAATGAACCATGGATGGACGCTTGTTGAGCTTGACGGCAGCTGGTACCATATGGATCCAACGTGGGACGACCCCTTGCCGGATATGCTGGGCCGTGTACAGCATGGAAACTTCTTGAAGAGCGACGCGGCCATGCGTGCAAACGGCTACAGCGGATGGGAGACAGATAAGGTTGCAGACAATACAAAATACGATGAATATTTCTGGAATGCCGTCAATACCGCTTTTGTTGCGCTGGACAACAGCCTCTTCTATATAGCGGACGATGGAACACTGATAAAATGGGATGTGCAAACGAACCAAACCCAACAGCTTCCGTCAACACAAGGAAGATGGCGTTACTGGGAAGACTCGTCGGTTTATTACACAGAATATTACGCAAATCTTGTGCAGGCAAACGGCCTGCTGTACTATAATACAGACACAAAGATTTATTCGATTAAGCCGGACGGCACAGACAATAAGGTGGTGTTTGAGCTTCCAGAAGACGCGCAGGGCTATATATACGGGCTTCAATTTATCGGCGGCGAGTTAGCCTATGCCTTAAAAACAAGCCCAACGGCAGAAGGGACGCTGTGTTATGATGCAGGGATTCTGGATGATTCTTTCGCTGCGGAGGAATTGCCTTATGCCATGGGCGATGTAAACGGCGACGGCGTTATCTCTGTGTCTGACGTATTGCTTGCACAGAAGGAAATTGCAAAAATACTGGAGCTGACACAGCAACAGTTTGACGCTGCAGACGTAAACCGTGACGGAGAGGTTTCAACATACGACGTTACGCAAATCCAAAAGAAGATTGCAGGGATGATCAGCGGCTTTTAAGCGGCTGCATAAAGACAAAACAGAAACGGATGAAGAGCATTTGACACTTAAAAAAAACGACAGTATAGAGCTTGCAATTACCGGTATGACGGCCCAAGGCAGCGGCGTGGGGCGTTATGCCGGTATCGCGGTATTTGTTGCAAACGCAGCCGTTGGCGACCGGCTGAAGATTAAAATTATCAAAACATCAAAAAACTATGCAATTGGAAAAATTGAAGAGATCCTCGTACCCTCGCCGGCAAGGATTTCCGCAGACTGCGAAGCCTTTAAAAGCTGCGGTGGCTGTGTTTACAGGCACATCCGCTACGAAAGCGAGCTTTCTATCAAGGAACAGCGGGTCAAAGACGCGCTTGTGCGGATCGGCGGCTTTACACAGATCAAGGTAAATCCCATTATAGGTGCGCCAAATACGGAAGGTTACCGCAACAAAGCACAGCTCCCTGTAGGGCGTGGGAAGGACGGCGGACTTCTTTTTGGATTTTATGCCTTTAAAAGCCACAGAATTGTTGACTGCAGCGGCTGCAGGCTGCAGCCGCCTGTTTTTGCACAGGCGCTTGCCGTTATAAAGGAATGGGCTGCCCGATATAACCCTTCTGTGTATGATGAGCAGTCGCATACGGGCAAGCTGCGCCATATCTATTTGCGCTACGGGGAGAAAACCGGTGAACTGATGGTTTGCCTGGTCATAAACGGCGAAAGGCTGGAGGGCGAGCAGGTGCTTGCACAGAGCCTGCAGGAAAAAGCAAAGGGCTTTCAAAGCCTGGTTATCAATATAAATCGCGAAAGAACAAACGTTATATTGGGCAAAAAATGCCGTACCGTTTATGGGCAGGGCTTTATTACAGATATTTTATGTGGATTGCGCTTTAAGCTTTCGCCGCTGTCTTTTTATCAGGTTAATGCGCAGCAGGCGGAACGCCTGTATGAGAAGGCCAGGGAATACGCGGCGCTCAAACAGGGCGAAACGCTTTTAGACCTTTACTGCGGCACGGGCACCATTGGCCTTACCATGGCAGGGCAGGCGGGCGAGGTGATCGGCGTTGAAGCAGTGGAGCAGGCGGTGCTTGACGCCAGGGAAAATGCAGCGCATAACGGTATAAAAAATGCGCGCTTTATCTGCGCAGATGCCGTCCAAGCGGCGCAAACGCTTAAACAGGAAGGCGTAACACCGGACGTAATCATTCTGGATCCGCCCAGAAAGGGCTGTGACCGTGCGCTGATCGACATAGTCGCCGGCATGCGTCCGCAAAGGGTGGTCTATGTCTCCTGCGATCCTGCGACCCTTGCGCGCGACTTAAAAGCATTTTTCCAAAGCGGATATGTGCCGCAAAAGGTAACGCCCATAGATATGTTTCCAAGAACAGCGCATGTTGAGTGCGTAGTATTGATGTCAAAAGTCAAAGAATAGAATATTGGAAAAGTGTAGAAAACAAGGGATTTCTGGGAGTCGGGACTTGTCAGAGGGCAGGTTCGGGTTCCCGGATTTTTTCGTTTTATGGGTAAGTGGGAATTGGTCTACGGTGGAAAATAGCGGAGAGTTGAGTGGTTGATTTTGATATTGGGGGTGTTGAGTTGACAGGTTGGATAAATGGTATGTTGAGTTGACAGGATTGACATTTGAAGACAAATAAGGGAAACGGCATCCTGAATGGATATGAGGCTCTGTTTGTACGAAGATGTTTTCAGAAGTGTATAGGTAGTCATTGGCATACTCTCTTACTGGCTTGCGTACCACAAATTGATACAATGCACCCAACTTGCGTGAATGGGTGCATTTCAAATTTACATATAAAATCCATGGTTTTGCTCCTGCGGTTGGCAGGGGCCTTTTTTTATGGCAAAAGAAAAGCACATCTTTCCCGGTGTGGGAGTGATGTGCTTCAAATAGCATCCATTAGTTCAAGAAGGATTTGCTTTTGCCTATCTGTCAGGGTACTCCATTTTGAAAAGAGTTTTTGTTGATCTTCGGTCAATTGCGCTTCTTCCCCCTCGGCAAAGAACTGAGCCAGTGTGATACCAAATGCCCTGCAAACTGCCTCCAGAGTTGGCAGCGTTGGTGCGTTATTTCTGTTGAACATATTTGTAACAGTGGAATGGGAAAGGTTTGCCTCCTTTGCCAGCCGATAGTCCGTCCAGTTCCGTTCCTCCATCAGTTCTCTGATTCGTTTCTGCGCATCCATATCATCACCCACCTATCTGTATCTATTCTAAGTCCCAGAATGGTGGTATAATAGTCACAATCAGTAGCTATCATATATCCTAAAAGGGACTTATACAGTAATAGATTGGTAGCTATCAGGGAATGATATTCAGGATGTTAGGAGGCTAAATTATGGCAGAGCATATATTTGAGCGGTTGGCTCGTGAGCGTGGCATTACAATAGAGGAAATGCGGGCGATTATTTCCGCTCGGATTGAAAGCGGTTGGAAGGATCCTGACCCGGAAAAGCGGGAGCAGTGGAGAAAGATTCCCTGTGCTGGGGAATTACCGACACCGGATGAATGGTTGAGTTATGTGCTAAAGAAGATAAAAGAGGATGGTCAAGAAGGCTTATTACGACATTATTTAAGTTGATAATTAGTATTTTTATAGATGAAAAACGATTCAGTAAATTGGAGAGGAGCATAAAGAAATATTGTAAAAACTGATCTATGCCAAGAGAGCGTTTACGTAGATTTGTTTATTTTCAATGTCCGTAGAAAACACAGCTTGTAGTTTAACCATCACAGTACAAAAGAGAACGAACATGAGCGAATTGACTTACACCCGCTGTGGAGATTACTATGTCCCCGAACTGAAACTTTCCGAGAAGCCGGAGGTGCCCACCGGAAAGTACGGCCGTATGCGGCAACGCTACATGAAGGAACACCGGCCCAGCCTTTATAGCAGCTTGATTTTGAGCGAAAAGCTGTACCCGCACCTGTTGGAGATTGACCGGGCGGCGCATGAACGGATGGACGCCATGCTGCCCCGCATGATGGAGGCGGCGGGTGTCACCGAGGAACTGAAAGTCCGTGACACTATGCGTTGGCTGGGGCTGATGAACACGCTGAAAGCACAGGCGGAGGAAGTTATTTTTCAAGAATTGATTTATACCTAACACTATCCGGAAACAGAGGATTTTCCTCTGTTTCTTTTTGCCAGAAAAACATTTGACATCACTCGTTATCGCGCCTATACTGAAAATGGTTAGCCACATCAAACCGAAGGGAGGCGTAGGAAGTGCTTGCCTATGACAAACAAACACTCTCTGGCGCGATTGAGATTTTATCACAGTCAGAATTGCCAGATAAATTTGAGGGAATGAAACTATATGGTTCCCCGGAAGAAGCCAAAGACGAATTGTGTCAGGACTGTAAAATATTCAGGCTGTCGAATGAAACGGGATATGGACGGATTACTGTTTATCAGGTTTTTCCGGGTATTGAGCTTTACTACAACGATATGCACATAGGATATTGCAACCAAAACCAGGCTACCGCAAAAAACATGATAGAGATCAACCATTGTTTAATCGGGCGATTTGAGTGTAGTTTTGGTGAAAATAGCTGTTGCTATATGGCGGAAGGTGACTTGTCTATCAGTTCTATGATGAAGAGAAAGTCAAACTCGTGTTTTCCCCTGAACCACTATCACGGCATTTCCATTATCATCAATTTGGATGAGTTGTTGCCGGAGGTACGGCGGATTATGGAACTGCTAAATATTGATCTGCACTACATACAAAAATATATATGCGAAGGAAACCGCTGCTGCATTATGCGGGCGAACCCGTCTATTGAACATATTTTTTCAGAGCTCTATCATGTCCGGGAAAAAAGAAAACCGGGATACATGAAAATTAAAATGCTGGAACTGCTCCTTTTTTTAAGCGATCTCAATACAGCAGAAGAAGTTTTGCAGACGGATTATTACAATCAAAATCAAGTTGCATTGATTAAGGCCGTAGCGTCATATATCACGGAAGATTTAACGACACACCACACGATTGAGCAGCTTTCTCAAAAATTTAAGATTTCTACAACTGCGTTGAAAAAATGTTTCCGGGGAGTTTACGGAACCTCTGTTTATTCCTACCTTCGCACCTATCGGCTTCAAGTTGCTCAAAAGCTGCTGCTTGAGACAGAGTTACCGGTGACGGAGATTGCAAGCAAAATCGGATATGAAAATCCGAACAAATTTACTTCTGCCTTCAAGGAAATGTATGGCAGTTCTCCAACAGAGTTCAGAAAGAGTGTCCGTTTGGATAGAAACGGTCCGTATGGAGTGGCGAAGAAGTCTGAGCTATATTAAACTATCCTTTGTCAGATAAAAGCAGAAAGAACGCTTGAAGCTGGCCTATTTTTTGAGTAGCTGGTTAGATAGTGCTAACTTTCTGAAAGACAAAGGAGGATTTCCAAATGGGAAATGAAAAATCGACAGGTAACAAATATACTGTCAAAGATGCGGCTATCATTGGTATTTTCTGTGCGGTCATGTTCGTGGTATTTATGGTTTACTCAACCCTGACCGGCGCTTCTCTATTTTACTCCATGATTTTCAATGCCGCTGGCGCAGCACTTATCCTTGCGCCATTTTATGTTTACATGTGCATGAAAGTTGGCAAGCATGGCCCCGCCCTTGTCTACAATATCATGTGGGCGATTGTCGCCGGACTGATGATGGGGCCGTTTATGATCCCGTGGTTTTTGGGCGGCGGTATCATTGCAGAGCTTTCCATGTGCGGAAAGAATGCTTACCATGACATTAAGCGTGTGTCTATTTCGTGGGTAATCACGGCGTTGGTTCGTGCTGCACATGGTATGTCAGAAATCTGGTTTTTCAGAGATGCGTTCCTCGCTACTGGTGTCAGCGAGCAGCAGGTTCAGATACAGACCCAGTATTACACCGATCCGAAGTATGTCATTTTGAGCCTGGTTGTTACTGCTATTCTCGCCGTCCTCGGCTGTATGATTAGTAACAAACTGATTGTGAAGCACTTCAGAAAGAGTGGCGCGATTAAATAAGCTATGAACATAAAATTTGATTTTCGGACCAAATTGCTTGTCATAGTTCTCACTATGTCGCTTGTGGCGGTGCTCACAAGCGACATTTTGATATACACGCTTTTGGGAGTTTTAAGTGTGTATCTGATTATTCAGGGCTTTGGCAGGCAGACTATAAAATATCTGATTGTCTGCGGTGTTTTTATTGTGCTGCGGCTGATTTCAGGCGGACAGGGCATTACTATTCTTATGCCGGAAATGTTTCTATTCATGGTGTTGCGTATTTTGATGATGGTTATGGCGGCACAGCCTGTGATTGGTATGCCGCCAGGAGAAGTAGTGGCCGTTTTCAAGAAAATACACGCTCCTGATGGAATTGCTTTACCTGTGACCTTTATGCTGCGTTTCTTTCCCACCGTCCGCAGTGAGTTTTCTGATGTTTTTGCTTCTCTTCGGCTGCGAAAATTACTGTCATGGAAACACCCTCTGGATGCAATGGAGTATATTGTTACACCTGTTATTTTCCGTTCATCCAGAATAGCAGAAGAACTTGCCGCTTCTGCCGAAAGCAGAGGAATATCTAATCCGGGGAAACATACCTGCCGCAGAAAGATAGAATTTCAAAAACGGGATTGGATTATGTGTGTGATTGCTGTTTGCGTAACAGTGCTCTATTTTATGCTGGAAAGGACGGTAGCGTAATGGAAAATTTTAAGACAAGACGATCCGTTATCCAGTTTGAAGATGTATCTTTTGAATATCCGGGAGCCGAAACAGAAAGTATCCATCATATCAGTCTTGATGTAAAGGAGGGCGAGTTCCTCGTTCTGACTGGAGGGAGCGGCTGCGGAAAGACAACTTTAACACGATTGATAAACGGGTTGGCCGAACAATTTTATGAAGGAACGCTGAAAGGGCGTGTCACACTGCTGGGACGCAGCATATCGGAATATCCTCTGTATGAAATCGGGAAAAAAGTAGGTTCAATCTTTCAAGATCCAAAGAGCCAGTTTTTTGCCAGTACTACAGAGGATGAAATTGCGTTCGGGTGTGAAAACTATGGCGTTCCGTATGAAGAACTGGATGGACGGGTTTCAAGTGCGATCAAACGTATTAACGGAGATATGCTGCGCGGGAAAGAAATTTATCCGATGTCCAGCGGAGAAAAACAGAAAATAGCGGTGGCCTCCGTCAATGCTGTTGACCCGGAAATTTATGTGTTTGATGAACCTTCGGCCAATTTGGATATGTATTCCGTTGAGGCGCTTAAAAATTTGATGGGTGGACTAAAAGCGGAAGGCCACACAATCATTATTGCTGAACACCGGCTTTATTATCTTACTGACCTTGCAGACCGTTTTCTTTATATGGAAAACGGGAGCATAAAAGAAGAATGGATGGCGGGAGAACTGCTCTCTATTCCAGAAGAAAAAAGACGAGCCATAGGAATACGGGCGGCAGATTTACACCATATTGAAGTAGATATTCCCCCTACAAAAGAAAAAGATATGACGATGGAGGTAAAGGATTTGGCGTTTTCCTATCGCAAACATCCGGTTTTCCACGATATATCTTTTCGGGCGTATGCTGGCGACCTGATTGCGATTGTAGGCCATAACGGAATAGGAAAAACTACTTTGTCGAATATTCTTTGTGGTATGCAAAAGGAAAAAGAGGGTCAGGTCATATATAACGGGACAAAGGTATCTAAAGGCAAAAGGAAAAATTTTGCCTACTTTGTTATGCAAAATACAGATTGCCAGTTGTTTGGGGACAGCGTAGAAGAAGAACTGCTATTAAACGGAAAAGGCAGTACCCAGGAGCAACGCGATGATCTGCTAAAACTATATGGCTTGTTTGAATGGAAAGAACGGCATCCCGCTACTCTTTCCGGCGGGCAGAAACAACGGCTCGCTCTCGCTGTATCGGATTGGATAGATACCCCCGTTTTGATTTTGGATGAGCCTACCAGCGGTCTTGATTTCAAAAATATGATGAGAATATCGGAGCATTTGAAAGCTCTGGCGCAAAAAGGAAAGACCATTTTAATCATTACCCACGATTATGAATTTGCCGCTATGACTTGCAATCGGGTTCTGCATTTCGTTGATGAAGGTCATGTAGAAACATTTCCGTTACAGGAAAATTTGTCCCGCTTATATTCCTGCCTTATGTGTCAATGAATTATGTGTCTGATTGGATAGATACGCTCTGTATGGAGTGGCAGAAACAACTGAATGATTTTATGATAATAGACGGGTTAGAAGATGCTAACCCGTCTATTATTGCGAAAGGAGCCTTGCTTATGGATAAGCAAAAAAATGGAGAACTGTCCAGAATGTTCAGTTACGCAGGGAATTACCATGCTCTGACCATTTTGGGCTGTGTCCTCTCCGGGATTAGTACCATTTTGTCTATGCTGCCTTTTGTTTGTATATGGCTTGTTATCCGTGATTTGATCCAGGCATTCGCTGCGGGGGATATATCTCTTGCAACGGAAAGTACTCGTTATGCGTGGATAGCAGTCGTGTTTGCAGCAGCAAGTATTTTAATTTATTTCATCGCTTTGAACTGTACCCACCTGGCGGCGTTTCGTACAGCGACCAATATGCGGAAAACAGCAATTCACCATATTGTGACACTGCCGTTGGGCTATTTCAGCCAAAATGCCAGTGGACGGCTGCGGAAAATCATTGATGATAATGCAGGACTTACAGAAGGGTTCCTGGCCCATCAGCTCCCGGATTTGACCGGTGCAGCCGTCATGCCGGTTGCGGTTATTGTTTTGATTTTCCTCTTTGACTGGCGGCTGGGAATTTGCTGTCTGATACCTATGGGGACCAGCGTCATCTTTTTGAAACAGATGATGGGTGGAGATAATGCACAGTTTATGGGCAAGTATATGACCGCATTGGAAACAATGAACAAAGAGGCCGTGGAATACATTCGCGGTATCCCTGTTGTAAAGGTGTTTCAGCAGACAATTTACTCCTTCAAAAATTTCCATGCAGCGATAGAAGAATATGAGAAATTTGCTTCCGGGTATGCTTTGAAATGTCGTATTCCTCTTACCGGATTTACAGTAACGCTGAACGGCACATTTGTTTTGCTCATTCCGGTGGTTATGTTTATTCTATCTGGGATCAGCGGACAGGCGGCTTATGAAAATGTTGTACTGGATTTCCTGTTTTATAGTCTGTTTACCCCGGTCTGTGCAACTATGATGAACCGTATCATGTTTGCCAGTGAGCAGCTTATGGCCGCAAAAAGCGCAGTCAGCCGAGTGGACGAAATTTTGCAGGAAAAGCCATTAAAGGAGCCGGAGCATCCTATGATTCCGGCAGACGCTTCGATTGTGTTTTCGGATGTATCTTTTTCCTATCCAGGTGCCCAAGAAAAAGCCTTAGACCATATCAGCTTTGTGGTTCCAGCAGGGAAAACGGTTGCGCTTGTTGGAGCTTCTGGCAGTGGTAAAAGTACGGCGGCAAGCCTCATCCCCCGATTTTATGATGTTCAGTCAGGTTCCGTTACGATTGGCGGCGTGGATGTCCGCAATATTGAAAAACGAGAACTGATGAAAAGAGTTGCTTTTGTGTTTCAGAATACCCGTCTGTTCAAAGATACCTTACTTAATAATATTAAGGCGGCCCGTCCAGACGCCACCAGGGAAGAAGTGATGAAAGCGGCCAATGAAGCACAGTGCAAAGATATTATTGACCGGCTCCCGGATGGACTTGATACGCTCGTTGGAACAGGAGGTACTTATCTTTCAGGCGGCGAAAACCAGAGGATTGCGTTGGCAAGAGCAGTCTTAAAAGATGCTCCTATTATCGTGCTTGACGAAGCCACAGCATTTGCAGACGCCGAGAACGAACATCAGATACAGCTTGCCTTTGAGCGGTTGACCCAAAATAAAACTGTTCTGATGATAGCCCACCGGCTTTCTACGATACAGGATGCAGATCTCATTCTGGTCTTTAAGGATGGACAGATTGCAGAAAGGGGAACACACGAAGAACTATTAAACTTAAATGGAATTTATTCCTCCATGTGGAAGGATTACCAGACATCGATTGCATGGAAGGTCGGAAAGGAGGGCGAACAGCATGATTAAAGCATTGAAGAACAAGTATGCGTTAAGCGATCAGGGTGCAAAAGACCTGCTGAAAGGAATTATTTATTCCGTACTGGCAAATATCAGTCTTATGTTTCCGGTTATTCTTCTGGCCATCGTCCTCAATCAACTTCTTGCGCCTGTTTTGGGAACGAATGCACCGGAAATCAGCGCCATCGTTTATACGGTGATTGGAATAGTGATTTTAGCCGTTGTTTTTATATTCCACTATTGCCAGTACACTGCAACATATCTCGGAACCTATGACGAAAGCGCAAGGCGGCGCATTGGTCTTGCGGAAAAATTGCGTACTCTTCCGCTGACCTTTTTCCATCAGCGCGATCTTGCTGATCTGACAAGCACCATTATGGGGGACTGTGCAAATTTTGAACACGCATTTTCCCATACAGTTCCGCAATTCTTTGGAGCTGTTATCTCAACTGGTATTGTTTGTATTGGTCTGTTGATCTTCAACTGGCAGATGGGGCTGGCGCTTCTCTGGGTAGCTCCGATTTCCTTTGCAATCGTAATCCTGTCCCGGAAATGTCAGGAAAAACTTAGCAAAAAGCATATGAACACCAGATTAGAACTGGCCGAAGGCATTCAGGAATGTTTGGAAACCGTACAGGATATAAAAGCCTGCAATCAGGAGGAAGATTATCTCCGCAAACTGGATGCGAAGATGGATGCTGCGGAAAAGGCACAGATTTCCTCTGAAATGACGACAGCAAGCCTGCTGACAACTGGACAGATGTTCCTGCGGCTCGGTTTGGCAACGGTAATTGTTGTGGGTAACAGTCTTGTGGTAAATGGAGATACATCCCTGTTTACCTATATCCTGTTTTTGATTGCTGCTTCCCGCCTGTATGATCCGCTTTCCGGGGCAATGGCAAATATGGCAGAGCTGTTTTCCGTACAGCTTCAAGTGAACCGCTTGAAAGAAATTGAAAATTACCCGGAAGAAACCGGAGAGAAAGAGATCCGTACAAACGGATACGATATTACTTTCGACCATGTCCGGTTTTCTTACGAAAAAGGCAAACCAGTGCTGCGGGATGTTTCGTTTACCGCAAAGCAGGGACAAGTCACAGCATTAGTCGGCCCATCTGGTGGAGGCAAAAGTACCGTTGCAAAGCTGGCGGCAAAATTCTATCCGCTGGATGGAGGAAGAATACTTTTAGGCGGAACCGATATTGCCCCACTCAATTCAACCATGCTGATGAAAAATTACTCTATCGTTTTTCAAGATGTCGTACTTTTTAACAACACCATCATGGAGAATATTCGTGTTGGCAAGAAAGACGCTACGGACGAGGAAGTAATTGCTGCAGCTAAAGCGGCTCAGTGTGATGAATTTATTTCAAAATTGCCGGACGGCTATCAGACGGTGATCGGAGAAAACGGTTCTACATTATCTGGCGGCGAGTGCCAGCGCCTTTCTATTGCCCGCGCCCTTTTGAAAGATGCTCCGGTTATTCTCCTGGATGAAGCTACGGCCTCTCTTGATGTAGACAATGAAACAGAAATTCAAAATGCAATTTCAAAGCTGGTCAAAGGAAAGACGGTTCTTATTATCGCCCATAGAATGAGAACGGTCGAGGCTGCTGATAACATCATTGTACTGTCGGATGGTGTTGTAGCCGAAAATGGAACCCATGAGGAACTGATGAAGGAAAACGGGCTATACCACAGGCTGGTCGATTTGCAGACGGCTTCTGCAAATTGGAAGTTAAGTGTTTAGCTTGCAATAAGGAGATACTAATGAAACTTCATGCGTCCGGGGAGGACTACCTGGAAACCATCCTTGTTCTCCAAAAGAAACTCGGTATGGTACGCTCCGTAGATGTGGCCCGGCACATGGAGGTGTCAAAGCCCAGCGTGTGCCATGCAGTAGCTACCTTGCGGGACGGCGGCTTTCTCACGATGGACGAGGATCATTTTCTCCATTTGACCGATGTGGGCCGTGAGGTTGCCGAAAAAATTTATGAGCGCCACTGCTTCTTTACCGAGCAACTTATCGCCGCAGGCGTTGACCCAAGAACTGCGGAGGCTGATGCCTGCCGGATTGAACACATCATTAGTGATGAGAGTTTTTCCAAACTCAAAGAATCTGTAAATAATGAGGACAAAGCAAGATAACATCAGCCTGTTACTTGCCGGGATAGGTCAATCTGCCTTGCGTGGATTGACCTTTTTCCATGTTATAGAAATTTCAATAATGGACGGTTCTTAAAAGCTATTGCAGATAGATTTGCTGACATAAAAAGATTTTTTAAAAATATTCTCATGACCTTTCCGGTTTGCCTGTGCGGGATGTGTTCTATATAAGCGAGGAGGCGAAAAGACACAGCCCGATATACGCAGAGAGGAGGGATGAGCAGTGGCACCCTCCCATACAGAAAAAGAGAATTGCCGCAAGTTCGCAAAGTTCTGTTTTAAGGTTATCAAGAACGAATGCAGCAATATTAAGCGGGCAGCAGGCATTCGGAAAGAATATGACGCCACGGGTGAGGAACCGGTGGAATATTTGCTTGAACTACTGGCGCATGAGGATACATACACAGTGGAAAATTTGATTCTGGTAGTGGATGGGAAACCTTGTGCGGTAGAGAGCGAAATGCTGTTTGAAGCACTGAAATCCCTGCCGGATGACCAGCGGAAAGTTATTCTTTATGACTTCTGGCTGGAATTGAAAGACAGGGAAATTGCAGAAAGACTGGAGGTTACGGTACGCACGGTGTATAACCTCAGACGGCGTGCGTTCAAAAGAATTAAATCATACTATGAACTACATGGACAAGGGCGTGATCCGTGAATTGAGTGATGACCTTATTAAGAGAGCATCCAACGGAGAAGAAAAAGCCCTGGAGCGGATTCTGGAGATTTTTAATCCATACATTACAGCAGTATCAACCTTTGAACGGATAAGCCCGGATGGAAAAATCATGCGGGAGCTGGATGAGGACATGAAAATCCAGATACAGATGAGGCTCGTGGAGGCGATAAAAAATAATTGGAGGAGTTAATAATGCTGCTAACTGATCTGTTTGCATCGGCATATGTTCCGTACTGGTACCTCCAGCTTGACGAACTTGCAAAGCTGGCGCTGCCGGAGCCGTGGCGGTTTAAGAATACGGGCCATGCCACGAAAAATGCGGATACGCCAATCTTGGAACGATACATACATTCCATCTATAAAAAGCAAGTGATTGATTATAACAATGAGAAGAACTCGGAACAGGCAGCGAAATTCTTTCATGTGGAGAATGAACACGCCTGTTTCCATACTGGCCTTTACACCCGCAGGTACAAGTCAATCTATGCCTGCTTTGACCGCAACAAGAAGAAAAATTCTACACTGTACTGGCATTTCAAAGGATTTTTTGATGAGGTGGCCCCGTGGCTGAGATATATTTCCCCGTTGCCAAAGAAGCCCAGCTACTATATGACGCAATATGGCGTCAATTACAACCCGGAATGGCCGATCCGCGTCAACGTGGATCATATCCTCGGCGATGAGGAGAACCTTTCCCGTATCCCGGCAGAAATCCGCGAAGCGCAAAACCTGCCCCTGCTTTTGGAAACGGCAGTTGAGTTGGCGCGGCGGAAGGCTGTGGTGGAACCGAGCATTGTGGTTCCGCAGGGGTATCAGGGCCGGGTGCAATACTTGCTGCCGATCTGCCTGACCGATATGGAGCAGCCAGACCTTGCCATGACCCTCACGATCATGGACGGGTATTATTTGGGGAACACCTGCCTTACCTTAGAGATGGCATACCTCAACGCGCGGCTTCTTTCCAGACCGGTGGCGCATTGGCTCACGGACATAGTGGAGGAATAGCTGCGCACAGATCGCAGGCCCGCTCCCCGGCAGCCGGATCGGCTCTGGCGGAAAGGAGTGACCGGTTTGCGCCAAGGCAAGAAGGAGGTTGAACAGAATGACATAAGAGATAAAATGCGTCCAGTGTACTGCCCGAAATGCGGGTGGAAACTGCTGGACGCGGTAAAGGGTACAAAGACACAGACCAAGATCCCCCATAAGGGCCGGTATCCCGATTTGTATGTAAAGTGCGGGCACTGCGGCGCGGAGGTTGGGATCATCAAAACTGTATAGCTACCACCGAATGTTCCGGGCAGGTTTCCGGGACTTACCGGATAGCTGCGGCAACACGACAGCCCTCATAAGGAATGTATATGACGGGCGGGCAACGGACAGCGAAGCCGGGAAACCGGTGCGGCGTTTGTCTGAGCATGATGCACGAAGGGGTGATTTCATTCCATTATCTGTGGTTGCCCCTTCATCACGCTGTCTTGAAAGAAAGACAGATGGGATATTGAGCCTGACAAGCGGCACTTTTGTGCTGCTTGTCAGGCTCTTTTTTCGTTTTAGCGGCAAAGGTGCCGCTTGCCGGGCTCCGAAAGGAGAACGGCAAATTGAAAATCAATTACACATTTGCAAATGGTGAGACCTCTGACGTAGAGGTCAATGAGGAAATCGGGAACTTGATTCTGGATTCCAGACGGGAGGAAAGCAATCAGGACCGGAAGGAGCGGTACCATTGCTATTCCCTGGATGCAGCAGAATATGAAGGCGAGGATTATGCGGACGGCAGTACTCCGGAAACAGAACTTTTTCTGCAGCTTGAAAACCAGCGGATCAAAGAGGCGTTTGAGCAGCTCTCGGAAGTACAGCGGCGCAGGCTGCTGATGCTGGCCGAAGGGGTATCCCTCCGGGAGATCGCCCGCAGGGAGGGCAAGGATATTAAGTCCATCAGGGAATCCATCGAAGGGGCCAGAAAAAAGTTTTTGAAATATTTCTGAGACACCCCCTCAAAACAGCCTTCAAATCTCCGTATGTTGAAGGACATCCCGATACCGTCCTTCAGAAAGCAGAGGTGATGAGATGAAACACACATTACAGATCCGTGTTTCAAAAAAGCCTGTGAACAGTGGCGCGGTCAGTGTGCGGAATGTGTCTGTGCGGGAGCGGTTTATGCGTTTTCTGCTGGGCGACAAGGTCAGGCTGACGGTCATCGTTCCGGGCAGTACGGTGGAAGAACTGTCCATCCGGGAGGTTGCGGAAGGAGGGCTGGCGCATGAGTAAGATGAAACTTCTTCTGGACGTGGTATCCGATCTCCGTTCCCTGGCAGACAGTTTGCAGGCGGTGGCGGACGCTGTCGCACAGGGCGGACAGGAGCGGCCGGGCCAAAGCCCGGAGAAACAGCCGGTTCAGGAGCCGGAGAAGAAAAATGCGGCAAAGGAAACGGAGCCGCCGGCAGAGGCTCCAGTACCGGAAGCAGAGCCCTTGACCCTGGAACAGGTGCGGGCGGTGCTGGCGGAAAAATCCCGTGCCGGGCACACGGCGGAGGTCAAGGCGCTCCTTCTGAAGCACGGGGCGGATAAGCTGTCGGACATTGACCCGGCGGAGTACCCGGCGCTCCTTGCGGAAGCGGAGGTGCTGTGATGGGAAAACACGCATTGCTTTCCGCTTCCTCCAGCCACCGGTGGCTGAACTGCCCGCCTTCCGCAAGGCTTTGCGAGAAGTATGAAGATACGGGCAGCGAATATGCCCAGGAAGGGACGGACGCCCACAGCCTGTGTGAATACAAGCTAAAACAGGCGCTTGGCATGGATGCCGCAGACCCAACGGAGGACCTTTCCTTCTACAACGAGGAAATGGAGCAGTGCGCTTTGGACTATGCCGCCTATGTGCTGGAACTGGTAGAAGAAGCAAAGAAAACCTGCAAGGACCCGGTAGTGCTGATCGAGCAGCGGCTGGACTTTTCCCGTTTCGTCAAAGACGGCTTCGGAACCGGCGACTGCGTCATCATTGCAGACGGTACTCTCGATATTGTGGATTACAAGCATGGGAAAGGCGTGGAGGTGTCTGCGGTAGAAAATCCCCAGATGATGCTGTACGCCTTGGGCGCTCTGGAATTGTTTGACGGCATCTATGACATTGATACCGTCCGCATGACCATCTTCCAGCCACGCCGGGATAACGTGAGTGTCTGTGTCATGGCAAAGGATGATCTTTTGCAGTGGGCCTATAACGACTTGACCTATAAGGCGAAACTGGCCTATGAGGGCGGCGGGGAGTTTGCCTGCGGGGACTGGTGCCGGTTCTGCAAGGCGAAGGCAGTCTGCCGGAAACGGGCGGAGTACAACCTGGAACTGGCGAAATATGATTTTGAGATGCCCGACACATTGGAGGATGCGGAGATCGCCGCCATCCTGGACAAGGCAGATGAACTGGCTGCCTGGGCTGCGGATGTGAAGGAATATGCGCTCCGGCAGGCACTCAGCGGCACGGAGTATCCCGGCTACAAGGTAGTGGAGGGGCGCTCCAACCGCCGGTATATCAATGAGGAGGCGGTGGCTGACGCCGTTTCCCAGGCAGGGTACGACCCCTATGCAAAAAAGGTGCTGGGCCTTACGGAGATGCAGAAGCTCCTGGGCAAAAAGAAGTTTGACGAGTTGCTGGGAGGCATGATCGAAAAGCCCCAGGGCAAGCCCGTCTTGGTACCGCTGTCTGATAAGCGGCAGCCTATGAATACGGCACAGAGTGATTTTAAAGATTGAGGAGGAAACCAGAATGTCAAATAAAGTCAGGAACCCGATGAAAGTGATCACCGGCCCCAATACCAGATGGAGCTACTGCAATGTATGGCAGCCCAAGTCCATCAACGGCGGCACACCCAAGTACAGCGTCAGCCTGATCATCCCCAAGTCGGATACGGTGACCATCAACAAGATCAAGGCAGCCATCGAAGCCGCCTACAAAGAGGGCGAGGCCAAACTGAAGGGAAACGGCAGGAGCGTCCCGGCACTTTCCGTCTTAAAGACGCCGCTCCGTGATGGGGATGCGGAGCGCCCGGATGACGAAGCCTACGCAAACGCTTATTTCGTCAATGCCAACAGCGCCACGGCTCCAGGCATCGTGGACGCAGACCGCCAGTCAATCATCGATACTTCCGAAGTGTACAGCGGCGTGTATGGCAGGGCGAGCATCAACTTCTATGCCTTTAACTCTAACGGTAATAAAGGGATTGCCTGTGGGCTGAATAACCTGCAGAAGATCCGGGACGGAGAGCCGCTGGGCGGCAAGTCCCACCCGGAGGATGACTTTGCGGATGAGGATGAGGATTTCCTCTCCTGATTCAGAAAACCGCTGGAACCGGGTGGCGGGGGAATGCCCCCTGCCGCCCCGTTGGCGGTTGAAGGGAGATGATGAAAAGAAATGAGGACGTTGTCCATAGATATTGAATCGTATTCGGACGTGGATCTGTCCAAGTGCGGTGTGTATAAATATGCCGCCTCCCCGGCCTTTGAAATTCTGCTGTTCGGCTATGCGGTGGATGGCGGGGATGTGCGTGTAGTCGATCTTGCCTGCGGGGAACAGATCCCGGATGAAATCATCTATGCCCTGTCGGATGCTTCCGTGACCAAGTGGGCGTTCAACGCCATGTTCGAGAGGGTGTGCCTGTCTAATTTTCTGGGGGAATGGCTGGAACCGGAAGGCTGGCACTGCACGATGGTGTGGTCTGCCACGCTGGGGCTTCCCCTCTCCCTGGAAAACACCGGCGCAGTGCTGGGGCTGGAAAAGCAGAAGCTGGCGGAGGGCAAAGACCTGATCCGCTACTTTTGCGTCCCATGTAAGCCGACTAAAGCAAACGGCGGCAGGACACGAAACCGGCCAGAGCATGACCCAGGGAAATGGGAACGGTTCAAGGCATATAACCTCCGGGATGTGGAGACGGAAATGCAGATACAGAAACGGCTCTCCAATTTTCCGGTACCGGATGCCATCTGGGAGGAATACCACCTCGATCAGGAGATCAATGACAGGGGCATTGGAGTGGATATGGAACTGGTCCGTCAGGCCATTTCCATGGATGCCCGCTCCCGTGAACGGCTGACTGCCGCCATGCGGGAACTGACGGAACTGGAAAACCCCAATTCCGTGCAGCAGATGAAACAATGGCTGGCAGACCATGGGCTGGAAACGGATACCCTGGGGAAAAAAGCGGTGGCGGAACTGATCAAGACAGCGCCTGAGCCGCTGAGGGAGGTCCTCTCGCTTAGGCAGCAGCTCGCCAAGAGTAGCGTGAAGAAATATACGGCGATGGAGAATGCAGTCTGCGCAGACAGTCGGGCGCATGGAATGTTCGTTTTTTACGGAGCGAACCGCACCGGCCGGTTCTCCGGTCGGCTGATCCAGCTGCAAAATCTGTATAAGAATACCATGCCAGATTTGGCACAGGCGCGGGCTTTGGTGCGGAGCGGTAATTATGAAGCACTTTCCATGCTCTATGAAGATATCCCGGATACCCTCTCCCAGTTGATCCGCACAGCATTTGTGCCGCAGGATGGCAGGAAACTCATTGTGGCAGATTTTTCCGCCATCGAAGCGAGAGTGCTGGCTTGGCTGGCCGGAGAGAGATGGGTGTCCGAGGTTTTTGAAAAAGGCAGAGACATTTACTGTGAGACCGCCGCCCGGATGTTCCACTGCAGGGTAGAAAAGCATGGAGAGAACGCAGAGCTGCGTCAAAAGGGGAAACAAGCCACTTTATCCTGCGGGTACGGTGGAAGCGTTGGTGCGCTGAAAGCAATGGGCGCATTGGAGGCAGGAATGACGGAGGAGGAACTTCAGCCGCTGGTGGATAGCTGGAGAGAGGCAAATCCCAATATCGTCCGTTTCTGGTGGGATGTAGACCGGGCAGTGAAGGACTGTATTAAGCAGAGAGTCCCCACAGAGACACACGGTCTCCACTTTGATTACCGGAGTGCTATGCTCTTTATTGCCCTTCCTTCCGGCCGGCGGATGGCCTATGTGAAACCGAGGATCGGCGAGAACCAGTTTGGCGGGGAGTCCGTGACCTACATGGGCGTGAGCGGTACGAAGAAATGGGAAAGGCTGGAAAGCTACGGTCCCAAGTTTGTGGAGAACATCGTCCAGGGTACTGCCCGCGATATTCTCTGCTATGCCATGCAGACTTTAAAAAACTGCTCCATTGTCGCCCATGTGCATGACGAGGTCATCATTGAAGCCGACCGGCGGATGTCGGTTACAGCAGTGTGCGAACAGATGGGCAGGACACCGCCCTGGGCGAAAGGGCTGAAGCTGCGGGCGGACGGATACGAATGCGAGTTTTATCAGAAGGATTAGAAGGAGGTGCAGCCTATGGGTATCAACAAATATAACAGCGAGGGCTACTATGACCCGACGGTTTATGAAGCCCTTTCCAACATTGAGAAAGAGGAGAAAGCGGCAAGGCGTGTATACCGGCCGCTGGTCTATATATGCTCTCCCTACGCTGGTGATGTGGAACGGAATGTGAACATGGCAAGGACATACAGCCGCTTTGCGGTGCGGAATACCTGTATTCCCATTACCCCTCACCTGCTTTATCCGCAGTTCATGGATGACGGCAGCCCGGCGGAACGGGAACTGGCTCTGTTCATGGGGATGGTGCTGCTTACCAAGTGCGAACAGATGTGGGTGTTCGGCAGCGTCATATCATCGGGGATGCGGGCAGAGATTGCGAAAGCGGAAAAGAAGAACATACCGGTGCGGTATTTTACAGAAGATTTGAAGGAGGAAGAAGGCAATGCCAATTACGCTGGATAGATTTATGCAGATGGAATACCCGGTCTACAGCGATCCTTCTGACCCCAGGGTGAGCGAATGGTGCAGACATTGGGGATCAAGGCCCGGATTTGAAAAACTCGACACAATCCGTGTTACGGAAGCCGAGGCGGATAAGTTTGTAACGCCCCTGGGTGAAATGAAAATGGACAGTATAACGCTGATGGAAAAACCGGCCCTCCGGGAGTTTGAACTGGTTGTCAGTGAGCCGGTCCCCTCGGTGAATATGACGGTAGTCCGTTATAAGAAAAGTATTCTTCCGGCAGAACCTGTAATCGTTCCAGGGGACGGAGGAAATCAAATCGAGATGGTGCCGTGCATTGATGCGTTCATGTCCTTTCGTAATGCAGTAGAAGTTGACTCGGTCATGACCATTTTTACATTCCGTGCGCTGGACAAAAACGGGAACGTGACCCTAACAGGGACATTGCAGAAGGAATTCTGGAGAAATTACGATCTGCGTCTGAATTATGCCATGGATAAAGATTACTCCATGTTTATCGAGATAATGCGTGATATTAAGCTGGTCTATCTTGGCATCCAGAGAGCCATATATGAGAAGCCGGTTATTTTCACAGAAACATCGGGGCGCAAGGCACCACAAAGTGCTGGGTCTGGAAGGAACCAGCATGGCAGGAGAAAGGCCAGGATTGCAAAGATAATCTGCGTTAATCAGGAAGAACTGAAAAAATATGCGGGCCCGCACAAGCATATGACATGTCCCTGCTGGGGTGTGATCGGTCATTGGAGGACTTACAGAAGCGGTAAGCAGGTATGGATTGCCCCATACCGCAAGGGTAGGAAACGCAATGATGCATCTGCCTATGAACCGAAAGATTACGAATGCATGAAGGAGGAGACAATATGAAGCTCACAATTTACACGGCAAATTGCTGCGGCAGGAAAAACAATACGGTTTACCCCGACAAGCGCATCATCGAAAACGAGGAGGATTTCCAGGCCGCCGTTGCTTATGACCATGTGTGCGCCCGCTACAGAAAATCGCACCGGAGTAAGGAAGATTTCCTATCCGCAGACTGCTCGGCTTTTGATAACGATAATGATCACTCCGACGATCCGGAGGACTGGATCTACCCGGCGGACTACGAAAGGCTGTTTCCCGATATTGCGTATGCCATTGCTCCGAGCCGCCACAACATGAAGCCGAAGGACGGAAAATCCGCACGTCCGCGGCATCATGTGTATTTTCCCCACGATGCCATCACGGACAGTGGAAAGTACAAGGCCCTCAAAGAGGCGGTCATTGCACAGTTCCCCTTTTTCGATGACAACGCTATGGACGCGGCAAGGTTTTTCTTCGGGAACCCGACAGATGAAATCCTTTGGCATGAGGGCGAACTGACGGTTGACTGTATCGTCAGGCCGCAGGAAACGGGAAAAACTACCGGAAAAGAAAGCGGCATACCGCAGGGGCAGAGGAATTCCACAATGTCCCGTTTCGCCGGGAGGATTGTGAAACGGTACGGTGCTACAGACAGGGCACATGACATTTTCATTGAGGAATCGAAAAAGTGTATTCCGCCGCTTGATGAGGAAGAACTGCAGGTCATCTGGGGCAGCGCACGCAAGTTCGCAAAGAAGGTGCAGTCGCAGGAGGGGTATGTGCCGCCGGAAGAATATGAGTTTCATGGTGAATCCCTAAAGCCCTCCGATTATTCAGATATTGGACAGGCGAAGGTCATCTCGCGGGAGTACGGGGACGAACTGCGTTTCACGGTTGCTACTGACTATCTGCGCTATGATGGATCTTCATGGGTGGAGTCCAAACAGAAAGCGGTTGGTGCTGTGGAAGAATTTCTCGATCTGCAGCTTGAGGATGCGAGGGACGAGGTGCGTGATGCGCTGTCCGCACTTGTAAATTCCGGTATTCATAAGGATGATGTAAAGAATGGCGGGAAAAAATTCGCTTCATCCCTCACGGGGGTGCAGGCGGAACTGTATGAGCAGTACCTGCTTGCCCAGGCGTATAAGACGTTCGTTATGAAGCGCAGGGACATGAAATACATCGTTTCAGCGATGCAGGCAGCAAAACCCATGCTGGAAATGAGCCCATCCGAACTTGACAGTGATGGTTTCCTCCTAAACACGCCCGATGGCACATACGACCTGCGAAAAGGCATGGATGGGAAACAGCAGCACCGTGCGGAGGATTTTATCACGAAAATCACAGCTTTCTCCCCAGGCGATGACGGCAGGGAGGAATGGCTTGCCGCCGTTGACCTTACCTTCCAGTCCGATGCGGAACTGATCGACTATGTACAGCAGACGGTGGGGGTCTGCGCCATCGGCAATGTGTACCGTGAGGAAATGGTGATCTCCTACGGCGCGGGAAGCAACGGGAAGTCCACTTTCTGGAATTCTATTGCGGGCGCACTCGGTTCGTATAGCGGCAATATCTCCGCTGACACGCTGACGGTTGGCTGCAAGCGCAATGTGAAGCCGGAACTGGCAGAGGCAAAAGGAAAGCGCCTGTTGATTGCGGCGGAACTGGAGGAAGGGATGCGGCTGAACACATCCACGGTCAAGCAGCTCTGCTCCACGGATGAGATTTTTGCGGAGAAAAAGTACAAGGACCCGTTCTCCTTCAAACCGAGCCACACGCTGGTGCTGTACACGAACCATCTTCCGAAGGTGGGCGCCATGGATGACGGGATCTGGCGCAGGCTTATTGTGATCCCTTTCAACGCAAAGATTGAAGGAAAATCGGATGTCAAGAACTATTCGGAACATCTGCTGGCGGTTTCCGGCCCGTACATCATGAAATGGATTATCGAGGGCGCAAAAAAAGCCATCGAAAACGGGTTCCATCTGGAGAAGCCAAAAGTGGTGCGGGATGCCATCAATAAGTACAAGAGCGATAATGACTGGCTGTCGCACTTCTTCAACGACTGCTGTACGCTCGCCCCGGATTTGGAGGCGAAGTCCGGTGAGGTCTACCAGGAGTACCGTGCGTACTGTGCAAGGGTGGGTGATTTCACGAGAAGCACGACGGAATTCTACAATGCGCTGAGTATGCGTGGGATTACCAAACGGAAAACCAAGGCGGGTATGATCCTTACCGGCCTGGCTCTTGCACCTGAGAATGACGACAACGTGTAAAAAGGTGCAGGTCGTGAAGGTCATAGTATAAAACCCCCTTTAGGGCTGATTTTTCCAAGGAAAAACCTATATAGAGGAGTTTATGCACAGACCTGCACGACCTGCACCAATCCAGTGCGGAATGGAGGGAAAATCTATGTATATCAAGATTTACAAAGAAAAGTTGTGTAGACTGCCTGAGCCGGAGGTGCATAATGCGTGAAAAAATCATAGAACAGAAATTCCGGACGGCAGTCAGGAATGCTGGAGGTCTGGCAGTCAAGTTTGTGTCGCCCGGTTTGGATGGGATGCCGGACCGGTTGGCGCTTCTCCCTGGTGGGAGGATGGCATTTGTGGAAGTCAAGGCTCCCGGAAAGAAACCCCGCCCGCTCCAGGAAGCAAGGCACAGACTCCTTCGGCGGTTAGGTTTCCAGGTGTATGTGCTGGATGATGAGAAACAGATCGGAGGGATCATAGATGAAATACAGTCCCCATGAGTATCAGAGGTATGCCACGGAGTATATCGAGACACACTCTGTTGCGGCGGTGCTTCTGTCAATGGGGCTTGGAAAGACGAGCATTACCCTGACCGCCCTGAACGACCTGTTGTTCGACTCCTTTGAGATCCGCAAAGCCATCGTGATTGCGCCCCTCCGGGTGGCACGGGATACCTGGCCGGCGGAGATTGAAAAGTGGGACCACCTAAACGGCCTGATCTATTCCGTGGCGGTGGGCACAGAAGCGGAACGGCTGGCGGCGCTGAGACGGCCGGCTGACATTTACATCATCAACCGGGAGAACGTGCAGTGGCTGGTGGAGGCAAGCGGCGTCCCCTTTGATTATGACATGGTAGTGGTCGATGAGTTATCTTCTTTCAAGAACCACCAGTCCAAGCGGTTCCGTGCCATGATGAAGGTGCGGCCGAAGGTAAGCCGGATTGTAGGGCTGACCGGGACGCCCAGCAGCAACGGCTTGATGGATCTTTGGGCAGAGTTCCGCCTGCTGGACATGGGACAGCGGCTTGGGCGGTTTATCGGCCAGTACCGTACCCGGTTTTTCTTGCCGGACAAGCGCAACGGGCAGGTGGTGTTTTCCTACAAGCCCCTTCCAGGGGCAGAGGAGCAGATATACCGGCTGATCTCCGACATTACGATTTCGATGAAATCTACGGATTACCTGCAGATGCCACGGTTCGTTTCCTCCGGCTATGAGGTGTATCTCTCTGAGGAGGAAGTGCAACGGTATGTTTCCTTCAAGCGGGATCTGCTGCTGCAGCTCCCGGATGGGGAGATTAACGCCGCCAATGCCGCAGCCCTCTCCGGGAAGCTCTCCCAGATGGCGAACGGTGCGGTATACACAGATGCCGGGGAGATGATCGCCATCCATGACCGGAAGCTGGACGCACTGGAGGACCTCATTGAGAGCATGGGAGGAAAACCGCTCCTGGTGGCTTACTGGTTCCGGCACGACCTGGAACGGATTTCGGAGCGACTCCACAAGCGGAAGATTCCGTTTGGCAGGCTGGATTCTTCGGAAAGCATCCGCAGATGGAATGCAGGGGAGCTTCCCGTGGCTCTGATCCACCCGGCATCGGCGGGACACGGGCTAAACCTTCAAAGCGGGGGCTCCACTCTCGTGTGGTTTGGACTGACCTGGTCCCTGGAGCTTTACCAGCAGACTAACGCCCGTCTTTGGCGGCAGGGGCAGCAGTCCGATACCGTGGTGGTGCAGCATATCATCACGAAAGGCACCATTGATGCGCGGATCATGAAAGCCCTGTCGGAAAAGGACACCACACAGGCTGCGTTGATCGAAGCTGTAAAAGCGGATCTGAAAATCTGAGCCAACCTAAGACAATCATGGACAATCCGAGGGAACAAAAATCGGAGGTGACAGCCATGAGCATTATTTGGAAGTATCTTGATAAACGGTCGGCCGCTGTGGACGCATTGAAGGATTACGGCAGCATGAAATTTATCATTAGTCACACGGATGACGAAATCAAAAGCGCCTATGAGAAGATGGAAGGCATCAGCAGCCCGCAGCTTGACGGTATGCCCCACAGCCATAATCCGCAGGCTTCAGAGGATAGGATCATCAAGGGCATTGAGGAGATTGATGTTTTGAAGGAACGTTACCGGCAAGCGGTGGAATACATGGCGTGGTTCGTCCCAGCCTGGGAAGAACTGACGGAAGATGAGAGGTATGTGCTTCAAACCTTCTATGGCGAGGAGAACCAGTATGGGGCAAGCGCCATCTACGATATATGCGACCACTTTGGTATCGAGCGTTCCTCTGCCTATAACCGGAAGAACCGCGCCTTAAGCCATCTGGCAATCCTGCTGTTTGGCAAGGCATGAGTAATATCGCGGATGATGTTTCCGTTCACCCATGTTATACTGTTAGCATCGAAAACTGCATAAAGACAGCCAGCCTCATGGGAGCGATCCTGTGGGGCTTTCTTTATGCCCGGAGGAGGTGGGCTGATGCCAAGGAAACCAAAACGGCCGTGTTCCTACCCCGGCTGTCCCAGGCTGACGGACGGCAGGTTCTGTGAGGGACATGAGAAACTGGAGAACCAGCGTTACGAAAAGTACGGCCGGGACCCGGCAGCCAAGCGCAGGTACGGCCGGGCATGGAAACGCATCCGTGACCGGTACATGAATGCACACCCGCTTTGTGAGCGGTGTCAGAAGGAGGGCAGACTCGTGAAGGCGGAGCAGGTGCATCATATCAAGCCTCTGGCAGAGGGCGGTGATCACAGCGAAAAGAATCTGATGTCCTTATGTTCTTCCTGCCATGCGAAAATCCATGCGGAACGTGGGGACCGCTGGCACAATCACTAAAGGCCCCAGGGGCGGTCAAAATCTCTACGGCTCTGGTCCGTGGGAACGGGCGCGGGGTCTCGCGTGCGAAAAAGGCGAAATCAAAAGGGTAATTAAGGGCGGCCGGCTACGGCTGCTTATTTTTTCGAGGAAAGGGGTGAGAAAATGCCGACAAAATCCAATAACACAGGCGGGCGTGGTGGTGCGAGACCCGGTGCGGGAAGGAAAAAGTCTGCGGTCAAGGAGAAAGCCGAGAATGGCAATCCGGGCGGACGCAGATTAGAAGTGCTGGATATTCCCGAAGTCGAGGGTGTCGATATGCCAAAGCCCCATGAGTTTTTATCTGCCGAGCAGCGTGACGGGAGTACGCTCCAGGCGGAAGAAATATACACAGAAACCTGGGAGTGGTTAAAGAAGGTGGGCTGTGCGGCAAAGGTGTCTCCCCAGCTACTGGAGCGGTACGCCATGTGCAGTGCCCGCTGGATTCAGTGCGAGGAGATGACCAACCGCATGGGCTTTCTCTCCAAGCACCCGACCACCCAGAAGCCGATTCCGTCCCCGTTCATCAATATCGGCATCAACTACATGAACCAGGCGGTGCGGCTCTGGAACGAGATCTTCCAGATCGTGAAGGAAAACTGCAGCACCGATTACGGGGAGGTATCTCCCCAGGATGATTTGATGGAGCGTCTGCTCCGGGCAAGGAAGGGGTGAAGCCATGTTTGAGAAAGTAAATCCGTGCCACCCGGATAAGGTGGCGGACCGTATCGCCGGCGCTCTGGTGGATGCGGCGTATAGGAAAGAAGAAAATCCCAGGATCGCTGTGGAGGTCCTCATCGGTCACGGCGGCTGCCACATCATTGCGGAGAGTTCCGTACACATCCCGCCGGATGAAGTGGATACCATCGTGAAGCGCATTGCCGGAAACCTGCACACGGACTATGTGGAAGTGCCGCAGGACGGACATCTTGCCGGAAATCAGGCAGAAGGAATCCGCTGTGGTGACAACGGCATCTTCAAAGGGGTACCGGTCACGGAGGAACAGAAAGCCCTCTGTGAGATTGCAAAAAGTGTGCATCACACTTACCCCACGGATGGGAAATACATCATTGATGAGGCAAGGCTGATCCTCTGCCAGAGTAATGCGCCCACAGCGGAACTGAAAAAGCTGTACCCCAACGCCGAGGTCAATCCCCTGGGCGACTGGACGGGCGGCACAGATGTGGATTCCGGTGCGACCAACCGGAAGCTCGGCTCTGATATGGCCGATTCGGTAACGGGTGGCGGACTGCACGGGAAAGACCTCTCCAAAGCGGATGTGTCTGTCAATATCTACGCTTGGCTGAAGGCGCAGGAAACCGGGAAGCCCGTGCAGCTTGCCTGCGCCATCGGGGATGATACAGTGGACGGTGTTCCCTACGCTGAGATCGTGGAGACTGCCCGGAGATATATCCAGAGCCTTGGCGGTTTTGAGAAATTTGCGGAATGGGGGCTGGTGCGATGAAAACTACATCTCATTCGGAAGGAGCATTAATTTGGGTTGATGAACAGATGAAGACTCTCGGTGTGGATGATTATCATTTTTGCCCAGAGAACGATTGTTATGTTTGTGATCGCTACGGGAACTTCTATTCAATTTGTCACAGACAGTATTCCAAGGCAGGAAATTTAGTTGAAAAATACAGGATAATGAAACTAAACGGATCAATCGATAAGTATGGCTATGTTACGTATCGCATCACGATAGATGGAATCAAAAAACATCTTAAGGCACATAGAATGATGCTAAATGCGTGGATTGGAGAAAGGCAAAATCTTGTAGTAAACCATAAAGATGGCAACAAACAGAATAATGCCCTCTCAAATCTCGAATGGTGTACAGTTGCTGAAAATAATGCTCATGCGATTAGTACGGGATTGTTTGATCCGCATGCCGCCAAACATGAATTAGCCATACCGTTAGCAGACTGGCTCACATTATATATTCTGTATGAGCATTTCGGAATGTCTATGTGCGAATTAGGGCGGATAAATAATGTTTCACATTCGACTATTTCAAAAATCGTCCAAAGAATCCGTACAATTCTGCCGAAGGAGGTGCAGCATGGAACATAAAACAATTACAGAATTCCAGTTGGTTGATATTAATCGGCTTGTCCCATATATCAATAATGCAAGGACACACAGCCCGGAGCAGATAATCAAGCTTCGGGCTTCTTTACGGGAGTTTGGATTTGTAAATCCGATTATTGTTGATAGAGATTACAACGTTCTGGCAGGACACGGACGTCTTATCGGCGCAAAGGCAGAAGGATACAAAGAAGTTCCGTGCGTTTTTGTGGATGAAATGACGGAAGCTCAGAAGAAAGCCTATATCATTGCGGACAACCGTATGGCGATGGATGCCGGATGGGACGAGGAACTTCTGCGGGTGGAGATTGAGTCTTTGCAGGGTATGGACTTTGATCCCCTGCTGACCGGTTTTGATGAAAAGGAACTGGCAGACCTGTTTGGTACAGATGATGAGGCGAAGGAAGATGACTTCGATGTGGAAGCGGAACTGGAGAAGCCCTGCTTTTCCAAAGCAGGTGACATCTGGCGGCTTGGAAAACATACCGTCATCTGCGGGGATTCCACAGACCCGGAGACGTTCCGTTTGCTTCTTAGAGACACGAAGGTCAACCTGGTCTGCACGGACGCCCCGTATTTTGTTAAACTGGAGAGCCAGTCCGGGCGGATCGCAAACGACGATCTGGAGGATGCCCAGGCCTACGAGTTCCTCATGAAAGCATTTACGAACTTCAAAGATGCCATGGCCATTGACGCTTCTATCTATGAATTTTACGCCACTATGAAAGCGCGTGTGTTTTATGACGCCTTTGAGGATGCCGGGTTCAAGGTCGGCGCCGGACTCATCTGGAAAAAGCCCAGGGCTCCGCTGATGCGGACAGACTGGAAGTTCAACATGGAACCGATCATCTTTGGCTGGAGAAAGGATGGAAAGCACAAGTGGTATGGAGACCAGAAACAGAAAGCCGTCTTTGAATTTGATGGAATCAAGAATTCAAAAGAGGACGGACATGGTCATCCTTCCAGTAAACCTGTTCCTCTCATTGCGTATCTGATACAGCAAAGCACACAGGTAAATGGAATCGTACTGGATGGGTTTCTGGGTTCAGCATCCACGCTGATTGCCTGTGACCAGATCGGGCGGATCTGTTATGGGGTGGAACTGGAACCAAAGTTTGTAGATGTGGCAGTTATGCGTTACATGAACCAGCATGGCAACAGTGCGGATGGTGTGCTGTTGATCCGGGATGGAAAGGAACATACCTACGAACAGGCACTTGATATGGCGGAGGTAATTGCAGATGAGTAATGTAAAATATCGGTTTTCTGAAGACGGCCTTGTAGCCTATGGGGAACTGGCAAGCGGTCAGATTTTTGTGATAGATGCCGATATGGTCGAAAAGATTCGTACAGTTAAATTTTATCTGGGCAGCAAAGGAAATGGCAGCCAATATTATGTGATTGACTGTAAGGGACGAACCCTCCATGATTATCTGTTTGAACACAGGCCGGGCTATGAAATAGACCATATAAATCTGGACACATTTGACAATCGCAGGTGCAATATCCGTTATTGTACACATCAGCAGAACCAGATGAACCAGCCGCTGCAGAAAAATAATACTTCCGGTGTCAGTGGCGTGAGTTATTATCCGCCAAGGCGCAAATTCCGGGCAAGAATAAAAATCTGCCAGCAAGAGATACACCTTGGCTATTTTGATACCTTTGAAGATGCAGTAAAAGCGCGGAATATTGGAATGCTTTGTATGTTTGGACAGTATGGGAGATATAACGATACTGGAAAAGCACCGGATTGGATTGAAAGAAAAGTCGCTGGAAAATGTGCGCGTTATGCGGAACTCTCGCAGAACAGCGCATTTTTTGATTTCTGGGATGGGGGTGTTGTCAATGCTCCATGACAAACTGACCCTCGGCAGCCTCTTTGACGGCTCCGGCGGCTTCCCCCTGGGCGGCTTGCTCTCCGGCATTACCCCCGTTTGGGCATCGGAGATTGAGCCGTTCCCCATCCGGGTGACCACAAAGCGGCTGCCTTTTATGAAGCATTACGGCGATGTCTCCCGGATGGACGGCGCAGAGGTAGAGCCGGTGGACATCATCACCTTCGGCTCGCCCTGCCAGGATATGAGCATTGCCGGGAAAAGAGCCGGGCTTGGCGGCTCACGGAGTAACCTCTTTTATGAGGCAATACGGATTGTAAAAGAAATGAGGTGTGCAACCGATGGAAAATATCCGAGGTATATCGTCTGGGAGAACGTCCCTGGCGCGTTCAGTTCCAACAAGGGCGCGGACTTCCAGTCCGTCCTCGAAGAGGTCTGCTCGGTCAAAGGATACGAAATTCATACTCCTCGACCTGAGAGATGGGCAAACGCCGGGGAGATCATGGCAGACGATTTCAGTCTCGCATGGCGGGTATTTGATGCGCAGTACTGGGGAGTTCCCCAGCGCAGAAAACGTATCTACCTTGTCGCAGATCTTGCAGGCGGGAGTGCCGGAAAAATACTATTTGAGTCCGAAGGCGTGTCTGGGTATACTCCGCAGGGCTTCCGCCCGTGGCAAGGAACTGCCGGAACTTTTGCGGAAGGCGCTGGAGCGTCAGGCTGCGTCTGCTTAAACGACCAGGGCGGCAGCCGCATGGATGTGACGGAGGACGTTGCGGCAACGCTCCGTGCGGAAAACCACGGACACCCTCCCTGCGTGATGGGGGCTGCCGGATTCTGCACCGAGCATTCCGCACAGGCCAGGGGCATCGGGTATGAGGAGGAAACCTCGCCCACCCTCCGTGCCGGTACGGTGCCGGCGGCGGTCTATGAGAACCATAGCCAGGACACCAGATACACCGGCCCGCTGGAGACGGCCCCCACGGTCAACGCCACCTACGGCATGGGCGGAAATAACCAGCCTTTTGTGGTGGAGACGCCCAAGACGCTGAAGATCCGCTCCGGCTGTGAGGGCGGCGGCAAAGGTGCACTGATCCAGGATAACAAATCCGCTACGCTTGGCTGCAACAACGACCAGACGGTATTCGTGCCGTTTGTGAAAGGTACCCGGCCCCACTCTCCCGATGAAGAACCGCAGTGGAAAGCCTCCGATGTGGCGAAGACACTGAATACCTGCGATGTGGGCGAGACCCGGTGTAATGAACTGGCGGTCAAAGTATATGGCATCTGCTCTAAAGACAGCAACGCCATGAAATCCGAGAATCCCAAGAGCGGCTTCTACGAAGCGGAAACTTCCAGATGCCTGGATGCGAACGGCGGAAATCCTACCTGCAATCAGGGAGGCATGGCCGTGGTGGCCCTGCAGGGTTCCATGATTGGCAGGGCGGAAAAGAACGGTCTCCAGGGCAGCGGCGTGAATGAGGATGTATCCTTTACGCTGGATGCTGCTGATCGTCACGCCGTAGCCTACTGCATGACCACCGGCACTTACACCCAGATGCTTAAGGAACAGTCCCCGACCTTGATGGCAAGGGACTATAAAGACCCGCCTGTAGTGAACGAGACAGAGCCGGAATACATTGTACGCAGGCTGACGCCCACCGAGTGCGCCAGACTGCAGGGGTTCCCAGACTGGTGGTGCGCTGGACTTGGAACCGATGAGCCGTCTGAGGATGCGATCGAGTTCTGGACAGAGGTGTTTGAGACACACCGCTCCGTCATGGGGAAGTCCTCCAGACCCAAGAGCCGGAACCAGATCATCAAGTGGCTGAAAAATCCCCACTCCGACAGCGCAGAATATAAAATGTGGGGCAACGGCGTGGCGCTCCCCAACGTCTATTTCGTGCTTTCCGGCATTGTGTACTACTCACAATTCCCGGAATTTTTGTTGTGACATATTTTGTGCCGGATTCGCTTGCTATTTCCGCTGCTTAGAGTGATGAATGTAGTACCGAAAAACAAGGAGGTACAGGGAATGCGAATTGAATTTCACAGAACAGGCGCGGAAAGGAAGGCGCTGGTAACAGCCATCGGGGAAATCCTGGAGGTCAGGCCGCAGTACAAAGGAATGCCGAGCGCCGCTTACGAAATCGGCTACTTTACAGTAACGAAAGAAGGTACGCTGGAATTTGATGACCGGGCCGACAGCGGGGAGGTGGAAAACCTGCTGGAGCAGCTTGCTGACCGGGGGATCGTTGCAGCACCCGCAGAAATGGCACAGGCATGGCTTAACGCAAGGGCAGAGGAATTATCCAAGGCAAGTGAAAACGAGCCACAGGAGGCGAACGTGGGGCTTACGGTGGAAATCCCGCTTGATAAGGTATCGTTGGGCAATCTTACTAAGCTGCTGGAAGCCAAGGGCAAACTGATACGGAAAGCTTTGGGGATCAGCGAGCTTTCCTTTGAAATCCTGGAGGACCGGGTGGCGTTTCCTTGGTTCGAGGAACTGCCCGATTCCGATGCTGCTAAAGCCTACACCCACTTCATTTCCGCACTCTGCGAGATGAGCAGGAATGCCAAGCGGGTAACAGCGACTGAGAAACCGGTGGAGAATGAGAAATACGCATTCCGCTGTTTTCTCCTGCGGCTTGGATTTATCGGAACAGAGTATAAGGCAGAACGGAAAATCTTATTACGGAACTTATCCGGCAGCACAGCTTTTAAAAATAAGCCGGGAGGAAATGCGTAATGGAGGGAACATTATCAAATACCGCATTAGCCAGGAAAATGCTCATCGAGTTTTGGAGTGACTGCCGGCCCCATTCTGTCCGTGAGTTCAGGGTATATTTGCGGCAGAACAACATGGTATCGGTTGAACTTACACATACCAGCAGTGCTGTTTATACCGCGTGCCAGCAGGATGTGCTGGAGCGTGTGGGCAGAGGGGTCTATAAAGCAGGAAGGAACTGGAATAGAAATGCAGAAGCCCCTGCGAAAAGAATAGGCGGTGTAACATATGTGCTTCGACAGACGAAAAATGTCCTGGCGATACCTATTAATGTAATGGAACTTAGCCAGAAAGAGCGGGAGCTGATCCCGAGATTACAGGACTTATACCAGGAATGTGAAAAAATGCTGGATGAACTGGAGAAAGAGGAGGCCGAAAATGAGATTTCCGAGTAAAGAGATTGTGGAAAGCATCCGCCGGGAATATCCCGCCGGCACTCGTGTGGAACTGGTGCAGATGGATGATGTGCAGGCTCCGCCTGTCGGTACAAAAGGCACCGTCAAAGGTGTGGATGACACCGGCTCCCTCCTTATGCGCTGGGATAATGGCAGTGGCCTGAACGTGGTCTATGGGGAGGATATTGTCCGGAAAATTCCTGTAATCAAAACAGTCTGTTATGGCAGAGCCAAAGAATGGTACAGCCGTGCGGAGGCGGAGCAGTTTTTCTTTCATGCGATGATGAACTCCGAGGGCAGTGAGCAAAGCAGATATGTAAAAATATATACCGGGTTAAAAATGGGAAAAGAATTCTGCACGGACGAGGAGGAATGATCAATGGAACAGGATGTTTTGGAGCAGCTCTATTTTGGCAGGATTGTGCCATGGGAGAACCGGAATGATAAGACGCCGGAGATAGAACAATGCAGTGAACAGGTTTATCAGGACATGGAGCATTTGGCGCAGTTACTGGATGAGGATGGAAAAAAGATTCTTGAGCGGCTTATGGATAACCGTTCTGAACTGGAAAGCCACCAGATTCTGGAGGGATTCAAGGATGGGTTCCGGCTGGGGGTTCAGCTTACGGCAGCAGGTCTTGGAAATAAAAATAAGCTGTAAAACACACAAATTCCGCCCGGAATCATTGTGTAATATATAGTGCGGAATTAACTTGCTATTATCCTCTTTTAGAGCGAATATGTGTACACCGAAAGGGAAAACACACCAAACGAAAACGGAGGATTCACCATGAACGAGAAAACAGCAAGGCAGATCACAGAGATGAAAAACCAGACCATCGGGGTCGAGGTCGAGATGAACAGCATCACCCGCCAGAAGGCAGCGAAGGTTGCCGCCACCTACTTCGGCACAGGCAGATACGAGAACACTGCCGGCCGCAACGGCTACAGCACCTGGTCGGCTTGGGACGCACAGGGGCGCGAGTGGAAATTCCAGAAGGACGTTTCCATTGCGGGGCCGGACGAGCAGAAATGCGAACTGGTCACCCCGATCCTGACCTACGGGGATATCGAAACCCTGCAGGAGCTTTGCAGACAGCTCAGACACGCAGGAGCGAAAAGCGACGCCTCCAGAGGATGCGGAGTCCACATCCACATCGGAGCGCAGGGCCACACACCACAGAGCCTTCGGAACCTCGCCAACATCATGGCGAGCCACGAGAGCCTGATCGCAGAAGCTCTGAAGCTCGACCGCAGCCGCATGAGCCGCTACTGCCGCACGGTAGACCCCAGGTTCTTAGAGCAGGTCAACCGCAGGAAACCCCGCACGATGGCCCAGCTCGCGGATATCTGGTACAACAGCAACGGCGCAAACTACGGCAGAAACCACCACTACAACGACAGCCGCTACCATATGCTCAACCTTCACGCCACCTTTACCAAAGGCACGGTCGAGTTCCGGCTTTTCCAGTTCGATGAGCCGACAGTGGAGCGCAGGGGCGGCATCCATGCCGGACAGCTCAAAAGCTACATTCAGCTTTGCCTGGCCCTGAGCCAGATGGCGAAGGATGTGCGGACGGCAAGCCCCAAACCCCAGCAGAACGAAAACCCCAAATACGCCATGAGAACCTGGCTCCTCCGCCTGGGCTTCATCGGTGGGGAGTTTGCAACGGCCAGAGATTTTCTGACCCGCAATCTTTCTGGGGACACAGCCTTCCGGCACGGTAGAGCAGCCGCTTGAAGGGTGCGGGTCGCCAGTGGCGACCTCTGCGAAGCAGAAGCACCGACCGAGGCGGAAGCCGAGACCCGCAGGAGTTAGCCTCCTGCCACCTTACCCTTGACCGCTTCGGCGGTCTTAAGGTGGTAGAAGGGTAATCCCTTCGGAAAGGATGGATACCATGAAAGAAAAAAGATACTACATTGCTTACGGCAGCAACCTGAATGTCAGGCAGATGCAGATGCGCTGTCCCCATGCCACGATCCTTGGTACGGCAAACCTGAAAGGCTGGGAACTGCTTTTTAAGGGGAGTAAGACCGGCTCCTACCTGACCATCGAGAAAAGCGAAGGCGGTACGGTCCCTGTGGTGATCTGGGAGGTGACGGCGACCGATGAAGCCGCCCTCGACCGCTACGAGGGATTTCCCAATTTTTACTACAAGCGGGACATCCGGCTCCAGTACAAGGGCATCCGCACGGGGAAGCGCAGGACGGTGACAGCTTTTGCCTACATCATGCATGAGGACAGGCCGATTGGCATTCCGAGTAATTTCTACATGAGGACTTGCCTGGAAGGATATGATACCTTCTGCTTTGACAAAAACATTCTGGTTGACGCTTACAGCAAATGCAGGGAGGTATGCGGATATGAAGGATAATGTGATTCGGATGGCGGTCTGCCCGCTTTGCGGTAGGACCTACCACGGCGCTCCTGCGATTTCCAGAGAGGACAACGAAACGCTCATCTGCCCGGACTGCGGCACCAGGCAGGCGCTCCAATCCATCGGCGTGGAGCCGTCTGAGCAGGAGCAGATCATTGAGACGATCCACCGCCACACGCAGGAGTGATATACACAATTTGTTCCTCTGATCTTTGTGCAGATTATGCTCAGAATTGACTTGATAATATGTGGTTTTAGAGCGAATATGTACACACCGAAAGGGAAAACAAAGCAAAACGGAGGACGCCAACATGAAAGCCTACAACGCCTTTAGAACACAGGTTGAGAACATCAAGACTGAGAAGGACCTCAAAGATGCCCACATTAGCATTTGCCGCGCATACAGCGCCTACCGCATCAGCTACGAGCAGTTCATGGAGCTCCGGAAGATGATGATTTCCAAGAGAGCCGAAAAAGGCTTTTCTTGGGGCAAAGGCATTTAAAAAACGGCGCAGGACACGGAGGATAAAAACCATGACGATCAACGAAGCAATGAAAAAATACAGACTGCCGAACCCCACCACTCCAGAGGACTTGGAATGCAGATGGAGCAAGGTCTTAACCTTCGGGGACAAGATAGTGATGGCTGGGCATTTTTATAACGGGATGAACAAGCCCTGCTACTTCGGCGCGGCATACGAGTTCCTTACCGATGACCACACCTGCGAAGGAATGATCGGGCTGAGAGCAGCCAGCCAGATTGAGTTCGAGGATGACGGCCACGCTATCGCCTGGGCGATGCAGCAGTAAAGAAAACCAGCAGAGATCGAGCCGCATGGCTCTTTCTCTCGTACAGAACCATTTTGGAAGTCGCAGCGATGCGGCTTATTTTTATGCCATTCGGGAGGTGGTGTCTATGCGAAAACTGAAAAAATACAAGCCCACCAGGTTTATGGCGAAGACCTCGCACTACGATAATGACGCCGCCGATTATGCGGTGATGTTCATCGAGTCCCTCTGCCATACCAAGGGTACCTGGGCGGGAAAGCCCTTTGAACTGATCGACTGGCAGGAGCAGATCATCCGTGACCTGTTTGGCGTGTTAAAGCCCAACGGCTACCGTCAGTTCAATACAGCGTATATCGAGATTCCCAAGAAACAGGGAAAGTCAGAACTTGCCGCCGCTGTGGCACTCCTGCTCCTCTGCGGGGATGGAGAAGAACGGGCCGAGGTGTATGGATGCGCCGCCGACCGTAACCAGGCAAAGATCGTGTTTGATGTGGCGGTGGATATGGTGCGGTTCTGCCCAGCACTCTCCAAAAGGGTGAAGATACTGGAGTCCCAGAAGAAAATCACCTATCTTCCTACCAACAGCTCCTACCAGGTGCTATCGGCGGATGTGGCGAACAAGCACGGCTTCAATACCCACGGGGTGATCTTTGATGAGCTGCACACCCAGCCCAACCGGAAACTCTTTGACGTCATGCTGCAAGGCTCCGGAGATGCCAGGATGCAGCCGCTGTATTTCCTGATCACCACAGCAGGCAACGATACCAACTCTATCTGCTACGAGGTACACCAGAAAGCCATCGACATTGCGGAGGGACGGAAGGTCGATCCTACTTTCTATTCTGTCATTTACGGCGCTGCCGAGGATGAGGACTGGACAGACCCCAAGGTCTGGAAGAAAGCCAATCCTTCCCTCGGCATCACGGTGGGCATCGACAAAGTTAAAGCGGCCTGTGAATCCGCCCAGCAAAACCCCGGCGAGGAGAACGCTTTCCGGCAGCTTCGGCTGAACCAGTGGGTGAAGCAGTCTGTCCGCTGGATGCCGATGGACAAGTGGGACGCCTGCGCGTTCCCGGTTTCCGAGGATGACCTGGAGGGGCGCATCTGCTACGGCGGGCTGGACTTGTCCTCCACTACGGACATCACGGCTTTTGTTCTGGTGTTTCCGCCACTGGATGAGGAGGATAAATACTACATCCTGCCATACTTTTGGATACCGGAAGAAACTCTTGATCTTCGTGTCCGGCGAGACCATGTCCCTTATGATCTGTGGGAGCGCCAAGGGACGCTGATGACTACCGAGGGTAATGTGGTTCATTACGGCTACATCGAGAAATTCATCGAACAGTTGGGTGAGCGGTTCAACATCCGGGAGATTGCCTTCGACCGCTGGGGCGCTGTGCAGATGGTGCAGAACCTGGAAGGCATGGGTTTCACGGTGGTTCCCTTCGGGCAGGGCTTTAAGGATATGTCCCCGCCGACAAAGGAACTGATGAAGCTGGTGCTGGAGGAGAAAATCGCCCACGGCGGCCACCCGGTGCTGCGGTGGATGATGGACAACATCTTCATCCGCACCGACCCGGCCGGCAACATCAAGGCAGACAAAGAAAAATCCACAGAGAAAATTGACGGGGCGATTGCCACCATCATGGCTTTGGATAGAGCCATTCGATGCGGCAACGAGAATGGTGCTTCAGTCTACGACGACCGGGGCATTTTGTTTATCTGAAAGGAGTGAAAACATGGGTATATTCAGCGGCTTTTTCAAATCTCGTGATAAACCCCAAAACAGTACCGCTGGCAGCGGTTATCGCTTCTACCTGGGCGGAACAACTTCCGGGAAAGCCGTGACAGAGCGATCTGCCATGCAGATGACAGCGGTATATTCCTGTGTGCGTATCCTTGCCGAAGCAGTGGCTGGGCTGCCGCTCCACCTCTATCGATATAAGGAGGACGGCGGCAAGGAAAAGGCTCTCGACCATCCGCTGTATCTGCTGCTTCATGATGAGCCAAACCCGGAGATGAGTTCCTTTGTGTTCCGGGAAACCCTCATGACACATCTGCTGCTTTGGGGAAATGCCTATGCCCAAATCATCCGAAACGGCAAAAATGAAGTTGTGGCTCTGTATCCACTGATGCCCAACAAAATGACTGTAGACCGCGACACCAACGGACATCTTTACTACTCCTACAATCGCGGGAACGATGAGGCCATCCGGGACAAACAGTCCACAGTTATTCTTCGCCCTTCCGACGTTTTGCATATTCCGGGTCTTGGCTTTGACGGGCTGGTGGGATATTCACCCATCGCTATGGCGAAGAACGCCATCGGCATGGCGATTGCCTGTGAGGAGTACGGTGCCAAGTTCTTTGCCAACGGTGCAGCACCCGGCGGCGTTCTGGAGCACCCAGGTACTTTGAAAGACCCGCAGCGAATCCGGGAAAGCTGGCAGTCTACTTATGGCGGCACCAGTAATGCCCATCGGATTGCCGTTTTGGAAGAAGGTATGAAGTACACGCCGATTGGCATCTCCCCGGAGCAGGCACAATTTCTGGAAACACGAAAATTCCAAATCAATGAAATTGCTCGAATCTTCCGAGTGCCTCCCCATATGGTGGGTGACCTGGAAAAGTCGAGCTTTTCTAATATTGAGCAGCAGTCTTTGGAGTTTGTGAAATACACCCTTGACCCCTGGGTGATCCGCTGGGAGCAGTCCATCATGCGGACTCTTATTTCCCAAGAGGAAAAGTCACAGTATTTTGTCAAATTCAATCTGGAAGGCCTGCTTCGCGGCGATTATCAGAGCCGCATGAATGGGTATGCCATCGGTCGACAGAACGGCTGGATGTCCGCAAACGACATCCGCGAACTGGAAAATCTCGACCGTATTCCTGCTGAGGAGGGCGGCGACCTGTACCTTATCAACGGCAATATGCTCCCGCTTAAGGATGCCGGAGCTTTTGCAGATACAGAAGTAAGCGATGACGGAAAGGAGGAAAATGCCGATGAAGAAGTTCTGGAAGTGGAAGAACAGAATGGTGACCAATCAGGAGAATGCGATGCCGACGGAGGAACGGACGCTGTTTCTCAACGGCACCATCGCCGAGGAAAGCTGGTTTGACGATGACATTACGCCTCAGCTATTTAAGGACGAACTGATGTCCGGCAGCGGTGATATTACCGTCTGGATCAACTCTCCCGGCGGTGACTGTGTGGCTGCCGCCCAAATCTACAATATGCTCATGGACTACAAGGGAAATGTGACCGTGAAAATCGATGGCATTGCGGCTTCCGCTGCATCCGTCATTGCTATGGCGGGAACCAAGGTTTTGATGTCCCCAGTGTCCATGCTCATGATCCACAACCCCATGACGGTGGCTATGGGTGACACAGCCGAAATGCAGAAAGCTATCGAGATGCTGGCAAGCGTGAAGGAATCCATCATCAACGCCTATGAGATCAAGACCGGGCTGTCCCGCGCCAAGTTATCTCATCTCATGGACGCAGAGACTTGGATGGACGCAAACAAGGCAGTGGAGCTTGGCTTTGCCGATGATGTCCTGGCACGGGCGGAAATCCCGGAGGACATGGAGCCGCCTGCGGTGTCCATGCTCTATTCCAAAGCGGCTGTGGTCAACTCTCTCATGGATAAGATTGCAGCCAAGTGCAGGACCAATCCTAAGAAAATTGAAGATTCCAAACCCAAGGGCCGCTCCGTAGACAGTCTCTACGAGCGGCTCAATCTTTTGAAACATTAAGGAGGATACCACAATGACGATTCTTGAACTGCGCGAGAAGCGCGCCAAAGCCTGGGAAGCCGCAAAGGCATTTTTGGATTCCCATAGAAACGATAAAGGCATCCTGTCTGCCGAGGATGATGCCGCCTACACCCGCATGGAGCAGGAAATCACCGACCTGGGCAAGGAGATTGCCCGCCTGGAACGCCAGGAGGCACTGGATGCAGAACTGAACCGCCCGGTGAACAAGCCCTTGACGGGTAAGCCTATGAACGGCAAGGAGGAGGCTAAAACTGGCCGTGCGGCGGATGAGTACCGCCAGAATTTCTGGAATATGATGCGCTCCAAAGCACCGATGCCTTCTGTGGTAAACGCGCTGCAGATCGGCACGGATTCCGAGGGCGGGTATCTGGTGCCGGATGAATATGAGCGTACTCTGGTAGAGGCACTGGAAGAAGAGAATATCTTCCGCCAGCTTGCTAAGGTGATCCAGACCTCCAGCGGCGACCGTAAGATCCCGGTGGTGGCATCCAAGGGAACTGCCTCCTGGATTGATGAGGAAGGAGCCTACACAGAAAGCGATGACTCCTTTGCGCAGGTATCCATTGGAGCCTACAAGCTGGGGACGATGATCAAAGTCTCTGAGGAACTGTTAAATGACAGTGTGTTTGACCTGGAGTCCTATATTGCCAGGGAGTTTGCGAGAAGGATCGGAACCAAAGAGGAGGAAGCCTTCTTTACCGGGGACGGTACCGGAAAGCCTCTGGGAATCCTGGCTGCCTCTGGCGGAGCGGAAACCGGTGTGACAGCTGCATCTGCCACTGCGGTGACAGCAGATGAACTGATGGATCTGTTCTACTCTCTGAAATCCCCGTACCGTAAAAATGCGGTGTGGATTTTAAATGATTCCACCATCAAAGCCATCCGCAAGCTGAAGGATAACAATGGGCAGTACCTGTGGCAGCCGTCCCTGGTGGCCGGTACGCCGGATACGATTCTTGGCCGGCCGGTGAAAACCTCTGCTTATATGCCTGCCATTGCGGCCGGGGCGAAGACTATCGCTTTTGGTGATTTCTCTTATTACTGGATTGCAGACCGTCAGGGGCGTTCCTTTAAGCGGCTGAACGAGCTGTATGCGGCAAACGGTCAGGTAGGTTTCCTTGGCTCCCAGAGAGTGGACGGCAAGATGATCCTGCCGGAGGCTGTGAAGGTGCTGGTACAGAAGGCCGGATCTGCGGGTTAAGGATACAGATAGCTATGGAAGGGCGTGAGGATAGCGGCCATGCCCTTCCTCCCTGTTGGAGGTGAGGATGATGGTGGTAACGCTGGAAGAGATCAAGAATTATCTGCGGGTGGATTTTGCAGAAGATGACGATCTGCTCCAGAGTCTTCTGGTTACAGCAGAACGTCTGTGCATGGACGTGGCCCGGACCGAGGATAGAGGTGCCTTTTCCGAGGCGGAGAATGCCAAAACGGCCGTGATGTATGCGGCGGCTTATCTGTATGAGCATCGGGAGGAGGCTGACCACCATGCTCTGGTTCTGACATTGCGGGCGTTGTTGTTTGGCAGCCGGAAGGAGGCATTCTGATGGAGGTTGCACTTTTGAATGTCCGGATCACTTTTCAGAAAAATTCCGTGATTGTGGATGAGATCGGCAATCACCGGAATGAATGGAAGGATATCTATTCCTGCTATGCAACGGTAAGTGGCGAGTCCCCCAATGAAAATACAGATGCCGGGATGGTTGTGGATGACAGTAAGATTGATTTTACTGTGCGCTGGTGCAGGGAAGTTGCCTCTATGACCAATACAGAATACCGCATCCGGTATCAGGACGCTTTCTATAACATCCTTGGCATCGATCACATGAATTTCAAACGGAAATCTGTGAAGTTCAAATGTCAGAAAGTGAGGCGGTAGAATGGGGAAGAAAATTTCTATCAGCCAGCTTTCTGCAGCGGTAATGGAGGAATTGGAAGAATATGCGGATCTGGCTGCAGAAGATATGAAATCGGCGGTAAAGAAAGCGGCGGCAACCGTCCGAAAGGATATTGAAGCCAGCGCTCCAAGGAATACCGGTGACTATGCCAAAAGCTGGGCCGTGAAGACTACAAAGGAAAGTTCCAATGCCTTGCAAGTGACGGTGCATTCCCGGAATCGGTATCAGCTTGCTCACCTGCTGGAGCATGGACATGCGAAGCGGGGCGGCGGCCGGGTTGCGGCAAGGCCCCATATCGCTGCTGCGGAAGAGGCTGGAATTGAACAGCTGGAGCGTGAGATTGAGAGGAGCCTGACGAATGGATGATTTGCTAAGAGTTTTAGAGGAAACGGGCATCCCTTTTGCTTATGACCATTTTGCGGAAGGGGAATCCCCAGATCCTCCGTTCATCTGCTACCTTCTGCCCCAGAGCAATAACTTTTCCGCAGATGGGAAGGTTTATCTGAAGGTCAGCAGTGTAAATATCGAACTGTACACAGACAGCAAAGATTTGTCTGTGGAGCAGAAGCTGGAAGCCGTGCTGGATACGCACGGTATTTTTTATGACAAAACAGAGGTCTGGATCGAGAGCGAAAAACTCTACGAAGTCCTCTACTCGTTTGAAATGGAGGTTTGATTTTTATGGGAAACAAGGTCAAGTATAACCTGAAAAATGTCCATGCCGCAAAGCTGACGGAAATGGCAGATGATGGAGGATCTTCTGTGTTTGCCTATGCGACACCCCAGGCAATTCCGGGTGCGGTGAGTATCAGTCTGGATGCGGAGGGGGAATCCAGTCCATTTTATGCGGATGGAATTGTATACTTCCGGTCTGTGACGAACAACGGATACAGCGGGGATCTGGAGATTGCCCTGATCCCGGAGTGGTTCCGCACGGAGATCCTGCAGGAGAAAAAGGATGATAAGGGTGTCTTGATTGAGAAAAGTAATGTGGCGGAGAGCGTAAAGTTCGCCTTAATGTTTGAATTCGATGGGGATGTGAACGCTATCCGGCATGTCCTGTATAACTGCTCTGCTTCCCGTCCATCTATTGAGTCGGAGACAAAGGAAGACACGATTGAACCGGGAACGGAAACCCTTTCCCTGACAGCAGATCCCCGCTCCGATGGTCTGGTAAAAGCGAGGACGGGTGATACTACAGATCAGACGACCTACGATAACTGGTATAAAACAGTTTATACACCTGTGGAAACGGAGGAAGAACAGTCATGATCAGGCGTGAGATAGAAATCAGCGGGAAAAAGGTGCCCTTCCGTTCCTCTGCAACGATTCCCCGCCTGTACCGGGCAAAATTCAAGAGGGATATCTTTAAGGATCTGGCTAAGTTGGAGAAATCTTACAAGGATAAAACTGAGAATGGGGATGAGTTGCAGATCGAGGATCTGGAGATTTTCGAGAACGTGGCCTATGTGATGGCCTACCATGCGGACAACAGCATTCCGGCAAAGATTGAGGACTGGCTGGATCAGTTTGATATGTTCTCCATTTATGAGGTGCTGCCGCAGATTCTGGAACTGTGGGGTGAGAACCTTGTGACGGATGTGACGTCAAAAAAAAGATTGGCAGAAGTGAGCGGGAAATGACCACGCCGCTGTTCCTTCTGCGAAGTGTGGAACTGGGAATTTCCATCCGGGATCTGGATCTGCTCACAATTGGGCTGGTTCTGGATATGTGGACAGAAAAATCCAATGACGGCGTGAAATATAAGCGGATTGCCACTCAAGAGGACTTTGATAAGTTTTGATCCTCGTTGAATTCACAGCCTTTTCTTGCTATACTTGGTAAAAAAAGAAGAGGCTGTGAATTAACTATAAAGAATGAAGGATGGAATAAACAATATGACGATTGATAACAATCCGTTGCAAATAAAAAGTTTGCCGACAGCAGTTATTATAAAGGATTATATAGATGGTCATCCTGCTAATTATGAAGAATATTTAACAGAATTTATTAATGCATCTAAGCTGGTGCAGGAGAAAGGAAATGAAGAATTTCGTTTAAGAGATCAAAAGGAACAGAGCCAGGGTCAAAATGATGTTTATAACTCCTTTTATGAGCTGGATTTTAAATTTTTAGTAGATGAAGGATATATGGAGGGCAAAAGGCTACTCAGTCCTTCTATTACAGAATATTTTCCAGGTGTAACAGCGATTGGTCCTTCAAAAAAGTCAGGGAGTCAATTGGTGTATAACATACTTAAATGCTTTCGTGATAAAACCTTAGATGACTTAGAAAAAATTGAAAGAGATAGGCAAAGGGATGCAGAAAGCAGACTCATAAAACAAGCATTAAAGAAATTAGCAGTTAATAAAAACATATTATTTTTTCTTCCATATGATTACTCATTTGAAAATAAGGAGACAGATCGTGAAAATATTTTGACTATTATTGACTGTATCTCTGAGGATTTACAAGGCGTGTTAGCATATAGGAGAAGAAAAATAAGTGCGGATACATTCTTGGCATTCATATCGGATAAATATTTTGTTATTACAAAAGAAAAGCATAATGTCCTTGCTATGTATGATATGGTAGATACTCAGATCAGTGATTTATATAATTATCTTTTTTACATTAATGGTTATTGAGGAAATAAATGCACATATTGCTATTTGCCTAAATACTTGAAGATGAAAAAATTTTAAATAGTAGAAGCATTGGTTAGAAATAATCGGTGCTTTTTTCATGCTCGGAGCAATCCGGGCTTTTTTCATGCCCATTTTTAAGGAGGTGAGGGTTGTGGCGAACCGGATTAAGGGTATCACAATTGAGATCGGTGGCGATACTACTGGTCTTGACAAAGCATTAAAGAACGTCAATTCTTCCATCACGAAAACGCAGTCTGCTTTAAATGATGTGAACCGGCTCTTAAAACTTGATCCTTCTAATACGGTGTTGGTGACACAGAAGCAGGAACTGCTGGCTCAGGCGGTGAGCCAGACGGAAGAAAAGCTGTCAGCTCTGGAAGCCGCACAGGAGCAGGTGGCCGCAGCCTTTGCCCGTGGTGATATCGGGGCTGACAAGTATCAGGCTTTTCAGCGGGAGATTGAGGAAAACCGTGGAAAACTGAACAAATATAAGTCTGACCTTTCCGATTTGCAGACGGAGCAGGACGCCCTCTCTCAGAACACGGCAAGGTTGGAAAAGCTGTTTGCCGCTACGGGGACGGAAGTCGATGATTATGCGGATGTCCTTGGCAGTCGTCTGACTTCAGCGATTAAAAATGGCACGGCAAATTCTGACCAGCTGCGGACGGCTCTTGAGAAGATCGGGAAGTCTGCCACAGGAGGGAAAGCCGATATCCGCCAGCTGACGGACACTCTGGATACTGTGGATGACGGGCAGGCGATCCAAAACCTGATCCAGCAGCTGAACGAGGCTGGGGACGCTGCGGAAAATACAGCGGATGATGTGGGCCAGATTGCGGAGAACACGAAAGGCGCTGCGCTGATGCAGGCGGCGGATCAGCTGTCTGCTGTGAGCGACAAGATACAGGAGATTGGTACGAATGCTCTGGAAGCGTATTCCGATACCGAGAACGCCGTGACCAAGGTGAACGCCTACTTTGGCGAGACAGGACAGGCGGCGGAACAGTCCGCCAACGTGATCAAAAACGTGTACTCCGCCGGTGTCGGGGAAAGCATGGATGCCGTGGCCGAGGCTGTTCTTATGGTAAAGAAAAACCTTGGCGATTTGAGCGAAACCGATCTGACCAACCTAACCCAGCAGGCCCTCACGCTGGAGGAACTGTACGGCATCGACATGAATGAGACCCTTCGGGGTGTCAATTCCCTCATGCAGCAGTACGGGCTGACGGCTCAGGAAGCGATGGACTACATCGTGGTGGGTACCCAGAACGGGCTGGATAAGACCAATGAGCTGGGCGATAACCTTTCTGAGTATACTGGGAAATTCGCACAGGCAGGGTATTCTGCCTCGGAGTATTTCCAGCTGTTGGACAATGGCTTGAAGAATGGCGCATACAACCTTGATAAGGTCAACGATGCCATCAATGAGGTTACCACCCGTCTGGTGGATGGCACCATTGGGGAGTCCATCGGGATGTTCTCCACAAAGACACAGGAATTGTTTACTTCTTGGCAGAATGGCGGGGCAACCCAGAAACAGGTCATTGACTCTATTGTGGCAGATATTGCCGGGTGTACGAACCAGCAGGAAGCCTTAAATCTTGCGGCGCTGGCCTTTGGTACGATGGCCGAGGACGGGAACCTGAAATTCATCACTTCCCTGACCTCGGTGGGCAGCACTTATGACAGTGTGAAAGGTTCTGCACAGGGCTTGTTTGACGCAACGACCACACCCATGCAGGAGATGGAATCTAACACCCGGAAGCTGCAGCAATCCCTTGTTCCTCTGGGAGAGAAACTGGCGGAGATTGCCAATACGATTCTGCCGCCGCTGGTTACCGGGATCCAGACCGTGAGCAACTGGTTCCAGCAGCTACCAGAACCGGTACAGAACTTTATCGTTATTCTTGGTGTACTGCTGACTGCGTTTACCGCTTTGACTCCAGTCATTGCAGCCTTGGCAGTTTCCATGGGGGCATTGAATATCTCCCTTTTGCCGATCATTGCTGTGATTGCAGCGGTAGCGGCGGCCATTGCCGGGATCATTGCCATCATACAAAACTGGGGAGCCATTACGGAGTGGTTTGGAAACCTGTGGAATACCATCTGTACCGGGATCGGTACCATGATCGAGAGTGTGAAAACGTGGTTTTCCAACCTCTGGACGCACCTGCAGAACGTCTGGAACGGCATTTGTAACGTGGTGCAGACGGCTGTGATGCTGTTAGGTTCTATCATTCAGGGAGCCGTGGACATCATCACATTGCCTTTCCGGTTTATCTGGGAGAACTGCAAAGACATCGTTATTTCTGTATGGGATAGCATTAAAAATACGGTCAGTTCTGTATTATCGGCCATCTCCGGTGTGATCTCCAGCATTATGGGAGCCATCCAGAACGTGATCAGTTCCGTCTGGAACGCCATCAGCAGCAAGGTATCCGCAGTGGTGAACGCCATCAAAAATACCGTGACCTCTGTCTTTAATGCCATCAAGTCCGTAGCTTCTACGGTGTGGAACGGGATTAAATCGGTGATCTCCACGGTAGTGGACGGCATCAAGAGTAAGGTGTCCAGTGTGTTTAATGCAGTAAAGAGTACGGTGTCCAGCGTATTTAACGGGATAAAGAGTACCGCCACCACGGTGTGGAATGGGATCAAGACTGCCATCACGAAACCGATTGAAGCGGCAAAGAATACGATCAAAGGGATTGTGGACAAGATCAGCGGTTTCTTCTCCGGTATGAAGCTGGAACTGCCAAAGATCAAGCTGCCCCATTTCAAGATTACGGGCAAGTTGTCCCTTGCTCCGCCGAGTGTTCCCCGCCTATCGATTGACTGGTATAAGGAAGGCGGTATCATGACAAAACCGACCATCTTTGGCATGAATGGCAGCAGCCTGATGGCGGGCGGTGAGGCTGGCCGGGAAGCAGTCCTGCCTTTAAAGGGCTTCTATGATCAGTTGGAAAGCATTCTGACTTCACGGATGAATACCAGTACGATGGAAAAATACCTTGCAGTGATAGCGAAAAATTCCGGGAAAGGAATTTATCTGGACGATGGCACTTTGGTTGGAAGAATCCTTCCGGCCGTGGATGCCGGACTTGCTGCTTACAGTGTGCGGGGAGAAAGGGGGAACCGCTGATGGCAGACTGTATTTACCGTACCGCTACAATAGGCGGCTTTCATACCTGGAGAGACTTTCATGCAGTGATTCAGAATTCCGATATCGTCGGCTCCCCGACACCGAATACCAATTACGTGGATGTGCCGGGAGGAAACGGTCATATTGATCTGACAGAAGCTCTGACAGGAGATGTGACCTATTCCAACCGGACGCTGACCTTTGACCTTGCCATGAAAACCAGACCTTACCTGTGGCCACAGATCACAAATCAGATATACAACGCTCTCCACGGGAAGGCTGTCCAGGTAATCCTGGATGAAGAGCCGACCCATTACTTTTATGGGAGAGTGACAGTGGAAAGCACAGCCAGATCCCAGATCGCAGGGCAGGTGGTCCTTTCTGTGGACTGTGAACCGTACCGCTATGAGATTCAGGAAACGAGTGTGACCTTTACAGGGACTGGGGAACGGCAGTGTGTCCTGACGAATGACCGGATGTGGGTGTCACCTACTGTTACTGCTTCTGCGTCATGCAGCATGGTGTTTGGCAGCATCTTGTTCAGCCTGGCTCAAGGGGAGCATAAAAGGCCAGACATTGTACTGCGTGATGGGGAAAATCAGTTTTACCTTTTTGGGGACGCTTCCGTAACCTTCCGGTATCGAAAGGGGTGCTTGTAATGTATCAGATTTTATGTGACGGGGAGCTTCTGTATGATCCCAGGCAGAAGGAGTATCTGGTGGGAGATCCCACACTGGAGCTGGCTGTAAACACTTCCGGGACCCTGTCTTTTTCTATGCCGCCAACCCATCCGGCTTATGACAAGATCCGGAAACTGAAATCCGTTATCACCCTTTATCAGGATGGGGAGTGGGTGTTTTCCGGCCGGGTGCTGAATGACGAGAAGAACTTTGATAATATCAAACAGATTTCGGTTGAAGGGGAGCTGGGGTATCTGAATGATTCCAACCAGCGCAGTTACGTGTGCGACGGTCTGTCTCCGAAGGCGTGGTTTGCCAGTATTATTGAACGGCACAATGCCGATGTGGATGACTGGAAAAAATTCTCAGTAGGAGAAGTAACTGTTACGGATGGAAATGATGAGCTTTATTACAGCTCCGGTACCTATGAAACCTCCTGGGAGACCGTGAAAAATAAGTGTTTTGAAGGAAGCTGCGGGGGATATGTCAGAACCCGCCATGCAGGAAATACAACTTACATTGACTGGCTGAAGGACTATCCGAATATCTGCACACAGGAGATCCGTTTTGGGGAGAACCTGCTTGATCTGACGCACCAGATCAAGGGAGAGGACGTGGCTACCGTGGTTATCCCTCTGGGAGCGAGGATGTCCGAGGTGGATGAGAATTATCAGGGGACAGACACTGAGGAGCGGCTGACGATAGCGGGGGTAAATGATGGCAGGGATTGTCTGGAAGATGAGGAAGCCGTAGCCCTTTACGGACGGATTGTGAAAGTTGTCATCCATGAAGATGTCACGGAAGAAAGTTATCTTCTCAGTGCCGGGCAGCGGGATCTGGAAGAATCCGCCCGGCTCCTGTCCACTATTACGCTGAACGCCATTGACCTGCATCTTCTGAATGTGGATGTGGAGAAGATCAAGCTGGGGGATTCCATCCGGGTGGTGTCGGCACCTCATGGCCTGGATGCCTATATGCAGGTCTCGGCCATGAATATCAAACTGGCACAGCCACAGAATTCCACTATTACAGTGGGACGCTCCCAGAAGACGCTGAAGGAAGAATCCGATGCAGGATTATCCGGTATCAAAGAGGATATTTCCTATATCTTTGGTGTGGAGAAACAGACGGCAGGAAAGGTGAACGGCCTGGTGACAAAGGTGGAGGAGTACCGCTCGGAGATTACGAAAACGGCGGAAGAGATCCTGATGACGGTCAGTGAAAACTATCTTCTCAAGACAGACTTTGAACAGGAAGCTGCAGATATCATGTCTCAGATCAGCCAGACCTCCAGTTCTATCCTGCAGATTGTCTCTGCAACCTATGTAAAAACCTCGGATTACAATACCGACATAGGAGAGCTGGAGGCTTCCATAGAACTGAAAGTGGATGTGGAAAACCTGATCTCTTCCATTAACATGAGTGCGGAAACGGTAAAGATCAACGCTTCCAGACTGGATCTGACCGGATATGTGACGATGACAGATCTCTCCACTTCCGGCAGAACCAGCATTTTTGGAGGTAATATCGAAACCAATACCATTACAGCAGACAAGCTGACCATTGGAACCGGAGGGAACCTGTATAACCGGGGCTACGATACCTTTGACAATATCACGGAAAGTATCCTGTACTATTCCAAATCCACCTATGCAACCGTTTCACTGGTCAGCGATACCGGCCATGTGTATTACGGGCAGCAGGCCCTCCAGATTACGGCTACGGGTTCCAGTGCGTATGTTTATCTGGGACACTCCACGAACCATTATGGCTGTATTCCGGTACAGACAGGCAAGACCTATCTGGCAAGCTGTTACGTGAAAGCGGACAGGGAGAATGTAACGGCATATTTATATGTTTCCAAGCACACGGCTGTCAACGCCACGAACAGTTCCCTTACTTCCGTATCGAAAGTTGTGGGAACATCATGGGTGCGGCTGGTGCGCTCTTTTACCGTGACCAGCAGTTATCCTTACGTTTCCATCCGGGTACAGAATAACGGCGGCAGCGGCGTGACCATGTGGTTTGACGCTATCATGATTGAAGAAGTGGAATCAGCCAGTCAGTCGCCGGGGATTTTTAAGCCCGCCAATACGACTGTGATTGACGGGAACCATATCATAACGGGAACGATTGACGCCGATGCGATCAACGTGACAGATCTGCGGGCCTTTGGGGCCACGATAGGCGGCTGGACGATTGGAACGACCTCGCTGTATAACAAGACCACTTCCATGACTTCCACGGTGGCGGGAACTTATATTGGCACCAACGGAATCCGCCAGTATGCTTCCAGTACCAGGTATGTCAATATCCAGTCCGGTGTATTGACAGCATATGGGGCAAAAATTTCCGGGACACTGACAGCTTCTGCAGGAACCATTGCAGGTTTTACCCTTAACAGCACAGCTTTCTATAAAGGAAAGAACAGTCTGACATCGGCCACAAGTGGAGTCTATGTATCCACTTCCGGGATCAGTACCGGCAACGGGTCCGCCTGGATTACCATGGCAAACGGACAGCTTTATGGAACCGGAGGCAGTGGGACGGCTTCTACCGGATATGTGAGCTTTAACAATTACTGGACAGACGATGGGGTATATGGGACCAGGGTGGCAGGAAAGAGCGGTGTCTTCCTTCTGGCTCCCAGGATTGGGGTTGGCAGCTATACCAGTTTCGGGTCCAATGCGACTGTAACCCAGGGATATACCGGTTCCGTCAGCCAGCCTCTGGTAAAGTCCATTACGGACAATGGGGACGGTACGATTTCCTGGAGATATGGTACGTTCCGTCTGACTTTTAAGAACGGTCTGTTAACAGGATATTCGGTTGTGTCATAAGGGAGGTGGTAAATTGAAGCCAGTTGCTTTTGTGTATCGGGATCAGGAGCAGATCATGCAGGTTTATATCAATGAGTTTGAGGAAGAGGAGCTGGACCGTCTGGAGGAAGAAGGAATGCTGTTCTTTGCGGAATATCCGGGAGGGCATTTCCGCCGGGTTTCCAGAGGGGAAGTGGTCAATCCCAATCCCAGCTATACGGGAACCGTCCGTATTTATCAGAAGGAGGATGCAGGAACATGAGACTGACAAACGCAGAGATCGTACAATACTTTCGTGATATCACGGAAATCATCAACCGGAGGGAAAAATATCCTGTCCGGTTTTCCTTTGCCCTGCTGAAGAATTATCGGGCACTGGAACCGGAGAACCGCAACATTGAGGAGGCGAGGAACCGGCTGCTGGATGAGTATAACAGGAAGGACAGCGAAGGGAGGCCGTTATATCTGACAACCGGCCAGATAGATATCCTGCCGGAACACCAGAAGGAATGGGAGAAAGGAATGAAAGAGCTTCTGGATATTGAAGTGGAGGTGCCTGTCTGGAAGGTGCCGGAATCCATTCTGGAGGAATCCGATATCAATATTGAACCAGTGATACTGTATACCTGCAGTTTTATGCTGGAGGAAGAATCCGATTAAAAATGGTTCGCTTATGCGGGCCATTTTTTAATACAAAATTTCAAAGGAGGAACGCAACATGAAACAGTTCTGGAACACGATTCAACTTGTTTTCTCCGCTCTGGGAGGCTGGCTTGGCTACTTCCTTGGCGGATGTGATGGATTGCTTTACGCACTGATTGCCTTCGTGGTGATCGACTACATTACGGGTGTGATGTGCGCCATCATCAACCGGGAGTTATCCAGCGCAGTCGGCTTCAAAGGGATCTTCCGCAAAGTGCTGATCTTCCTGCTTGTCGGGATTGCAAACATCATCGATGTGCAGGTGATCGGAACCGGGGCGGTCTTGCGGACAGCGGTGATCTTTTTCTACATCTCCAATGAAGGCGTGAGCCTGCTGGAGAATGCAGGACACCTGGGACTTCCGATCCCGGAAAAGATCAAAACGGTATTAGAGCAGCTCCATGACAGAGCAGAAAACGGAAAGGAAGGTAATGAATAATGGCTTACACAAACAGTTCCCTTGTATCTTACACAAAACTCAGCCCCAACCACTCCGGGCAGCGGACGCATTCTATTGACCGGATCACACCCCACTGTGTGGTTGGCCAGCTGACGGCGGAGAGCATCTGCGGATGTTTTACCAGCCCGTCCAGAGAGGCCAGCTGCAATTATGGCATCGGAAAGGATGGGAAGATCGCCCTTTGCGTGGAGGAAAAGAACCGCTCTTGGTGTTCTTCCAGCAGCGCCAACGACCAGAGGGCTGTCACCATCGAGTGTGCCAGCGATTTGAATCATCCCTACGCAATGACCACCGCCGTTTACAATTCCCTCGTGAAACTGTGTACGGACATCTGCAAACGGAATGGGAAGAAGAAACTTCTCTGGCTGGGGGATAAGAATAAGACGCTGAATTACTCACCGAAGTCTGATGAGATGGTACTCACCGTCCATCGCTGGTTTGCGAACAAATCCTGTCCGGGGGACTGGCTGTATTCCCGGCTTGGGGATCTGGCCTCCAAGGTAACGGCAGCACTGGGAGGCTCGTCTTCCGGATCGGCAGGCTCGGTCTTATACCGTGTCCGCAAAAGCTGGTCGGATGCCAAGAGCCAGAAGGGGGCTTTCAACAATCTGGATAATGCCAAGAAATGCGCTGACTCCAATGCTGGCTATTCTGTATTTGATGAAAGCGGCAAAGTGGTTTATACCGGAAAGCAGATTGGCTCTGGAAGTTCAAATAGTTCCTTCCTGGTACAGGTAACAGCAACTGACTTGAATATCCGCAAAGGTCCTGGTACGAATTACGCCAAGACCGGGAAGTATACTGGGAAAGGTGTGTTTACTATTACCGAGGTAAAATCCGGCACTGGTTCCACTGCAGGCTGGGGTAAGCTCAAGAGCGGTGCTGGCTGGATTTCCCTGGATTACTGTAAGCGTCTTTAAGTAAAACGAGAAAGAGCAGGATTGCCCGTAGGCTGTGCGATAGATGCATGGCCTGCGGGCTTTATTTTTTTTTGCCTGCGATACCCCCTCAAAACGCTGTAGAAATCTCCGTATTCTGAAGGAGGTTATCCTTCGGATAGGAGGAATACCATGCAGGTAACAAAGGTGACGGCTGGTTTTCAGAATCAGACAGCAGAGAGGAAACTATTCACAGATGAGGAACTGCAAAGGGAATTTGACTATTACATGGCGCAAAAACTGCTGGAAAAGCTGCGGGAGGCAGACCTGATTTCTGAGGGTGAATTAGACAAAATTACGGCGAAAAACCGCCAATCATTCTCTCCCTATCTGGCTCGGATTATGCCCTAAATGACTTGCTATTTGCAGGTGTCAGAGCGAATATGTCCGTACTGAAAGAGAGGTGAGAGGATGAAACGGATCACAAAGATTGAAGAGAATATGCTCCTCGAAAAGAGAAAACTTAGAGTGGCGGCCTACTGCCGGGTATCTACAGCCAGAGATGAACAGCTCGTTAGTCTGGCAGCGCAGAAGGCCCACTATGAGAGTTATATCAAATCCAATGATGAGTGGGAGTTTGCCGGACTTTACTATGACGAAGGCATTTCCGGTACGAAAAAAGAAAAGCGAGATGGGTTGCTGGCGATGGTTGCCGCCTGCGAGAGAGGAACGATTGACTTCGTCATTACCAAATCCATCAGCCGTCTTGCCAGAAATACCACGGACTGTCTGGAACTGGTGCGGAAGCTGCTGGACTTAAAGATCTACATCTATTTTGAAAAAGAAAATCTAAACACGGGCTCCATGGAGAGTGAATTAATGCTTTCCATTTTAAGCAGTCTGGCAGAAAGCGAGTCGGTGTCCATTTCTGAAAATGAGAAGTGGGGTATCAAGCGGCGGTTTCAGAATGGAACCTTCATCATTTCCTATCCCCCATATGGTTATGACAATGTGGACGGGGAGATGGTGATCGTGTCGGAGCAGGCGGAGATCGTGAAACAGATCTTTGCGGACACGCTTGCGGGGAAAAGTACCCACGAGATTGCGAATGAATTAAATGAGCGTGGCGTTGCTACCAAGAAGGGCGGGCATTGGACACCGAGTACCGTCAACGCCATCATCGGGAATGAAAAGTATACGGGTGACGTCCTGTTCCAGAAAACCTATACGGACAGCAGCTTTAACCGACACCAAAACCGGGGAGAGCTTGACCAGTACCTGATGCAAGACCACCATGAAGCAATCATTAGCAAGGAAGAGTTTGAACTGGCCAATGCAGTTTTGAAGCAGCGGGGGCGTGAAAAAGGAAATGGCTATGATACCGGGAGATACCAGAACCGGTACGGCTTTTCCGGCCGGATCTGCTGTGGAGAATGCGGCGGCAAATATAAGAGACGAATGCATTATAAACCCAGCGGCCAGTATGTGGCCTGGGCTTGTGCCAATCATCTGAAAGACAAGGAAAGCTGTTCGCAGAAATACATCACGGATGATGCTTTGAAACTGGCGTTTGTTACCATGATGAATAAGCTGGTCTTTGGACATCAGATGGTGCTGCGTCCTCTTTTGCAAAGCCTGCAGGGACTGAATGCTCAATCCCGGCTGCTAAAGATTGAAGAACTGGAAACGGCAATCGAGAAAAACAGGGAGCAGAAACAGGTGCTGACGAACCTGATGGCAAGCGGCTATCTGGAGCCTGCTCTTTTTAATAAGGAAAGTAATGAACTTGCAGCGGAAGCGGAAGCCCTGCGGCAGGAAAAGGATGGGCTGATGCGCTCTGTCAATGGAGATATGGTCAAAATAGAGGAATTGCAGCGGTTGCTCCGGTTTACATCCAAAGGAACCATGATGACGGAATTCGATGATGAAATTTTCCTTTCCTTCGTGGAGCGGATCACCGTACTGTCCAGAAAAGAAGTGGTTTTTGAATGGAAATGCGGACTGTCCTTGAAAGAAAGGCTGGTGGAACCATGAGACACATTCCGTATGGATACCGGATTGAAAATGGCCGGGCGGTCATCGATGAAAAACAGGCCGTCACGGTGCGGGAGTTTTTTCAAAACTATATTTCCGGCATGGCACTTGTGCCTGCCGCCGAAAAGGTTGGATTAAAGCTATACCACGGAAGCGCCGGCAGGATGCTCCGGAATAAGAAGTACCTTGGAGATGATTACTATCCGGCTATTATCGACAAAGAAATCTTCGATAAGGCAGAAGAAATACGCATGAGTCGGGCAAAAGCACTGGGGCGGGTGTGGGAACTGGAAGGAAAGAAGGACATCCTCTTCCCTACCAGCTTTACCATACCTGCAGTGAAAAAGGTTTCTGACGATCCCTTTGAACAGGCGGCGTATGCATACAGTTTGATTGAGAGCGAGGTGGATATGGATGGAACTAAGTAGGAATATTACCGTGATCCCGGCCAGAAGACGTGTGGGCAACACAGCCGCAGCCGAGCAGCGGCCAAAGCTGAAAGTCGCTGCTTACTGCCGGGTTTCCACGGACAGTGAAGAGCAGGCGTCCAGCTACGAGGTGCAGGTGGCGCATTATACACAATTCATCCAGAAGAATCCGGAATGGGAACTGGCCGGGATTTATGCCGATGACGGGATTACCGGCACGAATACGAAAAAGCGTGAGGAATTTAATCGGATGATCCAGGGCTGCATGGACGGAAAGATTGATATGATCATTACCAAGTCCATCAGCCGGTTTGCCAGAAATACCCTGGATTGCCTGAAATATATCCGGGAATTGAAGGAGAAAAACATCCCGGTTTTCTTTGAAAAAGAGAACATCAACACTATGGATTCCAAAGGTGAGGTGCTGCTCACCATCATGGCAAGTCTGGCACAGCAGGAAAGCCAGTCCCTGAGCCAGAACATCAAACTCGGCCTGCAGTATCGCTTCCAGAACGGAGAGGTACGGGTCAACCACAGCCGTTTCCTGGGTTACACAAAGGATGAGGAAGGAAATCTGGTCATAGAGCCTGCGGAGGCGGAGGTGGTAAAGCGGATCTACAGGGAGTACCTGGAAGGGGCAAGCCTGCTCCAGATTGGGCGTGGCCTGGAAGCGGACGGGATTCTTACCGGGGCAGGGAAAGCGAAGTGGCGTCCGGAAACACTGAAGAAGATCCTGCAGAATGAAAAGTACATCGGAGACGCCCTTTTGCAGAAGACCTATACCGTTGACTTTCTCAATAAAAAGCGGGTGCAGAACAAGGGAATTGTCCCTCAGTATTATGTGGAAAACAGCCATGAGCCTATTATTCCCCGTGACCTTTATATGCAGGTGCAGGAGGAAATGATCCGGCGGGCGAACCTCCACAGCGGAGCTAACCGGAAAAAGAGGGTTTACAGCAGCAAGTATGCCTTATCCAGCATTGTTTACTGTTCCAAGTGCGGCGAAATTTACCGGCGGATTGCATGGAATAACCGGGGAAAGCACTCCACCGTGTGGCGTTGCTGTACCCGTGTGGAACATGGACCAACTGCCTGTGATGCACCGACCATTCAGGAGTCAGATCTGCAGGCGGTGGTGGTACAGGCAATCAACCTTGCGCTGGGTAGCAGAGAAAGCATGATGATCACTCTCCAAGAGAACGTGGAGTCAGTGATTCGGCAGGAGGATGAAACCTCATCGGAAGGGATTGAGACCAAGTTGCTGGAACTGCAAAAGGAACTGCTGAAACTGGCGAATTCGAAAAAGGATTATAACAGTGTTGCGGATGAGATAGACAGGCTGCGGGAATTGAAACAGAATGCCCTGGTGGAGAGCGCCGAGCGGGAGGGACTGAAACAGCGGATCAGGGAGATGCGGGAGTTTCTGGAACAGCAGTCCACAGAGGTCACGGAGTATGATGAACTGCTGGTGCGGCGGCTGATTGAAAAGGTCACGGTTTATGATGGGCAGTTTGAGGTGGAGTTCAAATCCGGGGCGAAGGTGGACGTGGGGAGGTAGTGAAAAGAGAGGTCAGCTTTACTTACTTTTAAACTCAGATTGTGTTGAGAAATATTGAAACATGCTATAGCATTTGCTATAATCTGAAGCGTGGAGGTGTGCTTGAAATGGGATTTGGTATGATAATTAAAAAGATACGAAGTCAGCTAAAAATGACACAAGAACAATTTGCCCGTGAATTAGATATAAGTTTTTCTACTATTAATAGGTGGGAAAACGGTCATACAGTTCCTAGTAAATTAGCAAAGGTAAGGTTACTCGAATTCTGCAAAAACCAAAATGTAGATATAAATTTAATTTCTGAACTAGAGAAGCTCTAGTAGTGCAATCATATAAAAAACAAATGCAAACTTGAAAGGAGTAATATCATGGCTAGAGCCGATTTGTTAAAGAAATTATTTAGCAGCTTTAAGCAAGAGGATAAAGACTCTTTTTATAAAGTTGCTTCGGAAATTATTGAGGATGAGAGAAAAAAGAATCATGGTATCTTAGCTGATGATTTAAGAATGATTCTTAACGGAAATTATCAACCTAAGCGTTCAATGTCTTCTTTTTCATCTAATACACCGAAGGACAATGATAAAGAAATACCGCTGGTTGAAGTTATTTATCCGGAAAAGTATTTTTCTGATTTGATAATAACTGATGAAAAAACAATGCAGTTAGATCAAATTATAAAAGAATTTAATAATTGGGATGTTCTAATGAGTAATGGAGTATTTCCAACAAGAAGAGTTCTTTTTTATGGTCCTCCAGGATGTGGAAAAACTTTAGCAGCCCATGCTATAGCTGGAGAAATTGGAATCCCTATGCTGTATGTGAGATTTGATGCGCTTATTTCTTCATATCTTGGTGAAACAGCCGGGAATATTAGAAAAGTATTTGATTACGCCAAAAATGATAGCTGGGTTATCTTTTTTGATGAATTTGATGCTATAGGTCATAGTCGTAATGATGCAGCAGAACATGGCGAAATAAAACGGGTAGTTAATGCTTTTTTACAACAAATAGATAATTATAAAGGTCGTTCATTAATTATCGCTGCAACTAATTTTGAACAATCATTAGATTATGCGATATGGAGAAGGTTTGATGAAACAATTCAGTTTGATATGCCATCAAATGAAGAAAAAATTAAATTGTTTTCTTTAAATCTTAAGCGTTTTAAAGGACCAGAACATGTCTTTGAACAATATGTAAACAATTTGGGTGCTTTTTCTCATTCAGATGTTGAAAAAGTTTGTCAAATCATAATGAAAATGTGTATTCTTGATGGAAGAAAAATATACACCAAAAAGGATATTGAATATGCGGTAAAAAAACAAGAGCAAATCGTTTCATTGAGAAAGACACAGTATTAATTATAAGGGGGAGAAAAGGGCATGGCGAAATTAAATCATATTGAAATAAGCCGTGAAGATGCCATACGTCAGTATAGATTTCCAGCTAATATGAATGCACCAAAACCACCTTCACGAGACAGAAAAATTCATGGCGTTCAGTTGAAAAATGAATTGTCCGAAGCAATAAATTCTATTAAGAAAAGCCGCATGAATGCGGGCATTAAATCTGAAAATTTATTGGTTCTTGAGGTTATTAGTGATGCGATGTCACCAACAATTCTCGAGAACATGTTGCGAAAATTTAATCTTTACTTAGTAGAAGAAATTGATATCATAAATACTAATAACACAAAGCTAGTTATTCAGTTTGAAAATAAAGATGCATTAAATGCTTTTAATTACGAAAGAAAATTGTGGGAAAACGATGATGAAAATTCTTCAACTTTGACTTATGCACAAAGGAGAGATTTATTTAATTGTATAGAAACAATTAGAAGCGTTTCTCGTCAAGACCGTATCGGAACTCGCTTGAGAAAATACATGGATAATCCATCTTTGTTTCCAGAAGGTTTGTTTGTTGTTAACATTGATGTTTGGTTCAATGGGGATCGCTCAACGATTATGGAAACAGAAGCACAATTGCGACAAGCTTTAGGGACACAAGGGAGCAAACTATTGGGGGATTTATTTGAAATTCCCAGTTTGCTGCTGGGGAGAGCATCTGTTAATGAATTTACATTAAATGCATTATTAGACTTAGATATTATTGCATCTGTAGAGTTACCATATAGTAACGTTGTAACTGAGCCATATGAACTATATAAATGGGATTATGAACCAATAATTCAAAATGAGCTGGATTCTAGCGCACCTTTAGCAACAATATTAGATTCTGGAATATTTACGGGAAATCCTTTGCTGAGTGATATTGTAGTAGCTGAAGAGGATTTTGATCATACTGAAAATACCACAGCAGATTTAAATGGACATGGGACTGGTGTTGCAGGGATAGTGGCATATGGAGATTTCACTGTAGGAATGAAGTCTAAAGTATTTAAACCATTAGTACGTTTGTGCAATGGGAAAATCATGCATAATGACAATGGAAACCCTGTCTTTTCGATAGATAAGAGACCGGAACAAACGATTAAGGAGGCTATTGAATATTTTTATAAAGAATATGGGTGTAGAGTTTTTAATCTATCTGCGGGAGATAGTGATCATTTATATTGTGGCGGCCGACAATTTGCGTGGGCAGAAATGTTGGATCAATTATCACGCGATTTAGATATAGTAATAATTGTAAGTGCAGGAAATGTTGCAGATCCCAATATTGTGGAATTTTCTTCACGCGATGAATTGCTAGAAAAGTGCAGAGATCAATTATTCTATCCGGAGCATCGTTTAATAGATCCGGCAACATCGGCTCTTAGTGTTACAGTGGGAGCAATAACTCGTTTTGATGAACCTGAGGCAATTCCTAATAGAAGTGGACGTATTTCTGTTGGAAAAAAAGATTACATGTCTGTATTTACTCGAATTGGTAAAGGTGTCAATAAGGCTATAAAACCCGAACTGGTAGATTATGGTGGGAATTTTGCAGTTACTCAATTTATGAGAGGCCAAACAAGGTGGTTAAAAACAGATCAAAAATTGCTAGAACCTACATTACATAACGGTAATGATAAGATATTTAAGGGGTGGTGTGGGACCAGTTTCTCAGCACCACATGTTACTCATATTGCTGCTAGAATCGAAAGAGCTCTACAGGAACAAATAAAAGAAAAACCATCTGCCAATTTGATTCGAGCAATCCTTGTTAATTCTGCAAGATGTACTGATGAAATGTTATCATGGGCTGAGGCATCAACCGATGTATTTCATAAAGGTAAAAATAATCCTAAGCAGGAACGGCGATTAAGATTAATTGGATTTGGAAAAGCAAATGATAGTCTTCTTTATTCAGATGATAACCATGTGACATTGTTTGCAGAGGATTCATTGGAGCTGAGATCTTTTCATTTATACAAAATTCCTGTTCCAAAAGAATTTTTGAAAGTTAAAGCAGAAAAAAGCATTGCAATCAGTTTGGCTTATAATCCAATTACTCGTCTAAGTAGAAAAGATTATCTTACTAATAATTTGTGGTTTGAAGTGTTCAGAAAAATAGATGAAAGAGATTTGATTTTATACAAAGCAAAAAAGGAATCTGGGGAAGACTCGGAGGAAGATTTAGAAAATCTTCCGGATGAAAATAAAGCAGCTTTTTTACCTGGGTATCGAGATTTATCAAAAAGCACATTGCAACAGCGTATATGGAGGAAAGGTCCTCGTGGAGGAAGTGACTTATTATGGGATGAAAATGAACCCTATATATATATTTTAGTTACAGGGAAAGAGCGATTTAAATATGCAGAACAAGAAGCACCACAAGATTATGCTTTAGCAATCACTTTTTCATATGGAAGTAGAGATGATATAGAATTATATAATAAATTGAGACAAAATGTACGGATTAAAGATCGGCATAGGGTTCGTACACGAACTCAGGTCAAACGATAAAGTAGGTAGGAGAATTGTATTTAGATATGTTCCCACCTACGATCAAGAGGGCAAAAACAGCGGTGGATCAAGTCGGACAAACCGCCCGGTAAATGACGTACTTTCTGTCCTCTCGTGCCACGTGGAGTGCGTGGTGTTGATGTCAAGGATTGAGAAGTAAGAGTACGGGAAGGCTTGGAATCAAGGGATTTTCAAAAATGAGGTGTAATTTTTGGTTGCATCAAGTCGGCGAAAATCCTTGTAAAATCAATGCGTGAGAACATATCCATCCGAAGAGTTGAGTTGATGGAATAGATATTGGGTATGTTGTGTAGACAGGATGAATATTTCATAGGTTGAGTTGACAGGATTGTTTAATTTGCTAATTACTATGCGGAAGATGTTGGTTTATGTTGCTTAGGCGAGAAATGGGAAGGAGATAAGATATGCAGGAAAATTTAAAAATACATTTCATACCTCCGGTACCGAAACGAGAAAAACGTGCCGGTATTTATTGCCGTGTCATCACAAATAGCATGGAGCAGTTGCAAAGTTTGATTGCTTAAGTATCTCATTTAACAAGGCTTACGCAGCTATGCCACAATGGATGCTGTCAGATGTTTATATGGATGTTGCGACAAGTAAAATGGGGTCATCACGCAAAGAGTTTAATTGAATGTTAGATGACTGTTGATCAAATAAACTGGAAATAGTTCTTACTAAAAGCATTAGTAGATTTGGCAGAGATACTGTTGAAATTTTAGATGCGCTACATCAATTAAAGCAACTCGGTATAAGAGTGATATTTGAGCAAGAAGAACTAGATACTGCAAATACGGATAGTGACTTAATGATTTCGATTATTGAATCTCTTGCGCAGGCGGAAAATGAATCAAGAAGTGAAAATATAAAATGGGGTATTAAGCACCGAGCAGCATTAGGAACTTCAAAACTGTATGACAGGAAGTGCTATGGTTATAAACATGATAAGGATGGCAAGTTGATCATTGATGAACAAAAAGCTGAAAATGTTAAACTGATATTTGATTTGTATCTTAGCGGTCAAAGTGTTATAGGAATTATCAAAGAGCTGGAAAAACGGAGGATTCTTTCGCCTACCGGGAAAGAAAAGTGGTGTAAAAGAACAATTGATGTAATGCTTAGTAATGAGAAGTATACTGGAGATGTCCGACTATTGAAAACGGGTAAAACAGAAGTACATTATTTAGCAACGGATAATAACCCAGCGGTAATTTCAAAGGAAACTTTTGAGGCTGTGCAGATTGAGAAAAGGCGGAGAAGTAATGTGGTGAAAGATGAGAATGGGGTTAAGAGGAAAAGTGAGAAATATAGTTCTAAGAGGAAATAAACGGAACGAGTGTGATAGAGGTCAATTCAGTAATCTAGAAGGTGAAAAAATATGGCTACATACGCATATAATGATGATATGAGAAAAGATATAATCTATGCTGCAAGCGCAGTAAAAGAAGATCGAAATAAAAAGTTTTACTGTCCCAATCCTAATTGTACAGCACATTTATATATATGTGCGGTTGATGGGAGTAAAAAAGCATATTTTAGGGCGACAAAAAAAGAATTTCCACATGTACCAATGTGCCCATTCGGTTCAAGCACGGATGAATTCCAAGCAGATCAATTTGATGAAACAACATTTGTATTTGACAATGCTATGGATAACTTATGTATTGTAACTGCTGCACAGAAAGCTCAGAAAACGCCTGGAAATCATAACCAAGGCACAGTTAAGAAACATCCGCCACGGACGTTAAGACAAATATATTTGATGTGTAAAAGCAAACCTGTAACTGAAACATATGGGAACAAAGAAATTGGATCAATGATTTTAGATGATAGGAGCGAATATAGATATCCCCTGTCTCTTATACACATCTGACGCTG